>Ga0315293_10001374_pt1 | contig 23640 bp, 21 predicted proteins | sample YL17G13_20_MG_FD_203071 | JGI IMG/M metagenome (GOLD analysis project Ga0315293, IMG submission 203071) | Sediment microbial communities from Yellowstone Lake, YNP, Wyoming, USA - YL17G13_20 | ecosystem: Environmental > Aquatic > Freshwater > Lake > Sediment | place: USA: Wyoming | collected...
TTTCGAGAGCTATGAGAATAGACCTCCTCAAGCATAATATAAAGGTGACAAATATAGCTCCTGGTATGGCTGAAACAGAATTCTCACTGGTACGGTTCAAGGGGGACAGGGAAAAGGCAGATGCTGTTTACAAGGGTGTACATGCTCTTACTGCAGAGGATATTGCCGGAGTAATCTTTTTCTGTGCGACTCTCCCTGACCATATATGCATAAATGATCTGGCAATTACACCGACACAGCAGGCCTCAGTTGGACATGTTTTCAGGAAGGCCTAATGGCAATGGGCTGAGAGCAGGGAAGACCGTAATACCACACGACTGCACGACAATTTTACTGATTCATAAAATCCTGATCCTTTAAAACCTGCAGAAGTGTATTTGAGAAATACACATTGTCTTCTTTTTTATACCTGATATCAGTAAATACCTGCGCCAGGGTTGTCTTATTATTCTCTATGATAAATTGCCGGGAATCTTCCCTCCTCTCCTTTTCAGAATAAAATCTTTCAATATCTGAATCTGAATATTCAAAATAAGCTTCATTGTGCACTACAGCCTCTAAAGGGAGTCTGTCGGGCTGATCAGGATGCTCGGCTGGCCATCCTAATGTGATCGTGGTAACCGGGACTACTCCTTTTGGAAGTTTTAGTAACTCTATTATCCTGTGCGCCATATACGTGGTTGTCCCAAGATAACATATCCCCAAACCCCTGGCTTCAGCCGCGATACAAATGGTCTGGGCTACAAGCAGGGCATCAATGGCACCGGTCATGAATGAAAGAAAATTATCATACCCCGGCCTGGCATTGTTCAGAACGCACCACTTATTGAACCTGTTAAAGTCAACACAAAATGTAAGTATTACGGGTGCTTCGGTGATCATTTTCTGGTCAAAATGCAAAGGCGAAAGTTCTCTTTTTTTGTCTTCATCCCTTGTCACTATAATACTGTAAACCTGCATATTCCCAGTTGTGGAAGCCCTGCTGCCCGCCTTTATCAGATCATTTAAAAGATCATCACCGACAGCTTCCGGGGTGTATTTCCTTATTGTTCTCCTTTCAAGAAGAAAATCTGTTTTGTATTCCATACGAATATGTTAAAGAATATGTACAAAGTAAACAAATTCTGCCAGAACCGGTGGAATTGATGAAAAGGATTTTCTTATATTAGCATGCTTTATCGGTACAAGGTACGAGGTAAGAGGTACGAGGGAAGAAAAACAAGAAATGAGGAACAAACAACAAGCAACCAGCAACAAGCAACCTTATTATAGCACAGTATAATTTAATCTATAAAACCATGAGCAGACCGGTTACGCTATTCACAGGCCAATGGGCAGATTTACCGTTTGAAACTGTTTGCAAGAAAGCCAAATCGTTCGGGTATGACGGATTGGAGCTTGCATGCTGGGGCGACCATTTTGAGGTCAACAAGGCTACGGATCTTTATTGCAGGACAAAGAGGAAACTCCTTGACAAATATGGATTAAAGGTATTTTCAATTTCAAATCATCTTGTAGGACAGGCTGTTGCAGACCGGATTGACGAAAGGCATAAAGCTATTCTTCCCGGATACGTCTGGGGTGACGGAGATCCTGAGGGAGTTAGACGCCGTGCAGCCGCAGAAATGATAAAAACCGGTGAAGCAGCCAAAAAACTTGGTGTATCCATTGTTAACGGATTCACAGGTAGTCCGATCTGGCATCTGGTATATTCTTTTCCTCCGGTTCTGCCAAAAATGATTGACAATGGCTATAAAGAGTTTGCTGAACGGTGGAAGCCAATTCTCGATGCTTATAAAAAACTTGGTATCCGGTTTGCGCTGGAGGTGCATCCTACAGAGATAGCTTTTGATATAGCTTCTGCCAGAAGAGCTTTAGCTGCTTTGAAAAATCATCCTTCCTTCGGGTTCAATTATGATCCATCGCATTTTGGCTACCAGGGAGTAGATTACATCAGATTCATTCATGAATTCGGTGAAAGGATCTTCCATGTTCACATGAAAGATGTCGGCTGGTCGGATATTCCGACTGAAGCAGGTGTTTTCGGAGGACACACTGAGTTCGGAACAAAAGGACGCTACTGGGACTTCAGAAGTCTGGGAAGGGGCAATATTAATTTTGAAGAGATAATAAGGGCACTGAACCGTATCGGATATAAGGGTCCCCTGTCGGTAGAATGGGAAGACGGTGGAATGGATCGCGAACACGGGGCAGAGGAGGCATGCCAGTATGTGAAATCTGTTGATTTTCCTCCATCGAATATCGCTTTTGATTCAGCTTTTGAAAAATAATTTACTTTCATTAACCTCAATATTTTTTTAGTAATCCTTGTAATAAACCTGACTTTTATGGATACAATTAAGAAAACCCAATTATTCAATGCCAGCTGTGTTGCATTGGTTGTTACGGCTTTAGCTTTTGCTACGAGGGGTTCCTTCGTTGAAGCATGGGCAGCTGAGTTCAATCTTACCCACACTCAGGTGGGATGGATCGTAGGTACTGCTTTCTGGGGTTTTACACTCGCAATGGTATTTGGCGGACCCCTGGTTGACATCATTGGTTTGGGACGCATCATTTCAATTGCCTTTTTCTGCCATGTTATCGGGATCATCCTCACCATTGTTGCTACTGGATTCTGGACTTTATTTATTTCAACTCTGTTAATCGGGATCGCGAATGGCAGCGTTGAAGCAGCATGCAATCCATTAATAACCAGTATGTATACTGAAGAGAAAACGCGCCGTTTAAACAGGTTTCATGCCTGGTTCCCGACCGGAATTGTCATTGGAGGACTCGTAGTCTACCTTTTCAATAACATAGGTCTGACAAATTGGAGATATGCAATGGGAATAATGCTTATTCCGACTTTTGTCTATGGATATATGTTCTTTAATAAGAAATTTCCGCAAACAGAACGTGTTGTGGCCGGATTTTCTTATAAAGACATGTTGAAAGCCTGCGTCAGCCCATTGTTCCTATTTATGGCCTTCTGTATGATCCTGACTGCAGCAACTGAACTTGGCACCAATCAATGGATTGCAGCCTTGCTGGCCAATGTTTCTGATAATCCTATTCTTTTACTTGTATGGATATCCGGGATAATGGCGCTTGCCCGTCAGTTTGGAGGAACGCTTGTGCATAATGTCAAATCGACTATTATTCTATTAACTTCCTCAATACTTGCATTTGTGGGGGCAATATTGATGGGATATGTCAATGGAGCATTTCTGGTTTTCACCGCTGCAGGTATATTTGCTCTTGGGATAGCGTTCTTCTGGCCCACAATGCTGGGATTTGTTTCAGAAAACATTCCGGAAAGCGGTGCCCTCGGACTGGCAATAATGGGAGGTATCGGTTTTCTTGGCGGGGCAATAGCGCAACCGGTGCTGGGTGCCATTTTTGATGCACAGACTGCTGCTGCAGTCCCGGCAGGTCAGGTTATCGAGGTTTTAAAATCAGCTGCTGAAGGGACACAGGAGGCTGCTGCTTGGGCCGTTGCCCAGCTTAGCGGAGGTGCGCATACTTTAAGATATGTGGCTATTGTGCCGGCATTTCTGATTGTTTGTCTTACGTTCCTCCATCTGAGGAAAAGAAAAGATGCTTAATTAATATCTAAAACAATTAAAATGAAGAAAATAAGAATGGGAATGATCGGAGGCGGTATCGGTGCATTTATTGGAGATGCACACCGGAGGGCTTCACGTATCTGCGACGATTTCGAGCTTGTCGGCGGGGTTTTTGACGTTAATTATGAAAAGAGCATGGAATTTGCCGTCAGGGAGGGTATTGATCTCAGCCGGTGCTACAACAGCGTTAATGCACTGATCAAGACAGAACTCAAAATGCCTGTCGATAAACGCATTGAGGTTGTTGCAATTGTCACACCCAATGCACTTCACTATCCATTCGCTAAAAGTCTGCTTGAAAATGGGTTCCATCTTGTTTGCGAGAAACCGATGACAATGACTGTAGAAGAGGCTATTGACCTCGAAAAAACCGTTTCAAAAACGAAGCTTACTTTTGCCCTTACACACACCTATACCGGTTACCCGATGGTGAGACAGATGAGGGATCTGATTTCAAAAGGAGTTCTGGGAACAATACAGCGTATTGATGCGCAGTATTATCAAGGTTGGATCAATTCAATAATTCATGGAACTGAAAGCAGGATAACCGGTGTTTGGAGGCTCGATCCAAAGCATGCCGGAGTAAGCAGCTGTATGGGCGATATCGGGGTTCATGCTTTTAATCTTATTGAATATACAACCGGACTGGAAATCAAGGAGGTTTTATCGGATCTGAGTTCTGTAAAAGACGATGTAAAACTTGATCTGGATGGTACTGTTCTCCTGCGCTTTGGGAGAAACCTCAAAGGTGTGATCAGGGCTAGCCAGGTATGCGGCGGAGAGGAGAATTGCATAACAATAGCGGCATATGGATCAAAGGCAAGTCTTAAATGGGCTCAGGAGAATCCAAATTATCTTTATATGCTAAGCGATACTGAACCGACCAGAATATTCAAACCTGCCCATGGTTATAATGAGAAGCTTGCTGAGAGCAGCCATACAATGCCGTCAGGTCATCCCGAAGGCATTTATGAGGCGCTCGCAAATATCTACAAGGGAACTGCAAAATCAATCCGTGGGGAAGAATTCACTCCCGGAGAGTTCCCGACTGTTCATGATGGCGTAAGAGGAATGAAATTCATTCATTCGGTGGTGGAGTCAAACAAAAAGGGTAATGTATGGATAAAAATTTAAAGGTTCTGATGCAGTGGCAGAAGTCATGAAATGCTTTAACTACGGCAGGAATATCCTGGCCTGACCATAATACAAATCAAATCTGCGAAAATCAGCGCAGATTTTTTTATTTAGTCTTCTTCCGGAGAAGAAAGTACCCTGCTACTACCATTACAGCGACAGCAATTACGATAAGTAACAGTGTTATTCCGGATTTGCTTCCTGATTCAGCCAGGGTTAGAAATGCTTTTTCCATATACTAAACAATTAGTTGTCAGAACCTTTTTGTATAAGCATGGCAGTACGGTATCTTGCCATTCCTGAAATAGTAGTCCTGGTGATAATCCTCTGCCACGTAGAATTCCGATGCTTTTGTCACTGCCGTTGCAACTTTCAATCCCTTACCTTTTAATATTGAGATATCTTTATCGGCAATCTTTTTCTGCTCCTCATTCAGGTAGAAGATTTCTGACCGGTACTGGTCACCTAAATCCGGTCCCTGTCCTCCTATCTGAGTCGGATCATGAATTTCAAGAAAAAGCCGTAACAGTTTGTCATAAGATGTTTTGTCAGGATCATATATTATCTTGACAGCCTCGGCATGACCTGTCTTTCCAGTACAGACCTCCTTATATGAAGGATGCCTGACATGCCCCCCGATAAATCCTGATGTAACAGATATAACCCCGGAAGATTTCTGAAGGAAATATTCCACCCCCCAGAAACATCCTCCTGCAAAAATTGCAGTACCATATCTTCCCGGATCCAGTTGAGACGGAACAAAATCCAGGGATACAGAATTGACGCAATGTCTTACATTTTTCGCCGTGAACCGTTCACCTGTAAAAACATGTCCCAGATGAGCACCGCAATTTGCACACTCAATCTCTGTCCTTGTCCCGTCAGGGTCGGGGAATCTGTTTACTGCTCCCTTTATCTCATCGTCGAAGCTTGGCCATCCGCAATCGGACTTAAACTTTGAAGATGAATAATATAGGGCCGAGCCGCACTTCTTGCATACATAAGTACCTTTCCCGGAATAATCTGTATACTTTCCGGTAAAAGGAGCTTCGGTTCCCTTCTTGTCAATAATAAATGACTCCTGTTTGGAAAGGTCATTATAAGAGAGTTTTTCCTGAGAAAAAGATTGTGTACTCATGGTTATAATTAGCAATGTTGTTATTATTTCCGCTTTCATCGTATAAAATGAATATTACGATTAATACAACAAAAATGCGAAAAATATGTTTAGTATATATCTTAAAACTGTGACATATATTTTCCGGATATTTTTCCGGGGAAACAATAATTTGGCACAGAGATTGTTTTTTAGATGATTGTTTTACTTTTGTGTTTTATTAAAACCAAGGTTTTATGAAAAAGATTGCTGTAATCCTGGTTATTTGTTTTATCACTGCTATATTTGTAAGTGCCTGTAATGAAAAATCATGTCCGGCTTACTCACAAGCTGAGACTTCGCAGGCTGAGAATAACGGCTGACATACCCGGGATTCCATGGTTTTTTGTTTTATAAGTTAGCAATTAAAGATGAGGAAGCTGCTTATAATATTGGTTTTGGTTGGGTGTTGTGCATTTCCGGTTTTTGGACAAGGGGAACTCAATGAGCAGCAAAGGGTTTTTTTCAGAAATGAAAGATCATTTGCAATTCTCCTTAATTCAGACGGTTATGGGCTTAGCTATCGTGAAGCCAAAAGAGTTGACTTTCTAAACAAGCGTTATTTCGAAATCGAGGCAGGAACCCTGAAACACCCGCGGGAATACAGGGAATCTAATCCTTATTATCAAACCCCAGGCACTTTTGTTTACGGAAAGCTTAATTCAGCTTTTTATCTGCGGGGAAGTTATGGCTTTCAGCATGAATTATTTAAAAAGGCCGACCTGGGAGGAGTGGCTGTACGATATTTCATTTCCGGCGGTCCAGCGTTCGGATTTTATAAGCCGATCTATTATAAGATCCTCTATCCGATATCAAATTATGAATTTGATATAGTGGAAGAAAAACTGGATGTCAATGTTCATCCTCCATATGATGTTTACGGCAGGTCGTCATTCACAAAAGGACTGAATGAAATTAAGATTCTGCCTGGGCTATTTGCAAAAGGGGGATTTAACTTTGAATACAGCAAAGAGGATAAAGTGATCCATGCTGTTGAAGCCGGAGTCGCTTTCAGCGCTTACATAAAGAAAATACCAATAATGGCTACAACTGACAATAAAGCCTTGTTTTTTTCATTATTCGTAAGTTACAGGTTTGGAGTTATAATCGATCCGCTTAACCCGGAATCGAATAAGTTTTCCTACATTTTCAGAAGAAGAAGAGCTCCTTCAATTTATTAACAACCGCCATTTTCTGGAAAAAAATTGTATCTTTGGGCGTTCAAATTATTAACCAATTAATGATATAGTTATGTCAAAGATTAAAGTTGCTATTAATGGCTTTGGAAGGATTGGCCGACTGGCTTTCAGGGCTGCCTTGAAGAGGAATGATATGGAAATAGTCGGAATAAACGACCTCCTCGAAGTAAATTATATAGCTTACATGCTTAAGTACGACACCATGCATGGCAAGTTCGACGGAAAAGTGGAAGTAAATGACGGAAAGCTTGTAGTAAACGGACAGAGTATCCGTATAACAGCCGAGAAGGATCCTGCAAACCTGAAATGGAATGAAGTTGGCGCTGAATATGTACTTGAATGCACAGGTTTTTTCCTTACAAAAGAAACTGCAATGGGTCATATCAAGGCAGGTGCAAAGCATGTTGTAATGTCAGGTCCTTCAAAAGATGATACTCCAATGTTTGTAATGGGTGTTAACCATGATAAATACAAGGCAGACATGCAGTTCGTATCAAATGCTTCATGCACAACCAACTGCCTTGCCCCTCTTGCCAAGGTTCTTCACGACAATTTCGGAATTGCTGAAGGTCTCATGACAACAGTTCACTCAACTACCGCAACACAGAAAACAGTCGACGGTCCTTCAAATAAAGACTGGAGAGGTGGACGTGCTGCTTCCGGCAACATTATTCCCTCTTCAACAGGTGCAGCAAAGGCTGTAACCAAAGTTATCCCTGAGCTGAAGGGTAAACTCACCGGTATGTCATTCAGGGTTCCCACCCTCAATGTTTCAGTTGTTGATCTGACCTGCCGTCTTGAAAAGGCTACCACATACGAGGATATCAAAAAAGCCATGAAGACTGCTTCTGAAGGTCCGCTGAAGGGAATACTGGGATATACTGAAGATGAAGTCGTTTCAAGTGATTTCAACGGTGATCCGCGTACCTCGATCTTTGATGCTAAAGCAGGTATTGCACTTAACGAAAATTTCGTGAAAGTGATTGCATGGTACGACAATGAATGGGGCTATTCATGCAAGCTTCTCGATCTTGTAGCCTATATGAACACAGTGAAGTAACACCTCGTATTACAATATAATAAAGCAGGGGACTCAAAACGGGTCCCCTGTTTTTTCTGATATACCAAATTCTTGTAATTTTATTCGTATCGCAATGCTTCAATAGGATCGACATTTGCTGCTTTAACTGCCGGGGCATAACCCGATACCACGCCTACAATAAAACATACAATGATCCCCGTAAAAACCCATAACCATGGCACTACAAAACTTGACCGGAGCATCGAAGAGACCCCATTGCCAATAAGAATGCCAAGGATTATTCCAAATATACCGCCAAGCTGACCGATCATTATTGATTCGAATAGGAACTGATATTTTATTGTCACAGGTTTGGCTCCGACTGCCTTCCTTACCCCGATTTCACGGGTTCTTTCTGTAACTGAAACCAGCATTATATTCATCAGACCGACTGCAGCTCCGAATAAAGTAACAATTCCGATAAGGGTTGCCGCAAGTGTAACATAGCGTATATTTTTCAGCAGCATATTCAGAATTGTATCGCTCTTCACAATATTAAAATCCGATTCATCAGTCGGGTCCAGGTTCCGTACTACTCTGAAGACTCCTTCTGCTTCTCCTGCCAAAACATCAAGATTTACAGGATTTATCGGCATAATTGTTATGTTGAAATTCATATTCGGACGTGAAAAATACTGCCTTGCAGTTGTTACCGGCATCAGGCAGATCTTATCCCCTGACATCTGACTTGCTCCCTTGCTTTTCAGAATTCCTGCTACCTGAAGCTTAAGTCCGGCAACTGTAATGTCTTTTCCGACGGGATCGATGCCGGAAGGAAATATATCCCCGGCGATTTCTGATCCAAGCAAAACCAGGCGCCTGTTCATCTGAATCTCCTCAGGGCTGAAATTCCTTCCTTTATCAATTTCATAGCCTGAAACTGCAAGATAGTTATCATCAATCCCTATAAGATTAACATTGGGATTTGTTTCCTCAGTTCCATACTTAACTGTTGACAATCCGGTTGCATTATATGATACCGATACCCAGGCCGGTTCCGTAAACCTCTCCTTAAATTCCATTGCTTCCCGGTAAGAGATAAGCGCATGATTCCGGATCCTCTTTTTGTCGTTACCTACCTGGATATTCATACCTCTTGATGAGATTGTGAAAGAGTTAGCCCCCATCATGGTGAATTGCGAAGTAAGCGACGATTTAATTGCATCAATTGCAGTCAGAATCCCTACAAGAGCCATTATCCCGAAGGCAATTATACAGATGGTGAGAACTGCTCTTACCCTGTTCGACCGGATCGCTCTTGTTGCGATCTTCAGATTATCCTTAAATATGGCGACTCTCTTTACAAACTTCATTTAGTATCTTTTTACTGGATCTTTTTTAAAAAGAATAAAAGTACATTATTTTTTGATGAACCTGTCTCATATATTAATAAATTGTAAGGGTTAAAGCCCTTTATCAGTTTATTGACCTACTACCGCGTTAAGACCGTAGTTAATCGATGCTACACAATTGGGCTTTGACCCTGATACTTTTCTTTTATTATTATGAAAATAATTAACAAATTAGTTGCATAACTAATATTTTCGTTGTATATTTGTTGTTACTGGCACAATGAAGAGCGCCTCCACAAAAAAGAGATAAAAATAAAATATTTTAAAATGAGAGAACTAACCCGGGCTGAGGAACAGGTAATGCAGGTACTCTGGAAGATAAGAAAAGGATTTGTGAAAGATATTCTTGAACACTTTAATGAGCCAAAACCTGCCTACAATACTGTCAGTACAATCGTCAGGATCCTTCAGGATAAGGGATTTGTGGATCACAAAGCCTATGGGAGGACGCATGAGTATTTCCCTGTTGTTTCTAAAAACGATTACTCAAAAATGCATCTTAGTACTTTTGTAAAAGATTACTTCTCAAATTCATTCGAGAAAATGGTAAGCTTTTTTGCCAAGGAAAAAACCATTTCTGTTAAAGAGATGGGAGATATTATGAAGATAATGGAAGATGAAATGAAAAAACAGAACGGCAGGAAATGAACACCCTATTAATATATATGATCAAAGCTGCTGTTTACCTGGCAGGATTCTTCCTTATCTACAGGTTGTTCCTTAGCAGGGATACATTGTACAACAGGAACAGGACTTATATTCTGCTATCGGTCATTTCAGCACTGATCCTCCCATTAATAACGATCCAGACAAGCAAGCCGCTGAACATACCTGTTTTTGGGAAAGTTCTGTCCGAAATATTTGTTACAGGTGCCGGCCACAACAACTCATCGGTGATAGCGGATATTTCAACAATGATCGGATACAGGGGATTAACGATAATTTATTTTACCGGACTGATTTTCTTCGGATTAAAACTGATAATTGACTTCCTGGAACTGGTTTTTCTTATAAGCCGCAAGGATAAAACGGGAAGCCATATAGTAAGGTTTCATGGTTTAAATACTGCAGGATTTTCAGCTTTCGGATTTATATTTATCAATACCAGGATTTCACCGGAAGAGGCTGATGAGATAATTAAGCATGAACAGAATCACCTGAATCATTATCACTCATGTGATATAGTATTTATTGAAGTGGTAAAAGTGTTCCAATGGTTTAATCCTTTCATCCATTTGTTCAGCAGATCATTACGCGCGGTCCACGAGTATCAGGCTGATGAAGAATGCATCAGCCTCGGCACATCAGTGAGTAATTACCAGAGACTGCTTATGAACCAGATATTTAAATCTAAAATATTCACAGTTACAAATAGTTTCTCAAATCCCTCTCTAATCAGGAAACGAATGATCATGATGACAAAACAGCGCTCAAAATCAATGACTAACTTTAAATTGCTCATGATAATGCCAGTAATCGCTTCACTGATGCTGGCTTTTTCAAACTGTTCAGAACAAAAGCAGTCATCCGAAGGTCAGGCTGGAATCATGATTGATCCACCGCCACCTCCTCCACCGGTTCCTCTTTCCAGGGATATTGTTATTGAGCAACCCTCTTCAGGAGATGAAAGCATTGAACCATTTGTTGTCGTTGAACAGATGCCAGTCTTCCCGGGCGGTGAATCAGGGTTGCTGAATTATCTTAGTGAAAACACAAAATATCCTGAAACGGCTAAAATCAATGGCGTACAAGGTAAAGTTATTGTCAGATTTGCAGTTGACGCTGAAGGCAGGGTCACAAGAGAAACCGTTTTAAAAGCAGTCGATCCGGCCCTTGATGAAGAGGCTCTTCGGGTTGTCAGAACCCTCCCGGATTTTGAACCCGGAAAACAGGGCGGTAAAACCGTTCCTGTCTGGTATATGGTACCTATAAATTTCACATTGAAATAAAGGTTGGGAGGAAAATCACAATTCCTTATAAGATAAGGTGATTCCTCACTATGTTCGAAATGACGGTGGTATGAAAATTAATATATTTCCTTGAAATAATTAATAATTTAGTTGTATAACTAATTATTTCGTTGTATATTTGTTGCATTAGATAATAACTAAAACACAAACTATCATGATGACGAAAAATCATTCCGTAAGACTGGCAAATCTCAGACTGATAATGATCTTGCCGGTTTTTGCTGCTTTACTGGTTTTTATTCCATCCTGCAACAATGCCAGCAAATCTGCTCTGTCTGAAACAGAAATTGCACCTCCTCCTCCTCCTCCCCCACCTCCACCGGTTGCTGAAACAGACTCAGATACTCCTCTAGAGGTAGTTGATGAAATGCCGGTCTTCAAGGGTGGAGATACTGCCATTATCAATTACATAGGTAAGAACACAAAATATCCTGAGCCTGCCAAGGTCAAAGGAACCCAGGGTAAGGTTATAATAAGATTTGCCGTCGAAGCCGACGGGAGTATTGATAAGGTCAGCGTCCTGAAGGGGGTTGATCCTGAACTTGATATGGAAGCAATAAGGGTAGTCAAAACACTTCCTTCCTTTGAGAAACCCGGTATTAAAGATGGGAAAGCTGTTTCTGTGTGGTATGTACTTCCGATAAATTTTGCTTTAAAATAGTTTCTGACTGAAAAATTGGCATTTTTTAAAAACTGATCCCACTTTCCGGGGATCAGTTTTTTTATTCATTAATTCCATAAATTTGCAGGGCCTAATAATTGCCTATGACACTAGAAAAGCGGATAGAATCTTTTTCTGAACTTGGTCAGATCCTGAGAGAATCCCTGGAAGGTAAAGGCAACAGATATTCATCTGATCTTGAAAAGCTTATTAATAATCAGCAATTCGGGAATGCCTGGTTCACTCCGGAAAATGTCATTATGGCCATAAAGGCGATCGCCAATGAGCTTAACATTGAAAATCTTACTAAATGGACAGGTCAGTATCCATCTCTCAGTTCAGATTACGATAAAATAAATGTCGGCATAGTAATGGCAGGCAATATTCCTCTGGCAGGCTTTCACGATTTCCTTACAGTACTGATCACCGGACACAGCCTTACAGCAAAAACAAGCTCAAAGGATCCGGATCTTATTGTATTCATCAGCAATATCTTATGCGATATCAACCCGGAATTCAGAAACAGAATAACTCTTACCGATGGATTGATTAAAGGTTTTGATGCAGCAATCGCCACGGGCAGTGACAATAGTTCAAGATACTTTGAATACTATTTTGGGAAATACCCACATATCTTCAGAAAAAACAGAAACAGTATTGCTATAATTGATGGCAGTGAAACTCATGAAGAATTAGCACGGTTCGGATCGGATGTTTTTTCTTACTTCGGACTTGGTTGCAGGAGTGTTTCAAAGATCTATTTACCAAAAGGATATGATATAGCCAGGTTCATACTCAGCTGGGCTGAATTTAATCCGGTGATCAATCATAATAAATACGCTAACAATTATGATTACAACAAGGCGGTCTGCATCGTAAATAAAGATGAATTCATTGATGCGGGTTACCTGCTTTTCAAAAAGAGTGAAGGGATATCATCACCGGTGGCAGTACTGTATTACGAATACTATGATTTAATAAATAACGTTTACCTTGAAATTGAAAAGATGAGGACGAAAATCCAGTGCATTGTCAGCAGGAATGAAATTCCCTTTGGAAGAGCTCAGTGGCCTCACCTGTGGGATTATGCCGATGGAACAGATACTGTGGATTTTCTTCTAAAAAAAAATGATCAGGCATATTGTAAAATAAAAAATATTATATTGCACCCGCCGAATTATTAGAGATATGGTTTATAAATTCGTTGTGTTATCAGATGAAGATGAGTCGTTTGTGAGGGAATTTGAGTTTCTTGACTCGCAGACTTTATTGGATTTCCATAACATAATTCAGGAAGAGCTGGAGTATGACAAATCCCAGATGGCATCTTTTTACCTTGCTACCGACAACTGGGAAAAAGAAGAGGAGTTTACTCTTTTTGATATGGGTACCGGATCATCCACAATGGAGACTGCTGTGCTTGAGGAGATAATCTTCCGGAAAAACCAGAAACTGCTTTATGTATTCGACTTTTTTAATGACAGGTCGCTGTTTGTTGAGTATACGGGAGAAACGAAAGAAATTGAGGACCGTGAATACCCTATCTGCACAAATTCAAAAGGTATTCCGCCCAAACAGGTTGTGTTTGGCACCAGCTCTCGTAAATTATATAACAACATCGTCGTTTCCGATGATGAAGATGATGAAGACGAAGATGAACCTGAAGTGGATGATCTTTTTCTGAACGGAGAGGATGAAGAAACTTTACCTGATTTTGATAATGCGGAGCCTCTGACCGAAGAAGATGAATAGTCTTCCTGTATCAGCTTCTAATGAAAAATTTCCTTATAGTTATCCTTGGCCCGACTGGTGTCGGGAAGAGTGATCTTTCTGTTAAAATTGCCAGCCATTTTAATACTGAAATAATTTCTGCCGATTCGCGTCAGTTCTACAGGGAAATGACAATAGGCACTGCTGTGCCTGCTGAAAATCAATTGAAAAGGGTAAAGCATCATTTCATCAAATTTTTGTCAGTAAAGGACTATTTCAGTTCGAGCCTCTTCGAAAGGGCTGTCCTTGAGCTTCTTCCATCATTATTCAAAAATAACAGGATCGTTGTTATGACAGGTGGTTCAGGGATGTACATCGATGCAGTCTGCAAAGGGATTGATGATATTCCGGATATTGATCCTGGGGTAAGGGAAAAATATAATAAGAAGTATAGTGAAAAAGGCATTGAAAGCCTCAGGACAGAGCTTAAATTGCTGGATCCTGATTACTATGCCAGAGTTGACCTAAAAAATCATAAGAGGATAATAAGGGCTCTTGAAATATTTGAAAGTACGGGCCGGAGGTACTCTGAATTCCTGACAAAAAAAAGTGCTGACAGAGACTTTTGCATTATTAAAATAGGACTTGAAAGAGAAAGGGAAGATCTGTACCGAAGGATCGATGTAAGGGTTGAAAATATGATTGACAACGGTCTTGAAAATGAGGCCAGGGGGCTGTATAATCTGAGGGACCTCAATCCGCTGAAGAGTGTTGGCTATAGGGAATTCTTTGATTTCCTTGAAGGGAAAATATCGAAAGAAACAGCAATTGAGCTTATCAAAAGGAACAGCCGCCGATATGCCAAAAGGCAGATGACCTGGTGGAACCGGGACCGGGAAATTGTCTGGTTCAGCCCGGAACAAAAAGAGGAGATAATCAGATATATTTCTGACCGGATTTCTTAGTTAGCTTAATTCCTTAAGCTTCCTTATTGTGCCTTCGGGATCCTTTGAACTGAACACTGAATGTCCTGCCACAAGGACATTAACCCCGGTTTGGATAAGTTTGGCAGCATTTGCGGTGTCTATTCCGCCGTCAACTTCGATAAGAACATTATAACCTCCCATGTCGATAATTTTACGCAAGTCCGCGATTTTTTTAAAGGATTCATTAATAAATGATTGACCGCCAAAACCCGGATTCACAGTCATTATAAGTACCATATCTATGAAGGGAAGAGTATTTTCAAGTAGTGATACAGAAGTATGCGGATTAAGGGCCACCCCTGATTTCATACCGAGCTTACGGATTTCAGTAACAGTTCTCTGAAGATGGATGCAAGCTTCATATTGCACTGTCAGTATATTTGCCCCCGCATCACGGAAACGTGTTAAGTACCTGTCGGGATCAACGATCATTAAATGCACATCAAGCGGCTTTTCTGCAATTTTCTTCACATATTCCACAACCGGCAATCCAAAAGAAATGTTCGGAACAAAAACGCCATCCATAATGTCGCAATGTATCCAGTCGGCCAGGCTTTTGTTCACCATTGCCACGTCTTTTCCAAGATTCAGAAAATCAGCCGCCAAAAGCGAAGGAGAGACAAGATGGTCCATGTCAGAAGATTTTAGGCAAATATAGGTACAAATATTTAACCCAGGTAAGTTTTGAGGATTTTGCACCTGGTGGTGAACTGGATCCTTTTGATCGCTTTTTCCTTTATCTGACGAACTCTTTCCCTGGTAAGGTTAAGCTCCTCTCCTATTTCCTCAAGTGTGAATGGATGTTTCATTCCAAGTCCGAAATAGAGTTTAAGAACTTTAGCCTCCCGAAGGGATAGTGAGCTTAATGCACGTTCAATTTCCCAGGCAAGTGATTCATTGATAAGTTTTTTATCAGGGCTCGGTGTATCGGGATTCTGCATAACATCGTACATGGTGTTTTCTTCTTCCGAGCTAATCGGCGCATCCATGCTTATTGTCCTCCCGTTTGTCTTAAGTGACTCTTTTACATCTTCAGGGATCATTTCAAGCATTTCAGCAATCTCCTGCGATGAAGGTTCGCGTTCAAATTCCTGCTCAAGCCTTGCAAAAGCCCTGTTTATCCTGTTAATTGATCCGATCTTGTTAACAGGAAGCCGAACAATTCGTGCTTGTTCTGCAAGCGACTGCAGAATTCCCTGACGAATCCACCACACAGCATATGAGATGAACTTGAATCCACGGGTTTCATCAAAGCGCTGGGCCGCTTTCATAAGCCCCAGATTTCCCTCATTGATCAGATCAGGAAGTCCCATTCCCTGATTCTGATACTGTTTTGCAACAGATACAACAAAACGAAGATTTGCCTTTACAAGTACTCCGAGGGCTTCTGCATCACCGCCTTTAATTTTTCTTGCAAGAACAACTTCTTCCTCAGGTGAAATGAGATCCACCCGCCCAATTTCCTGAAGGTATTTGTCCAGGGAAGGGGTATCACGGTTAGTAACCTGCTTTGTAATCTTTAGCTGACGCATTTACAGGTTAAGGTAGGTTAGCAAGTCAAATAGAAGGCTTCAGGTACAATTTTAATAAAAAAAACGGCTGAAAAACCATATTAACTTAAAATATTTTTGTAAAGTCGGAGTTTTGGATTACATTGCACTTGATATTTACTGCTGTTGAATATCAGATTATTATTTAAATTCAAGTTTTTCCCAAAGCTTTTTTTCATTATTAACATAACTTATTATTTATTTTACTATTATTGTGCCGGTTTTCCCGCCGGCTCAGCATCATTTACTAGTCTGGTTATCCAATAACAAATTTTAAAAATCTCTTTATTTTACATCTTATATTATTATGTACGACATTCTTGAGTTAAGCAACATGCTTCTTCCCGAATTGCGGGATATTGCAAGAGAACTTAAAATCAAAAGGACAGAGTCTTTGAAGAAACAGGATCTGATCTATAAAATCCTTGACCAGCAGGCTATAGAAGCTACTGAAAAGAGGAAAAACAATGTTGCAGAAAGCAAAATTGCAAATCCTTTAATTGATCAGGTCAATCAGATGCGGGATCAGGGCCAGAGGAGAGGAAAAAGGCCAAGAATGATAAAACCAATTATAAACCGTCCGGCGGAATCGGTTATTTCTGTTTCGCCAGGCGATCTGAAAAAACCAGAGGCAATTGTTCCTGATAAATTGGATCCTGAAACAAGACCTGAAAGAACAGAGGACAAACCTGATCTGTTTAAAAATACGGAACCATTTAGGGAAGAAACAAGACCTGCAAGATGGCAGCGTGACCCGAAATTTTCCGACAGAAAAGAGAGGGGCCCGAGATTCAGTGATGACCGGTTTCCGGCTAGAGAAGATAAAAAAGCTGAGATAGTTGTTGAGACCACGCTTCCCTTAAACGGTGATGAGCCTTTATATGAAGAGCCAAAACCTGCTGAAGATGTTATTTCAGGTGGAGATATTATTATTGAATCTCCGGTTAGAGAAATAATACCTGATATTCAACCTGTTAAGGAAGAAAAGAAGGAAAAGCCCTACGAATTTGAAGGCATAATTTATAACACCGGTGTTCTGGAAATAATGCCTGACGGGTACGGGTTCCTGAGATCTCCCGATTATAATTATCTTAACTCACCTGATGATATATATGTTTCACAATCGCAGATAAAACTATTCGGACTAAAAACAGGCGACACTATCAAGGGTTCAATCCGTCCTCCCAAAGAGGGCGAGAAATATTTCCCTCTCATCAAGGTTGATGAGATTAACGGAAGAAGTCCTGATTTTATACGCGACAGGGTGCCATTTGATTTTCTTACGCCTCTTTTCCCGAACGAAAAATTTACATTATGCTCACCGGGAGAAGGTTCACTTTCCGTGAGAGTAATAGATATGTTTTCTCCTATTGGGAAAGGGCAGCGCGGACTGATTGTGGCACAGCCAAAAACAGGTAAGACAATCCTGCTTCAGGAGATTGCCAATGCCATAGCAAAACATCACCCGGATGTCTATCTGATGATACTTTTAATTGATGAGAGACCGGAAGAGGTAACCGATATGGCAAGGAATGTCAAGGCTGAAGTTATAGCTTCCACTTTTGATGAACCTGCCGAAAGGCATTGCAGGATCGCCAATATAGTACTTGAGAAAGCAAAACGTCTTGTTGAATGCGGACATGATGTCGTTATCCTGCTTGATTCCATAACGCGACTGGCCAGGGCATTTAATACAACTGCTCCTGCTTCAGGGAAAGTATTATCAGGTGGTGTCGATTCAAATGCCCTTCACAAACCAAAACGGTTCTTCGGGGCTGCCCGTAACATTGAAAACGGAGGTTCCCTGACAATAATTGCCACGGCTCTTACCGAAACAGGCTCAAAAATGGATGATGTTATTTTTGAGGAATTCAAGGGGACAGGAAATATGGAACTTCAGCTCGACCGCAAGCTTTCAAACAGAAGAATATTCCCGTCAATTGATATCCCTGCTTCAAGCACACGCCGCGAAGACCTCCTGATTAACAAGAATATACTTCAGAAGATCTGGGTTCTCCGTAATTATCTTACAGATATGAATGGTGTGGAAGCCATGGAATTCCTTCGCGACAGGCTAATGCAATCCAAGTCGAATGAAGAGTTTCTGATTTCGATGAACGGAGGATAACAGACAAATAATATTTGTAAATTTGCGCTTTCTTTTGAAAATTATTTTTTAATAATCTATATATTCTTTTCAAAATGGGAACAAAAAAATTTATAACCTGCGACGGCAACGAGGCTGCATCGCATGTTGCATATATGTTTAGCGAGGTTGCTTGCATATATCCTATTACACCTTCATCAACAATGGCTGAGTATGTCGACGAGTGGGCGGCCAACGGATTGAAAAATATTTTCGGTGAACAGGTCAAGGTAGTTGAGATGCAGTCGGAAGGAGGAGCCGCCGGAGCAGTACATGGCGCTTTGCAGACAGGGGCGCTCTGCTCAACTTTTACAGCCTCACAGGGGTTGCTCCTGATGATCCCGAACATGTACAAGATTGCTGCAGAGCTGCTTCCCGGGGTTTTTCATGTAAGCGCCAGGACAATTGCAGCACATGCTCTTTCAATTTTCGGGGACCACAGCGATATTTATGCTACCAGGCAAACGGGATTTGCCATGCTGGCCAGCGGCAGTGTCCAGGAAATCATGGACCTTGCAGGCGTTGCACATCTTTCAGCCATCAAATCAAGAATACCTTTCCTTCATTTCTTTGATGGATTCCGTACATCAGCCGAGGTTCAGAAAATAGAAGTTCTTGAAATGGAAGACCTGAAGAAGCTTCTTGATCTGAAAGCGCTTGCCAGTTTCCGCGAGAATGCCCTGAATCCCGAGCATCCGGTAACAAGAGGTACTGCACAGAATCCGGATATATTTTTCCAGGCCAAAGAAGCTATAAATCCTTTTTACGAACCTATTCCTGACATCGTTAACTCGTACATGGCTGAAATATCAAAACTGACAGGAAGAGAATACAAACCATTTACCTATTACGGTGCACCCGATGCTGAAAACATTATTATCGCAATGGGTTCAGTAACAGAAACAACCAAGGAGGTTATTGACTATCTGTTAGCAAAAGGTGAAAAAGCCGGTTTAGTTACTGTTCATCTTTACCGGCCTTTCGCTTCAAAATACTTTTTCAATGTGTTCCCAAAATCAGTCAGGAGAATAACAGTGCTCGACAGGAGCAAGGAACCGGGAGCGCCAGGCGATCCTCTTTATCTTGATGTCAAGGACATGTTCTATGATAATCAGCAAAGACCTCTGATTGTTGGAGGCCGTTACGGATTAAGCTCAAAAGACACCACTCCGGGTCAGGTTTTATCGGTTTTCGAAAACATGAAGCTCAAAGAACCGAAAAATCATTTTACCGTCGGCATTGTTGATGATGTTACATTTACTTCTTTGCCGTTAATTCCCGAGATACATGTTGCCCTTCCGGGTACATATTCTGCTAAATTTTACGGACTGGGATCAGATGGAACTGTCGGTGCAAATAAAAACTCCATAAAGATCATTGGTGATACTACTGATAAATACTGCCAGGCATATTTTGCCTACGATTCAAAAAAATCGGGAGGTATAACAACTTCTCATCTGCGTTTTGGTGATAAACCGATTCGTTCACCATATCTTGTTAACACTCCTGATTTTGTTGCATGCCATGTCCCTTCGTATCTCGATAAATATGATATGCTTAAGGGTCTTAAGAAAAACGGGACCTTCCTGCTGAACTCAATCTGGGATGCAGAGGAGACAAAAAAACGCCTTCCCGATCATATGAAAAAATATATGGCAGAAAACAACATAAATTTCTTTATAATAAATGCCACTATTTTAGCTGAAGAGATTGGACTGGGAACACGCACAAACACAATTATGCAGGCTGCTTTCTTCAAGCTGGCCAATGTGATCCCCTATGAAAAAGCCGAATCTGAGATGAAAAAGGCCATTTATAAGTCTTATGGCAGGAAAGGGGAGGATGTAGTTAACATGAACTATGCAGCTGTAGACAAAGGAACCCAGTTTACAAAAGTTGAAATTCCTGCAGAATGGGCAAAAATCGAGATAAAAGCAGAAAAAGATAACCGTGAAATTCCCGCATTCATTCGTGAAGTTATGGAACCTATGAATGCCATGAAAGGCGATGATCTGCCGGTGAGTGCATTCAGGGGAAGAGAAGATGGAACTTTCCCTTCAGGAACAGCAGCTTATGAAAAACGCGGTATTGCAGTGAACGTTCCTGAATGGCAGCCAAATGAATGCATACAGTGCAACCAGTGCTCGTATGTCTGTCCTCATGCCGTAATCCGTCCGTTCCTTCTGACAGAAGAAGAAGCTGCAAATTCGCCGGCAGGGACCCAGTTCATACAGGGAATTCCCGGTGTACTTAAGCAGTACAAATTCAAGATACAGGTAAGTGTTTTAGACTGCACCGGTTGCAGCAACTGTGCCGATGTATGTCCATCAAAGAACAAGGCTCTGATAATGAAGCCTCTCGAGACCCAGCTTGACGAAGTTACCCGCTGGACTTACATGCATGAAAAGGTTGGCTACAAGGACGCTGTGGTTGACAAGTTTGTAAACGTCAAGAACAGCCAGTTCTCACAGCCGTTATTTGAGTTCTCCGGAGCATGCGCAGGATGCGGAGAGACTCCCTATATAAAAGCCATAACACAGCTTTTCGGTGACCGTATGATTGCCTCAAATGCAACTGGATGCTCATCAATTTACGGAGGATCTGCACCTTCCACACCTTATACCCACAACAAAAAGGGACATGGTCCGGCATGGGCGAATTCGCTTTTTGAAGATAACGCAGAGTTCGGTTTCGGACTTTCTATTGGAACAAACAAGCTTCGGGAGCGCATTGCCCGTCTTATGCAAGATTCATTTATTGATGGAATCAATCCCGGTACAAAAGCAGCATTTGAAGAGTGGTTAAGAGACAAGGACCATGCTGAACCTTCAAAGGCCGCCTCTGCAAAAGTCGTCGAAGCATGTGAAAATGATAAATCACCTGTCGCCAGGGAGATCCTGAACCTTAAACAGTACCTTGTTAAAAAATCCCACTGGATATTCGGCGGCGACGGCTGGGCTTATGATATAGGTTACGGAGGTCTTGACCATGTGCTTGCATCCGGTGATGATGTAAATGTCCTCGTGCTCGATACAGAAGTTTATTCAAATACAGGAGGACAGGCATCAAAATCGACTCCGGCAGGAGCTGTGGCTAAATTTGCAGCATCAGGGAAGAAGATCCGTAAGAAAGATCTCGGGCAGATGGCAATGAGCTATGGTTATGTGTACGTGGCTCAGGTTTCCATGGGCTCAAGTAATGCCCAGTACCTGAAAACTATCAGGGAAGCTGAAGCTTATCCGGGGCCGTCATTAATCATAGCTTATTCACCATGTATAAATCATGGCCTCAGGGATGGAATGGGAAAAACACAGGCTCAGGAGAAATTTGCCGTTGAATCGGGATACTGGCATCTTTACAGGTACAATCCTCTGCTCGAATTGGAAGGCAGGAATCCCTTTACGCTTGATTCTAAAGAGCCTGACTGGACCAGGTTCCAGGATTTTCTTAAATCGGAGGTTCGCTATACCTCGCTGATAAAATCATTCCCCGATCAGGCTGAAGTGCTCTTCAAAGCTGCAGAGGAGAATGCAAAATGGAGGTACAAATCTTACCAGCGCTTAGCTATGATGGTTTACGAACCGCAAACGAAATAATGATATAAAAAGATGTAGAGCCACCTCTGAGAGGTGGCTCTACTTTTTTTGTAATTTTGCAACCATTGATGAACAAAATGGGAAGAATACTAGGCATCGACTTCGGAACAAAGAGGATCGGACTGGCAGTTACTGATCCGTTGAAGATCTTTGCCTCACCATTGAAGACTGTCAGGTACCATGAATTTGATGAATTCATTGAAGAGTATATAAAAACTGAATCGATTGAAGAATTTGTTATAGGATATCCCGTTACATTGAACAATCGGGCAAGCGAATCTGTTAAATATATTAATCCTTTTATTAAGAAATTAAAGAAGTTATTTCCCGGGATACCGGTAACCCGGGTTGATGAAAGGTTCACTTCAGTTATGGCACTTAAAACAATGATCGAGGGAGGGGTAAAAAAGAAACAAAGAAGGGATAAATCGATGGTTGATAAGATAAGTGCTTCAATCATACTGCAATCGTTTCTTGATAAAAGACAAAAGACAAAAGTAAAAAGATAAAAGTATTGTAAATCAATGGTATATCCAATATTTATATATGGACATCCGGTTTTGAGAAAAGTAGCGGAAGATATTGACAGGGATTATCCCGGGCTGGAACAGGTTATTGCCGATCTTTTTGAAACATTATACAGATCAGAAGGATTGGGACTTGCTGCCCCTCAGATTGGAAAATCAATCCGGATCTTTGTGATAGATGGCAAGCCCGTTGGAGATGACGAACCGGAGCTTGCTGATTTCAAGAAGGTATTTATAAATGCACATATTTCTGAAAAAAACGGGGATCTTCAACTGATGACCGAGGGTTGCCTGAGCATTCCGAACCTCAGGGAAGAAGTTAACCGGGAGTCTCATATACGGATTACTTATTATGATGAGAACTGGCAATATCATGATGAGGAATTTGATGGTTACAAAGCAAGAATAATACAACATGAATATGATCACCTCGATGGCATTCTTTTTACGGATAAAGTCGGGCCATTAAGGAAAAGGCTTCTCAAAAGCAAGCTGAATGCAATCAGCAAGGGGAGGTTTGAAGCCGATTACAAAACTATACTTCCGGGACAGAAGATTAAATAATCCAAACTCTAGCTCACTCCAAACTTATTTCTTACCTTTATTCTTTAAAGTCTCATAGCTGCTGACTGTGCTGAATAAGGAAATACCTTTTATAAGGATTGGCTTTCCAATCTGCTTTGGAATTATTGCAGGTCTTTATTATAAACCCGGCAATTTTTTCCTGGTCATTTCTTCAATTATTATAATCCTGGGATTTTTAACAAGCCTGTTTTTTAATAAAAGTCTGGTAAATCATTTATTCGGACTCCCACTGAGTTATGCGTTTTTTATTTGCGGTTTATTGCTTTATACAAATGAAAAAAAACAATTATCTGATCTTGAACCTGTAACTGGTGAATACCTGTGCTCACTGTCAGAATATCCTGAAGAAAAGGGAAACAGT
>Ga0315293_10001377_pt1 | contig 23635 bp, 33 predicted proteins | sample YL17G13_20_MG_FD_203071 | JGI IMG/M metagenome (GOLD analysis project Ga0315293, IMG submission 203071) | Sediment microbial communities from Yellowstone Lake, YNP, Wyoming, USA - YL17G13_20 | ecosystem: Environmental > Aquatic > Freshwater > Lake > Sediment | place: USA: Wyoming | collected...
CTCTTCAATAATGGTTAGAGAGGGCGTCTCTTCCCGTTTCAACTGCAACCGCTGCGGCTGACGATATCGCTTTTGCGGCGCCTCCAGGAGCTTCATCTGCAACAGTTTTGCCCTTGCGCATGGGGCTCGTTTCATGGTCCTTTAAGGACAAAAAGGAAAGATCTCAATGCCCGAAGAAGAAAAAGTAAAGTCTAACGGCCTTGCAGCGATGAGCGTCGATGCTCTAGCTGAAGAGGTCGAGAGACTGAGAGCAGAACTCACAGACAGAGACGCAAAAATCAAGACATTGACCGAAGACAACAAAGAACTCAACGACGTCGTGACTGCAGACATGACCGGAAAGCTGAAAGCAGACATCATGAGGCTCGCACGTTACAAGTCGGAAGATCTTAAGGGTCTCTCAATCGATGAGCTCCAGATCAAACTCGACGCTTTGAAACGTGTCATTCCGAGCTCAAAAGCAATCGCAATCGCAGCCGACGAAGAGGAAAAGAAAGGATTCTGGACAGTGGGCGATCTCCGCTCCGAGCGTTTCAAGGAGGCTAAATAAGTATGCCTCAATACTTGACAGCCCCAGCAAATAGCATCCTAGCCGCAGGAGCTCCTCTCATCCTGGAGCTCGAGGTAGGCGCTAACGCTACGGCTGCGCAAATGCTCGCTGGGAAAATCGTGATCCATGATGCAACAGACGGCGACGTCAAAGAAGCAGGATCCAAAGCCCTCAATCCCCTCGGCGTTCTAATGGAAAAACCAGATCAACTCGAAGCAACGGCCTACGCTGTCGGAGACGCTTGTCGAGTCATAGTCGGAGGACCATGTATCGTCAAATTGACGATAACCTCGACTGGCTCGGGATCCGTCGCTCCAGGCGATTGGCTTGCTTGCGCAGCAAACGGTAAAGTCTCAAAAGACGCAGTCGGAGCAATGGGAGGACAAGGAGCAAGAGTCGGACAAGCCCTCGGAACCTGGACGCAGTCATTGACAGACGGAGAAATCCTCGTCAACTTCAAGATCACGCCGGACGCTAGAGCCGCATCCTAGGAGCCCTGACAATGACAGACTATAAATTGTCTAAAGTTGGGGTTGACACGGGAGCCCTCACAGACGAAGAAGCCCGCTACATCGACACTCAAATCATAAAAGTCGTTCGACCAATTCTCGTCGGACGCCAAATATTCTCAGCTGTCAGACTCCCAGACGCCGGATATCGCACCTGGAGACAGTTCAGCGAAACCGATATGAGTGCAGCCGCAATCGACATGGACGGCATGAACGCAGCAATGGATAGGGTCGAGTTGACGTCGAAAGACATCACAATCCCGATGATTCATAAAGACGTAAAACTGTTCAGACGAGACATCCTCGCAAGCCGCCGAGGAGGCCTACCACTTGATGCAATCAACATCGACAACGCAAGTCGAAGGATCGCAGTCGACGAGGACAAGCTTCTCATTTCCGGCGAATATACTGGTTGGAGAGCCCTCGGGATAGAAGGACTCGCAAACGCTACCGGACGAAACACTCAAGCAACCGCTGGAACCTGGGGAACCATTGCTAACATCTACACCGACGTCTCAGCAGCCATAACCAAACTCGAAGAAGACGGACACTATGGACCTTATGACATGCTCCTCAGATCAGCGCTCAACACTCGTTTGAGACAGCTGGCGACAAACACCGATAGACTCGTGAAAGAGTCCATTCAAGCGATGCTTGGAGGCAAGATCTTCGTCACTGACAGCCTTTACTCCAGCGCCGGAGCCACAACCAGCGTTCTCGTCGTAGAGAACAAGCCTGAAAACTTCCAGATTGGAGTAGCTGAAGACTTGCAGACAAACACTTTCATCGACCAAGACATGAACACGGTCCTCAAGATCTTCGAGACGCTAGCGCCGAGAATACGTCATCCCCTAGCGATCTGTGAGCTTACGGGCGTCAGTTAAACATAATCTGACAATCCTCGCTCTCGGTCAACAAAAACGCTCTTTTCGTCATATCCCCCTTTTCTTAGGAAACAGTCAAAAATCGAAACCAACTCAGAGTTGAAAGTCATGGGAATTAAAGCTTCAGAAGGATTTCTCGATCTTATAGCAATCACGGAGACAGCCACCGGGCTCTTGAAGACAGGGCTCTCTCCAACTTGCACACTCTACAAAATCAGCGACGGAACCACGACAAGTCTCACCGTCGCCGAGATCGGAACAACCGGACTCTACAAAGTCACCAATCTCACGTTTGGAACTGCAACGGAATATGTCACTGTTTGGGCTGTCGCCGGAGCCTACACAATCCATTATCCCTTCAAACTTTTCAAGGTCGGAGGAGGACAAGAAGCCGACATCTACACGGACACGCAAGCCCTCGTCGGACGATTGACAGCTGCTCGAGCCGGTTATCTGGACGAACTCGGCGCTGCAAACCTTCCGGCTGACCTGGACACGGTTCTCACTCGCTTAACGGCTGCAAGAGCCGGATACCTCGATGAACTCGCAGCTGCAAATATTCCAGCCGACGTCGACACATTGCTCACTAGACTCTCAGCCTTACGAGCTGGATATCTTGACAATCTCAGCGCTGGAGCCGTAGCCTTAAACGCTGACATGGCGACAGTCCTGACTCGTCTCTCCGCTGCGAGGGCTGGGTATCTGGATAATTTGTCAGCTGGCGCCGTTGCTCTTGCCTCAGTGTGTACCGAGGCGAGACTTGCAGAGCTTGCAGCTGCTAATCTTCCGGCAGACGTGGACACGCTTCTCACGAGGATCTCGGCTGCCCGAGCCGGTTATTTTGACAACTTGAGCGCCGGGGCTGTTGCTCTTGCGAGCGTTTGCACCGAGGCCAGAGTCGGCGAGTTGGCTGCTGCAAACTTGCCCGCAGACGTCGACACTCTGATCTCGAGGCTGACGGCGGCGAGAGCTGGATACCTGGATAAACTGACAAATCATGAAATCATTAAGACCTTCTGGAGCGACGTCGACGACGTTGTGGATCTCCCGGCAGCTGCAACCGACACGGATCTCCCCAACATAGTGCTCCCCAACATTGCCGGGACCTTGGATCACGTTTACGTAGGGATCAAGGTCCGCATGATCGAGAACACAAGCGCCTCGGGAGCCAATGCCATCCAGACGGCTCAAAACATCAGGATCAAGAAGTCTTCTGGAGCATGGGATACGGACGACGTCATTGCAATCAATCTTATTGACAATCAATGGACCGTGGCAGCGAGTACGAGGGAGGGAGGAGACGTCCAGATCGGAGACAACGACGTCGTCGCAGAGGTCGACGCTTTCAATGCAACCTATAATCTCAGGATCGACAGCGCAAACGTAGACTACGACTTCCTGAGACTCAACGATCTCCAGGTCTTTCTCATACTTCACTATCATTAGAGCGGAGGTGAGTGAAAACGGCAAACAGTTATGTCATGACGATTCGAGTTGAAATTGGGACGGATCCAGTCAAGAAGGATGCTGTCAAGAATGCTATCGTTCAGAAGTTGCAAGATGCGAAAACAGCCGGGAGCATAAACTCGGCGACATGGAATATTCAGGAGATTCCGATAACTGAAGGAGGCTCGGTCTAGTGGCGGTTTTCAGCGACGGCCATGTCGGGAGTACGATGGAAACAGCGGGCGACTTCAGCGCTTGGACCGGAACCAGTGGCTCGCCAACCGTTCAAACATCAATAAAACATCATGGTAACAATGCGGCAAGCGTAACCGTCGATGCTGGGGGTTGGTCTGCCTATTTTTGGAAGGATGTTACTTCAGGCGACTCTTTGTATGCTAGAATGTATTTTCGGTTTTCACGTTTACCGGCTTCAGGAGAAGAATACGATAGATTAATGATGGTCTACGGTGCCGGCGACGGCTTCGGCGGTGTAGAAGTAAGGGTAAACTATGATGATGCTGATGGCTTCGCCAGACTTATGGCTCGAAACAACTATTTTGGAACTATCGTTGATGGGCCGCAAGTTTATGCGGATACCTGGTATTGTGTAGAGACTCTTAATGTTAAGTCGGGGACTGAAAATTGGTGGGTTGATGGTGCGCTTCAAACGAGCCCAGGTAACGGAGCGATGTCAATGGACCGGTTTTGCTGTGGAGGTGTGCACATCGGAGGCAGTTCACCAGTTACAATTATCAGCGACTGTTTCGGCTTGGACACTAGCGCTATTGGTGTTGAGACGTCGGGACCAACCGTGAAGAAAGGTTCTTGCGTTCCGGCAATGACCGCTCTCCTCACAAAATTCAGCGCTCTCCGGCAGCCTAGAGAGCCAAGATTTCAGCCTCGCACTTTTCCTAAATTCTCGCCTCGGAGCCTGGTCTAGTTGAGTTTTTTCTGTACTCATATAATCGCTAAAGAACAGGTTCCAGGAGTCCAGAGCGGATCTGTTGCCGTTGTTGTTCCGTCGAGGACGAAAGAGATCTCACTGTCCGGGACAAAAGGCTCATTCACATTGACGACAAACAAGGGAGATATCACTATTGACGAAAGTTGAGTTTGAAATGGTCAAAAGCGACCTCTTGCCGGCGATCGTTGCAACATTGAAGGACACCGACGGCGCCGTCATAGCCCTCACCGGAGCCTCCGTCAAATTCCATTTGAAAAAGGGAGCCACAATTCTCGTCGACTCGGCGTGCACGATTAACAGTGCTCTCGGAGGCATCGTCCAATACGATTGGGTCACGGGAGACACTGACGTCACGATTGATCTGGACGGACTCGCAGTCTGCGAAGGCGAATTTGAAGTCACGTTTGCCGGAGGCAAAATCCAGACATTCCCGACTAAGCCCGAGTTTTTCGTGATCTTCAGGGACCAGGTGAAATAGTTGACTGTCAACGTTAGCCCGGATCGAGTTAGAGCCCGCATCAATGTCAAGGCAGTTCAGGAGCTCAACGACCCAACTGTCCAGACCTTCATTGACGACGCAACTGCAATCGTCCAGGACGAAACAGGATCCACAATCGTCTCGACGGCATGCTCAGCCTTGGAGGCTGTTGCTATTACTTGCAAGGCAGCGCTCCTCGCTTATGCACACTTGAAATCTGGAGGATCCTCAAACCTGACGTATACTGCAGGAGGCGTTCTCGCTGTCCAGACCGGGGATCCGACGATTCAGATCCTTGAGAAAACCTATCAAGAAGCCATCAAACGGCTGAGTGAGGTTGCCTTTAAAGTAGCTGAAAGCGCCGTCACTGACACCGATCAACTTTGGGAATAAGAGCCCTTGTCAACCGGCATAACATTCTCAGTCAACATTCAAGGGCTTAAAAATTGGCTCTCTTCAATCGAAGTCCGGAGTCCTCAGACTCTCCAAGAATTTCTCAGAGGCGCCGGCGATATCGCTTATGAAGAACTCGAGAAGACAACGCCGAAACGCTCGAGTTACTTGTGGTATTCAACGATCACGGAGATGAGCGAGAAAAGCGTCCTGGTCAAGCCGACGGCCTTCTACGCTGCGTTTGTAGAAAGCGGGACGGCTCCTCACATAATTCGACCGAAGAGCCCGGACGGGGTCCTCCGTTTCGAGATTGGAGGTGAAGTGATCTTCGCAAAATATGTCAATCATCCGGGGACTAGGCCGACGTTCTTTGTTAAGACAGCGAGAGAGGCAACTGCCAAACGAGTCGCCCTTCTCGCCCTGGAAGTCTATAAGAAACTGTACGGAGCCAAATCTTGACACTCAAGGAAATTCAGCAAAAAATCATCGATCTCCTGGCAGCGAGCTCCACAGTCAATATCAAGTCGGATCATTGGTTTTACGGTCCTCCCTTGACCAGGGACGAGACGCCTTTCGGTTTCGTCCGTTGGATCGGAGGACCACTCACCGTTGAAGCTTTCGGGAAAAAGCGTTGGACTCAAGATTTCGAGGTCGTAATGGTCGAGTCAAGCAATGAGGAAGACGTCGCTGAGAAGGCCGTCGAGGATAAAGTTGACGCCGCAAGGCTGGTCCTGGACTCTAATAATACTCTTGTAGGGCTCGTCCAAGACTCCGACGTCGTCTCAATCACTGGAGACGTCGCTTTCTCGGGCACCGATTGGGGACACATCGAGAACATCATTGCAGCCGGCAAACTCGTTTTACGAGTGCAGATCCTGGGAGATCTCCGCTAAATGGAGCAAGTCAATAGCGAAGTTAAAGTCCAATGGACGTATGATTTGCAGAATCGCAAACCGACAAAGGTTGAGTCGAACTTTACCCTCGGTTTTCCAGATGGAGGACGATATGACGTCGTTCTGCCGATGGGGATAAGACTCTTAATGTTAAAACGAGACTCCGGCAAGCTCTACGAGTTGTTTCTAATGCCGAGAAAAATCCGATCAACTGTCCGGTCGGCATTGGAGCGAGGAAAACACGGGCTAAGTTGTCAACTTTTCTGTGGTCATCGTCTCTATAGAGTACACTTGTCATGCCTAAACTGTCGGATACGGAAAATACTGCAGAAAAAAATGAAGCCTCTTTATCCGATCTCAAGCTGGCATATCATAACTATCCGGGCTGATCGAAGGTTTGCGAGGGCTCGAGACCTTTTGATTAAGCCTCTTGCGTCATTGATCGAATTTCTTGCAAGTTGACCATACATGAAAACCCTAAAAGTCGATACACTCGTCTCAGTCGAGCAAGTTGCAGCAATCCCGATCCCGTTCAAGATCACACTGGACCAGGGCGAATATCAGGCCTACTTCCAGCGTCTCTTCAAACACCGTCGATGGTGGAATTTCAGGAGCCCTGTCAATGTTCCGGACCACACGGCAAATGGACATGTCGATTATTACGACGAGCCCCACGGACATCTCGATCACGGCAACATAGTTCAGGTTGCGCTTAAGGCTCGTCGACGTTGGCCCTGGGGGCTCGTTGAAATCTTCGGAGTCACTAACCCGATCGGACGGTTTTGCTTTACCGGTTGGGGAATAATGAAATTGCGGATCGTCGGTCCGGTCCTCAATTTCGAGCTTGAGACACGTTTCAAGACCGTTATCAAAACATCCTAGTCCTCTATGGACACACAAAGGAGAAAAACAAAGTATGGGTTCAGGACCGTTTAACGGAAAAGACGGCATCCTTAAAATAGCGACCGTTGCTGTCGGATACATCAAAAACGTCAATCTGGATATGACTGCGGAAGAAATCAAAGAATACGTGTGGGGCTCAGATAAGCCGAGCGTTCTGAAAAGCGGAAACAAAAGCTTTGCCTTCGACGCAGATCTCATCTACGTCGACTCAGTACATATGAAACAGGTTCTCGCTGGGACCGAGGTTGATATTGCCGTTTATCCCGAGGGAGTCCTTGCCGGAAAACAGCTTTACACCGTCAACAGCGCAAAGCTTCTGCATTGGGGTTATGCTCACCCACAAAACGGAGTTATACTCTCAAGGATCTCCGGGACTGGAATGGATATCACGCCAAGCAACCAGTAGGTCTAGCAAACAGTTTGTCCGATCAGCTTCCCCCTTTTCTTGATGGTGACGTCGTAAGTAGGTGAAATCATGCAAAGTGAAGAGGAAAAAATCAAACAATTCCAAAAAGAAATCGAAGAGTTTGAAAAGAAACAAGCCCAGAAGGCCGAGATCTTCGATCCGGTGCAAATCATCAAAGACGCCGGAGAGATCCATATTCTCAAGGATCCCAAACTAGGAGTCATCCGGTACACTCCGCTGACAAATAAGGACCTTTTCGCTATCAACAAGATCCAGGACAAAGAAGCCCGGACTCGAGAGATAATCTTTCGACTGTTGCACAAGGCGAGCCCAGAGCTCAAGGTCCAAGACGTTGATGAAATGCCCATGGCAATAACGACGAGACTCCTGGAGCTCCTGGTCGTGGATGAGGATTTTTTAAAGACCTCAGCAAAGTTGGCGAATGGATCGAAGCAAGCAAAGACGCACAAGTAATAGGCCTGATTGCTCAGGTCTACGGGTACACGCTTGAAGAAATAGGAAAACTGACGCCTCTCCAAACCGCTTTTCTCGTCAAATCCTTCGACTTCTGGACGCAAGTTTTCAATCGGAGACGCTGAATGAGTCAACCTGAAATCGAGATCCTAGTTTCCGCTGTTGACAAAGCGACAGCTGCAATCAAAGAGATAGGAAACAAGATCGACGGTTCAATGGATAAAATCAACACGGCAAACTCGAAGGTCGATGCTTCAAACAAGAAGGTTGAGGCCTCCGGGAAGCAAGTCGCCCTCGCATTCAACAATGTAGCAACGAGTGGAATGGCTCTCTATAATGCGATCGACCGAGTCCAGGACATGCAAGTCCAAGTCGACAAGGCCAATCTCGCCGTCAAATCAAGCCTCAACAGTCTCGAGGATGCTCAGACACGATACAATAAAACCGTCGAGAAATTCGGGATCCTCAGTCCCGAGGCGACGGCTGCTCTCTCAGATCTGCAGATCGCCCAGGAGCGACACACACTCGCCCAATCAAAAGCCGAGGTTATGCAAGGCAATCTCAATGAGGCAATGGTCCAGAGCGCTCTCACCGTGATCCCGAGCCTAATCACCATGATAACAAGCGTCATGACGATCTCAACGTCCTGGACCGCTGTCACGCATGGAGTCTCAGGGGCTCTCAGTTTTCTGGCTGCAAACCCGATTATTCTGGTCATCGCTGCGATCGCAGCCCTGGTCATCGGCCTGATATGGCTCTATAACAACTGTCAAGAATTTCGAGACCTCATAAACACGATCGGAGCATATCTCGGAGGAGCCTTCAAAGCAGCTTTCGACGGGCTCGTTTGGCTCTGGAATAATTATTTTGCTCCAGCTCTTGCAGCGATCCGCAGCGGGCTCGAGTGGCTCTGGAATAACATTCTCGTCCCTCTAGCAAACTATCTCGTCGGCACGTTTGTCGCAGCCTGGAACACTCTTGGCAATGCGATCTCCTGGGTTTACAACACGCTCATTAAACCTATTTTCGACGCCTTGAACTGGGCATACAACAACATCCTCAAACCGATTGCAGACTTTCTCGGAGGAATAGCCTCAGCAGCACAAGGAGCAATTAACGCCGTCACCGGAGTCGGGAAAGCCGCTGGACCTTTATCAGTACCAGGTATGCCGCTCTCTTATCCAGGTCGTCAAAAAGGAGGGATTGTCACGAGCCCGCAACTCTCCTGGATCGGCGAGGCTGGACCCGAGGCAGTAATTCCGTTGAGCGGTCCCTATATGCCAAGGGGGCTCGGAGGAGTCACGATCCAGGGTCCTCTTATCTACGTTGCCGGCAATATGGACGACGCTATCGTTGATAAAACAATCGTCAAGCTCGAAAGAGTGCTTGGAAGTGTCCTAGTGGAGAACTCAAGTTCTGGAGCTCTCACAACTCACAAAAGAATCAGATACGGATCTCAGAGGAGATAAGAAAACTTGCCAATGTTTGCCGAGCAGGAAAGGCTCTACGCCGACGAACTAAGCCTTAGTTCCGACTCTACGGAATACGAGGAGCACGCTGCAACTCATGACTGGACGGCTAGGAAAACGGTTACGTTCACAACGACAAAGGACCTCATCCTTTGCGTGAAAGCTAATTTTTGGTCTGTGGTCGGAGCCTCAGTCGCCAAGGGAGCGATGAGGATAACTATCGATGATAAGCCGATCTGGGCGAGCGGAGGAAAAAGTCTCCCAGCCGGAACAACAACGAATTTTCCGACCCCCGACATCTATGTTTACCTTGCGAGCGGAGCTCATCACCTCGACTTTGATACTGCTGTCTGGGTGCTGGGGTCTATTCAGAAATTCGGCTTGAACAGTCACAACGTCGGGCTCTTAAACTTCAATGATAAACTGGGCTCGATCACTGACAGCGGATCGGTTGCTAATGCCGCCGAAGTCCTCACGACAATTCTCAACGTCGACGTCACAGTCCCAGCAGCTCGAAAACTCCCAGTTGGAGAGATCGCCCACTATTCCGCTCTGATCTATGCTGTCGCAGTCGACAGCCACACCGGCACGACCAGGAGAACGAAAATGCTTCTGATCGGAGAGAGCAACGTCGCAGCCCATAACAACTGTCACCTATTCATCAACGACGTCGAAGTCGACTGGTCAGATCATCTCGACGACGATGAGGACGCTGATGCAACAAACCCGACCTATGGACTCGGAGCAAAAGGGATCTACATAATCGGCAGCGTCACTCCGGCACAGACATTCAACGTGAAAGTGAAATCTTATTGCAGCACCGACTCCCATACTCAGGTCTATGGACAAGTTCTTCTCTGTCCATGGCTGTCTCCTCAAGTCGATTATTCCCCGGTTACTCTCAAGTTTGGTCAGGCCTCGACGTTCTATGCGATCCTGGAGCCTCTCAACACCGATACAAGCAAAAGCAGTAAGCTTGGAAAAACGAGATTTCACACTTTCGGAGACGCAACCGACTTTTATGACGTTGACACGGGAACCGGGATCCTGCTCGCTAGTTACACGTTTGAGGTCGTCGACGTCGAGTCCTGCTCCTGGATCGTGAGCTGCACGAGTATTATCTGTATCAGTTATCTCGGAGTTGATCTGTTTTGACAGCCACGCTCGCTGGAAAAACTCTCAGTCTCCAGGACGTGCAGATCCTCCCGGAGTTTCATCTTAACGAGTGGGACGGCTGGAAATCTTCAGCGTATAAACGCAGTTGTCGACCGCTAGGGCTCCAGAGGATCTATCAGATCGCTTGCCTCGAGAAAGACGTCTCCTGGACCAACTCGGCAGCTAAGGCCTTCTTAACTCAAATGACCGTTGACTCAAGTGTCCTTCTCTGGATCTCTGAAGGCGACAAACTGACGATCGACAGCGCTCAAGTGAGGATCCTCAGCTGCCCGGTCAATATGCCTCAGATAGGCAATCAGAACGTCCGCTTTTTCACGGTCACGGTTCGAGAGGACCCGTGAGCAAAAGGGAGGTGAATGAGAGTGAAAGTAAACGTCTATTTTGCTGTCGTTCTCTTGCTCGTCCTCGCCGGCGTCTTCGGAGGAGTCTCCGTAGTCATCGGCACGATCAACACCGACGGAATGCCAGATTTCATAGTTGTCTTTGTCAACGGCCTGAAGTATGTTTTCTTGACTTCAGCGGTGGCGCCGTTGTTCGTGATGATTCGGAACGTCTATGGTTACTTCACTAACAAAGCTGCCAATCCAAACAGTGAGATGCAATATGAGGGAGCCAAGCTTCTGAAAACCTGGCTCATTTATGAAGGATACATCAAAGGCCTAGCAATCCTGATCGTTTCGTTGACGTCCGGAACAGAATATCAACGCTACGCTTACCTGATCGCCGGCTCATTAGCCTTCATTGTTGACCTTATTAGAAAGAGCCTCAGCGACATAGCGACAGGCCGCAACGCACCGGTCTAGGTTGAAAAGATTTCTGCGAGACTGCAGAACAATTTTGAAACCCTCTTTTTCAAGGCTCCTCTATTTTTTCTGAACAGGATAACGTAGGGCTCGACTTCTAGGATCCTCGGAATTTTGCCACTGTTCACTTTTTTCAGGCGACAGCCTCGACAACTCAAATGCGGACGTCGCAGCCGGTAGCCGCAGATCTGTCGACACTTGCCCTCAACCTTTGGAAAAACAAACACCTGGCACATTTTGCCATCAATTTCGCAGAGCAAGGACAACGGTTTCTTATCGGTTGATGAGTCAGCCCATTCCAAATTGAGTTTCCGAGCCCTTACGGTCTTTACTTCAGATACAGCCCCCATATGCCCAGCCGCCTCTAGGGTATCTGAGGCAAATCAATATATTAAGTGTTGTTTTCTGTGTTTTGGGAGAGGGAAGTTGAAGGATTGGCGCCGGAAATACGAGTACGGTGTCACTCGAGGCGAGGTTCAGGCTTTTGTCGATGGTAATCTCTGCGTCAAGCAGTTCCTAGCAAAGTATTCTGAGGCAAGCAAGTACAATTTCAGTCGGTACCTATGTATGTTTTTCAAGTGGTTGAAGATCCGAAAGAGTCTCAAGTTGAGGCCTGATGAATTTCTGCAAGCGATCTGTGAGAAACGTCAGAAAGTGTCGGTTGAAGAGCGTTGTTGGGGACGTAACCTGGTGCTCGAGTTCACCCGGGATAATCCTGATTTGAAAGGCAAGTCTCACAGCCTTCTCTATGGTGCCATGTTCAAGAGCGTTAACTTGTTCTGCAAGGCTCATGAGGTTGATTTGACGATTGCCCGGGGCGCTTATGGTGAGAAGAAACATCGCAAGTACCGTCCGGCGCCCTATACCGTGGCTTTGGCAAAGAAAGTTCTCGCAGTCGTCAATCAGCGAGACCGGGCGATATGCATGGTAGGCCTTCAGACCGGGCAAAGTGTGACGCAGGTCCTCGGCGATATTAATGGTCAGTACGATTACATAGTACGAATGATCAATGAGGGAAGACGCAGGATCCGCTTTGATTTTGGAGAGCGCAAGGGAAACGATTTTCAATATTACACTTTCTGTTCGATCGATGCTATAGTAGAGATTCAGAAGTGGCTGCCTATTCGCAGGAGATGGCTTAACGGTCGAAAGAGCCCATACCTATTCATCAAGCGAGATGGTGAGAAGTTGACGCCTGCCTCCTGGAGGAGCCCCTTCAGAGAGAGATTGCAACGTCACGGCATCTATAAGGGACCTTTCTCAGTGATTTTTCACATGTTTCGGAAGATCTTTGAGTCTGAGGCGAGCCCCCCGGACCGGGGCATCAGTAAAGACTATGTGCGGTTCATGATAGGTCACACCGTCGACGACGTGAATGGAGATCAGCTTGATATTCCCGGAGGCGTTTACGATCAGGCTCCTTTCACGCATTCCGATGCGGTTGAACGAGAGTACAGCAAACTAGAGCCCTACATCAACATTTTCTCGCAGCGGACCAGCGATGACTCCGGCCTTGGCGTGAGGGCAAGGTTTGAAAGAACCCTCAATCGATATTTTGAAGAGAACCCTGGCAAGGAAGACAAGTTTTGGGATATGGTTAGATCGCTTTAAAACGAGCCCTACGCTTGATCGCAGTTGCGATGACGATAGCGATTATCAGCATTGCGAAAAGGAGCCCTACAGGGAATTCGGGAACTGAATTGAGATCCTGCTCGATTATGATCGTGTAGTCGACCAGATTTGCGACTCCTATTGTGAGGTAAAAGGTTCCAGGCTTGTTATGGATGTAGGTTAGTCCTGAGGTGCTTTCGTTGCCGCTTTGAATGATAGAGTCGACGGTCAGGCTCTCATTGTCTTTTATCGTGCATGCAAAGCCGGCAAGAGTGGGATATTGTGGACTCGGCGTGTAGGTCCAGTTGAGTCGCCACTCATTATGATTGCATGTAAAATAAGCTGTGTTTTGATCTGCGGAGCCGGTGAAACGTGTTGCTTCTGTCCATTGTTCAGGGGAAGCTCGGCTCACTCCAAGAGCCATGAGCGAGATGAGTACCGCTAATGTAAGCGTCGTTGTTTTTCTCATCAGTTCACCTCCCTAGACGTCCGGTACTTTCCAGCCTTCCTTTCGTTTCTTCCGAATGACTTCTTGGATATCCTTTTTGCTTAGGGCAAATTGAACGTGTTTACAGTCGTCGCTCTGATCTTGCTCACAGAGCATGCCCGTCGGTTTAAACGAGATCTGGAGGGCTTTCTGGAGTCCGGGATCCCAGATCAAGACGCCGGTCGTGTTGAGGTTGATGTGGAACATGCTTTTCGGTGGTCCAGTGAGTTCACTCTGGTGTTGATTGTAATACCAGCTGATGAGAGCTCTGACGACTTCCGTGTCTTGTTCGAGTCCGAGGAAGGATTTGATCCTCTTGAATTTTTCTGCGTTGTCTCCTTTCAGAATGACGTTGAGTTTTTCTGCGGTATCCTTTTCTTTGGACACTGTACCACAATTTATGTATAATCCAGCTTTCGCTCTTAAGGATTATTCCCATAAAAAATTCAGAAGAAAGCTTATATGTATTATGCATAGATTCTGTATCAGAGGTTGAAATTGTGCAGAAGGAAGAGAAACTGGTTAAGATAAACTGTCTCCTGCATGGTGAGTCAGCTGAAAAGTTTCTCGCTATCAAAGACTTCAAAGGCATTGAAAACAACACTGAGGTCATCCGGTCTCTGATCGCTGATTTCTATCGGACTAACATCAGGAGGGCTGCTAGTGAGCAGGTCTGATGTTTTCTATGCTCGTTTCACCGAGATTCTTGAGGCTAAGTTGAAAAAGAAGACTCCGGAGGTTAGGCCTGAATGATTGAAATTGAGATGCGTGTCACGGCTCACGGTCACGGCGAAACAGATCAGAAAGACGCTTGGTACTCAGTCACTTTGAAAGGCAGCAACACCGCTCTCCAGGAGATTTCAGAGTTCAAGTTGACTTTGAAGAGCGAGAAAGAATCGATCTTCAATTCCTATCCGATCGGGAAAACTGTGTCTTTGAAGTTGCATGATCCTCAGCGGAAACTAACGGAGGGCTCCTAATGCGGTTGCCGAAGGTTTACAGAGTGCTTTTGGCTCCAGTCCTCGTTTGTTTCGGAGTCCTCGGCATCATAATGGTCGTTGTCGGCGCCCGTAAAAAGGAGGCTTCAGATGCCCGGTAAATTTGACAAGGAGTCTCGGGCTCTTTTGAAACGCCTAGATCTCGTGAAACGTGGCGTCGACCTTCTGGACTTGCAGATCCAGGAGATTGCTGCGGAGGCGCCTGCATGATTAATCTTGAGCAGTTGAAACAGCGTTTTCCAGTTCAGAACGTGCCTCCATACGGCGAATGCGTTGTCGTTCCCGGTATAGAGTTTGACCCGGATTGGGAGGCAATGCTCGATGAGGGAGGCTACGGGTGCATTTTCACAGATATCAACAGCAAGCCGGTGACGTTGGTTCTGACGATCAAACGTCATGGGGACTCGAAGAGAACGGTGTACGAGCCCAGAGCCGAGTCTCGAGGACCTGCAGAACAACCTTTGCCCGTCGGCCTATCCGCTATGAAGGGTCCGCAATGGACTCGAGAGGACGAGGACCGCCTGGTCAAACGAATAGGTGAATTGAAGGGCAAGCTAGAAGAGAAATGCAGGATCCTCTCAAAAGAGTTCAAGGGACGGAGCCCTAACGCAATCGTGCAGAAGTTCCATAAACTTAAGAAACAGCACAAACTGGGACTGGGACTAGGAAAGCCGGGACCGAAACCCGGGCAAAAAAAGAAGGCCGTTAGTCCTGCGCTCCAGAAGGATCTCGACAAAGCTCTGGAGAATGTTTGCCGAGATTGTGGTTTGCCGAAGGATCTCTGTTGCTGCGACGAAGAAAAGAAAGAAAGTCTCAAGGTAGCCGGACCCTTTTACTCGAAAGTTGAGGAAGAGCCCAGGGCTCCAATTCAGAAGCAACCTGCGCGCGCGCTAGAGAAACTGGTTCCATCCGGCTTGATGGATTTTGAGGCTTACTGCAGAAAATGCGGGACACGTCGAACCGTCGAAGATTACGATGTTTGGCGTGTTTGTCCAGTCTGTCTTGAGTCTCTGATTGTTTGGGACGTTCGGGAGAGTCTCTAGAATGACGGTTCAGACTCCGGTGGAATTTGCTGAGAAAATCGTTGAAAGCCTGGCAATCAAAGCGGAAGAGGTCGGCGACTTATTCAACATCGACGAAGACAAAGAAGGCTATTTTGTAGCTACATTGTGTCCGAGAAAATTCCTGAACAAAGACCAATTCAAAATGATGTGTGGGCTCGTTAAGGATCTGGGAGGAGAAAGCTATCTTCAGGGTGCGAAAGCGTGGAAGGTTCCTGGTCCTTTGGCGAAAAAGAGCCCTACGTCGATACCTACAGAGACGCCTACGCAGACACCTACCAAGATCAGTCAGTCAAGCGAACTTCATATTTCAAGTCTTCCGGAAGATGAAGACGTCAAAGCGTTGAGGGGCTCATCTAGGAAGATCGGCTCTCTCTATCCGGTTCTTATGACCAGGAGCGGAGAAGTGATCGATGGTTTTCACCGTTTGAAAGCAGATCCTGATTGGCCAAAGTTCACGGTTGAAGGGATCCAGGATCCGGTGCAGCTGGCCAAGGCTCGTCTGATCTCTAATGAAAGACGAAATGTTTCACCGGAAGAGAAAGGGCAGCTGCTCCGGGAAATCGTTGTCTACACAAATTGGAGTACTGCGAAACTCGCGGAAGAACTCGGCTGGAATATCAGCACAGTCTACAAATATCTCCCTGACAGCTTGAAAGATCAGACCAAAGCAGCAGCCGGGGCTCTGGGAGGCTCAGATTCTGCTCTACGCCGTAGAGCAGACAATGGAAAACCCGTTTCAAATGAAACTGTGAAGCCTCAAGAAACCACAGTGCCGATCGGAGAAAAATCAGACAACACTACTCAACAACCTGAGAAGACACGGTTTGGTGAAGAGAAGGAAGGCTGGGGCAAACCTGAGCCCGGCGCCACTCAACAAGTCTCAACAGAGTCAGGTCCCGTTCAGATTGCCGAGTTTGATTGTCCCGACTGCCATCAACATTTAATCGTTGAGCATTTGCCAAGCGGAAAACATGTTATTCGCATCGTCCGGGAGGTTGGATAACTTTTGAGTGACCGTTACCTGTACCGGAGGATCCCGGTTGCTCAACGCAACTGCTCCTGGTGTCAAAGAGCTATCCTTCGCAACATCGCAAGAACCAAAGATGGTCGACTATGGCATTACGGCTGTCTCATGACTGCGAAAGATGCAAGGTATGAGTGTGCTAGGTGTGTCGGCTCTTTCGACGGAACAGAAGCAATCTTTGAGCTGACGCAAAGAACCTATGGCGATGATTTCCAGCAAACTATGAAAGCTTTCTGCCCCTCTTGCGGTGGTCCAGCGAAAAGTCTGATAGGAGGAATAGAATTCTGAAAATCTATACTGACAAACAAGTAGACGTTATTTATGGCGAGCTCCTGGAATTGGAGAAGCTTGTGAGCCAAAACAGTTACGTCGTTTCTGCAGGCGTCCGAACCGAGTCCATCCACCGGCTTGAACGGATCCGAGAAGTTCTCCTCGAAGGTGAAGTTGTCAACATTCAGGTTCAGACTGAATAGGTGTTTTTTTGAGTGAAGAGGAGATAGGAGATAGAGATAGAGACAGAGAGAGAGACTATAGACATAGACATATAGACATAGACATAGAGACAAGAGACAAGAGAAAAAGTCGAGAACGCCGCTTCTATATTCCAGTCTCTTTTGAAAACACTTTCGACCTACTACAGACAATTTTGAAGAGGGAAGGCTCAAACTTCAGTCGATGGGTAAGAGACAACGCTGAGTCTTACGTTCGACTACATGAGCCTGGTAATCCTCAGCAAAGACTTGACACGATTTTGAAGCTTGGCAAAGCCTATCATGCTCCGAGCCCTATATGCGGCTTCAAAGACTGCATGCGAGACGTAGTTGCAGTCGCCATTTTTCTTCAAACGGACAAGGAGTATGGGCTCTGCGAGAAACACAAGAAAGAAGCTGAAGAGTTAGGCCGAAAGGTTTGGAGGTTTCTTAAGAAATGAGAATTTCAGAGCCCAGGCGAGCCTATGGGAAAAGTCCATCAAAACCACGTTCGAGCCCTACAGAGCCTAATAGGCTAGGTATCCGAGTTTCAAAGTTTCTTCTCGCATGTTGTCAATATGAAAGGAGACAATGATGAATGAGAAAATCTAGGGAAAAGACCAAGAGTTTGGTGACGGTTCCGCATCCCGTTGAAAAAGTACATTTCAGTCAATTCGCTCAGCTTAGGCGTCATTCCAGAGTGCTCTACATTCCGCTTGACTCGTTGACTGTGAGGTTGCTCAAGATCAAAAAAGGCGACATTGTGAAATATAGTTTGAACGAGTTGCGTAGGGCTCCTGACGAGGACGAGCCCATAAGGGATGCTGGAGAATTGGAAACGTGAGAGAATTCAGTTGGGAATTGCTCACGGAAATTCTTCATGCTAAAGAAGAGCAGGCTTGTAGTAGGCCAATTCGGAAACCTGGAAGACCAAAGAAATGACGAAGCAGCGTGTTGAGTGCAACATTGACGAAAACCTGTTAAAAGAAATGGATAGAGCAGCCTCTCTCCTACACTTGTCAAGAACAGACTTCATCGTAACTTCAGTCACACATTATCTTCATACCATACGCCGAAGCACTAAACCGTTAAATTCACAGTCCGACCGACCCTCTAATCAATCAACTTCTAACTTTCCGCCTAGAGTGGAACCTTTGAGAGTTGACTCCCAACCGTGACACATAAGCGCAGTCCTGAAGCGATAGAACGTCGACAAGAAATCAGTGATCAACGTCGAAAAGCCAAACAAATCGTCCTCTCTTCCTCTTTCATGGATCGCCTGAAAGCCGAGTCCGTCAACCTTCTTTCACCGCAACAGATCCTAGTCAAGTTGACAGAAGACTATCCCGAGCCCTACATGACAGCTGTAAAACAGTTCACTCAAGGAGAAGTCCTCATAGACAGCCGAGGGGAAGGATCCCTCAACTAGAGGCCTAGAATGTCCGATAATGACCAGAAACCACGTCTCATGTTACCTCTGTTGCCAAGGCCTAAGCAAAAAAGAGCCCTAATCAAGAAGACGGGACGAGTCAGCAAAATCCTTACGCTGCGAGTCAAAGGCCTGACACTTGAACAGATCGCAACTGAATTGAAGTGCAGCGAGAAAACCGTGAGACGTAGCCTCAAAGACGAGCCCATACAAGAGTTCATAGACGCATTGCTTCAAGCGCAACTTGCTGATATTGCAGGTGCAAAGACAGGGACACGTCTTCATTATCGAGATAAGCTTCTTGAAAAGATGATGCCTCAGAAAGTGGAGCAGAAGTATTCGGGAGAGCCCGCAATCACTGTTAAGGTTTGGCGTCCGGAGGAGAAGAAAGACGAGCCTGCTGCCGAGCCTGGAGGTTGAACTCAAATACGTCGGACATGCCTCGCAGATCCCTTTTCACCGAGACGCTGACAAAGTCTTTTATCGTGCGATCTTTGCTGGGACCGGTGCTGGTAAGACGATTGCTGGAGGTTACGAGGCGATCATTTGGGCTCTTGACAATCCGGGATCTGTCGGCTACATTTACGAGCCCTCTTACATGATGGTCAAACGGGTCCTGATCCCGACTCTTGAGAAAACGTGGTTGCTCGGTCGACCTTTTCAAACAAATCCTCTAATCGAGAGCTACAATCAATCTGAGTTTAAAGTCACCTGGAGAAACGGGTCTGTTCAATATTTCGGGTCTCTGGAGGATCCTGAGTACAGTGAAGGACCAAACGTCGACTATGCCTGGATCGATGAGGCTCGCCTGGTCCGTCACATTGAAACGTCACTGAGCGTTATTAAACGTCGACTCAGAGGGTCCGGGTCGCCTCGGCCGAGTAGACGTGGGCTCTGGATTACGACGACGCCTCCGACAATCTACACGAGGGACGGACGCAAGGATCCGCTGTACGAGTTCTTTGAGGACCCCCTGACACGTAATCCGAGGAGTCGAGTGTACCGGTTCTCGACCTTGGATAATCCGTTTCTGCCGAAAGACTACAAGGAAGAAATGGTTAAGAGTCACTCCGGGGGGCTCGCTGAACGCTTCATCTATGGGCGTTTTGCGAATGCTGGTTCGGGCTCTTTTCCGTTTGACGCCTCCGTCCACATATTTGATCCTGACAAGTCTTTGCTTTCAGGTATTACTTACGGAGTTGATTTCGGCTGGACCAATCCGTCCGCAATCGTTGTCGTCGGCTATGACAATGACGATCGACTGTTTGTCCTGGACGAGTTTTACAAGAGGCAATGTCACACGGAGGAGTTGATTGAGGCTCTTAAAGCGTTTGAGGCGGTGTATGGATCCGGAGAAGTCTTCTGCGATGCCTCGAGCCCGGAGACAATCGATCGGATCAGACTGTCAGGACTAGATGCTAAGAAGTATGATTTCAAGAGGGAGGACGGGATCCGAGCCCTGGGGAGCCGCTTCTTAAAAGCTGGGGACGGACGTCCAAGGATCTATGTCTCGAGCAAGGCTGTGAACTTGCAGGCTGAGTTAATGGAGTTTGATGAGAAGCAGAAGATTAACGATCATGCCGTCGACGCCTTGCGATATGCGACGAGGTTGCAGCCCGAGGCCTTGACGACGGCGTTCAGGTTTGGTTGAAGGCGTCAGAATGTCAGAAAAAGAACAGCGTGACGGTTACGTCAGAAAAGACATTTATGAGACGGAAAAGGGGTCACAGAAAGCAATGTGTATCGCAAAACATGGGGCAGTTGACAGAGATATCACGGATCTGCAGGAAGCTCAGAAATCAATCAATCGCAAGATCACGGCGACCCTGGTCTTTACTATTATGACGTTGATCTCAATCGTTGTCGCTGTCGCATCGAGGGCTCTAGTTTGAAGAAAACAATAGTCAAGAGAGTTTATTCTCGGCAGCCAGCTGGCGTTTTGGTCAGAGGAGACACTCTTCTCTCTGGATCCAAATCTAACAGTACGATCCGGACGCCTCGAGGGAAAGGTCTCTTCGGAGGCGAACTTGAAGACCAGGATCTGCTCTTCGGCGTCAAAAGAGAGCCCATTGCCTATCGCATAGTTTACGGCGTCGCCCTCGACGTCTGGGACAACTGGTTTAAAATCGAGTTTGATCCCAAGAATGACGACCTCGTTGCTGACGTCATGGATAAGCTGGAGACTCTTCACGCAAAAGATCGGCTTGTACAATTAGCAGCGTTTGAGAGGCTTTTCGGCTGGGCTGCCCTAGTCCTCAAATACACGGACACGGGCGACACGCTGGAGGATCCCGTCGGCGAGCCCAAGGACATAACGGACCTTGCCGTCTATAGCGCTATTGATGTCACCGGGATCGAAGAGGATAAGGATCCGGACAGCGAGCGATTAGGGCTCCCGGAGAAATACGTTCTCAAGGGCGCCGGAGGAAAAAGGATCCATTTCAGTCGCACAATTCACGCAGCCACTCGCCTGCTAGATCACCCGTACAAGGGACTCTCAGCATTGAGTCCGGTCTACGACGATCTGATGGCTATTCGTTACAGTCGTTGGGGCGCTGCCTTAACAATGATCCGTTACGGATCAGGATTTCCAGACGTCACACTCCAGGGAGCAACACTCGGCAAAATCAACGAGTTCATAGACTCAGGGCAATTTGAGAACCTGAATGCAATGAAGTATTTCGTGCACAACGAGAAGCAGACGCTCGAGTTTAAAGGAGTCTCTGGGCACGAGTTGGATCCGAGGAAATACTATCAGATCTTGAGTGAGTCAATCGCTGCGGGCTCGTTTATTCCGGAGCCTATTCTCAGAGGAGCCCAAGCAGGAGCCCTCACCGGATCCGAAGTGAACGAAAGAGAATACTTCAAATTTATCTCAGATCAACAAAGCAAGTACGAGCCTTACTTGCGGCAGCTGATCAACAAGATTATGGTTGCTTGTTTCAGCGAGGATCCCGAAAATCTGCCTCAGTACACGATTGTTTTTGAGCCCTCGTTTGAACTAACAGACGACGAAAAAGCCACGGTAGAACTCAAGAGGGCTCAGACTCAAGAAATCCGGTCCAATTGGTTGACAGTCAACGAGCTGAGAAAAGAGGAAGGTCTACCCAAACTCAAGGACGGCGATATCTGTATAGGGCTCGAAAAAGCCTCGGCTCCGAAAACAAGTCCTCCGGGATTGCCTCCAGGGCTCCCTCCGGGACTACCTCCAGGTCTCAAACTTGAGTCAGACCAGGACCTCAGTGACAGCGAGAAAAAACTGTTTAAACTGCTCGAGGCTCTCCTGCAAGACGTCAAACAAGGCAAACTCTCCAGGGACGACAGCTTAACGAGCGCTGGGCTCCTGATTGAAGAGCATTTGAACCGAATGAAGAAACTCGTGCAGCTGCAACTCGAGAGTAAACTTGGAAAACCGCTCTCTTCATTGAGCCCGGAGCAAGAGCGCACGTTTGTGAGCATGAAGAAGCGTTACCTCGACAACTTTGACAAGATCCTAAGTGATGCTAATCTATGAGCTCTGACTTTTGGCTCTCGCCTCCAGGGATCGAGCTTCGCCTCCAGGATCTCGCTGAGTCCTTAACATGGGAGAGCATCAACAAAACCCTCGAGGTCCTCGGCGAAAAAGCCGGGATCCAAAGACTCGAGTGGGTCACGGAAATCGACGATCGGACCTGCAATTATTGTGACGGTCAATCCGGGAGAAGCTATGAGGTCGGTGGGCTTTTGCCTGCGATGCCGGCGCATCCTCACTGTCGCTGTCATTGGGAGATTGTTTACTAGATTTCAAGATCGTTTTTGAAACGTTGTGAACTGCAAAAACCATGGGGAAACGGAGAAACGTATTAGAGGCGACCAACCCAGAAACTCCGAAAGGAGAAACGAAGGGGTCAAAGCTGATGACGAGCGACACTCCTCTCTTTCCCTAACTCACAGTCACGGGAGATAAGTGAAAATGAAATTCGGAACAATCAACGTCGAGTTAGACGCAACCAAGATCGTTAAAGAGGACGAGAATGAGCTCGTCATTCCAGCGGTCCTGGCAAGAGAGACAGTTCTGGAGTATCCAAACGGCAAGGCCTATCGTCCAGCATCCGAGCTCCAGGAGAGCCTCTTCACGTTCGAGGGAGCTTTCCTTGTCCCGGACAAACACCCGGACACTATGATCCTGACCAAACCGAAAACAATCATAGGAAAATCTCGAAATATACAGTGGGATGCAGCGGAGAACAAGGTCAAAGGCGAGGTCGTTATCAACAAGAAAAGAGCTCCGTCTACTTTTATTGCAGACATCAAAAACGGAGTCAAGAGAGACGTTTCAATCGGATTCATCCATGATGAAGACTGGAGTCCTGGAGAGTTCAAAGGTCAAAAATACGACTATATCCAGCGAAACATCATTGTCAATCACATAGCGATCGGGGTTCCGAGAGGACGAGATCCTTTTCCGCATCTAGGGCTCGGACTGGACGAGGCCGTCGCTAAGATGGGTGCTGATCCCTGGGAGCAAACAGAAGAATATATCCGGTCTGGACACGGCTCCGTCGAAATGGCTGAGACTTGTCGCACAACTGACTTTAACGGTCGACTGCCTCAGGGCATGAAAGCAGTCTACTGCAAGAAGAAAGGCTCGGACGAGTGGTATGTCCAGAGCTACCTTTTCCCATGGAAAGAGGGCTGGACCATGGACAAGGCGAAGACGTGGTTTAACAGTCATCAGGACGCAAACGTCCTCGTCGACGAGGACGAAAAGAAGCTTCCAGGGACTCCTCCAGTTTCAGGATCCCCACTGGGAGCGCCGCCTCCAGGAGCAACCCCTCCGGGACAGAAGCCTCCAGTCGACGATAAGAAGCAGGATCCTCCTCCAGAACCTAAGAAGCTAGATCCTGACGAGGTTCATGCTGAGACTCGTCGGTTGCTTGAGATTCGTAAGTATCGAAAACAGTGAGACGCCCTTCTCCTTCTCTTCCTATTCCGCATTTCCCTCTTCAATAATGGTTAGAGAGGGCGTCTCTTCCCGTTTCAACTGCAACCGCTGCGGCTGACGATATCGCTTTTGCGGCGCCTCCAGGAGCTTCATCTGCAACAGTTTTGCCCTTGCGCATGGGACTCGTTTCATGGTCCTTTAAGGACAAAAAGGAAAGATCTCAATGCCCGAAGAAGAAAAAGTAAAGTCTAACGGCCTTGCAGCGATGAGCGTCGATGCT
>Ga0315293_10001378_pt1 | contig 23616 bp, 24 predicted proteins | sample YL17G13_20_MG_FD_203071 | JGI IMG/M metagenome (GOLD analysis project Ga0315293, IMG submission 203071) | Sediment microbial communities from Yellowstone Lake, YNP, Wyoming, USA - YL17G13_20 | ecosystem: Environmental > Aquatic > Freshwater > Lake > Sediment | place: USA: Wyoming | collected...
GGGCGTGGGAAAGAACGGATATCAGAAACAAGCAATGGGAATTTACCAATTTATCAGTGAACATCTTTACTTCAACCGTCCGGATATGGAAATTAAAGGAGAACGTTTTAATTCGGCGATCCTGCTGAGCCTCCTTACGGGGTTGAAGAAGGGAAAGGAATTGATCATTGGAGAACCAGGGTTGGGGAAGACGACCTCCGCAGAGTATGTCTGTTCGCTCATCTACCAATTTCCATTGGGCGTGATTTGGGGGAGTGAAGTTTCAGGACATCCGGAACAAACAGAAGAAAAAATTATTGGCAGACCGGATTTGGGCAAATTGAATCGAGGCGAGGAGGATGTGGTGTGGACCAATTTTTCCCAAATCCCAGTGAAAATTGTGGATGAGATCAACCGTCTTCCAGAAACCAAACAGAGCATGATCTTAGACGGAGTGGATCGAGGGAATTGGGAATACCTCAATGAGATGATCATTAACGAAGAATACTGCCTTTTTGCCACCGCCAATTATCAAGATGGAGGGACCAATACCATCATCGCTCCTCTGGTGGATCGGTTCGACGTCATGGTGGAATCAAGATACCCTGGGGCCAATCTCTCTTTTCTCATCGGGAAGGATAAGCGAAAAGATCATATTCTGAGACACCCCAAATATGAAAAGGACCTTTATCACATCCTGAAATCCAAGATCGCTTATGAAAAGAAGATTTCTAAAATGGAAGAAGTGTGTAACGCCTTCGGGGAATATGTTTACGAGGCGTTGGGGGTCAAGTCCTTCCAGAGACAAGATCGTGATCAAATTCGTGCAGAAATGGAAAGTTTAGAGTTGGACCTCGATGCCAGTGCCTTTACTCGAATGGTTCTCGCTGAATTGTCTTTCTGTGAACGGTACGGGCAGAAACGGGTTGTTGAAAACTGTGAGGAGGGATGTCACTATACGGGATATCTCTGCCACCAAATTAAAAATTGTGCCTCCAATCGACTCCCTTCCTCCATGAAGCAATATGCGCAGGGATTGGCATGGTTGCTGGAAGATTCTGAGATCGATATCGAACACATCAAGGTAGTCATCCCTTATACCTTAGCCCATCGGATTCAATGGAAAGACGAGATCCTTTCTCAGAAGGAGAGATCGAAAAGAGATGATCCCTTCCCCATTTTTCTTGCAAAGGAAGCAGTGAAAACAGTTTCTCAGAGATATCGAGAACAGAGCGAACATCTGAAAGACGCCTTGGCGATCGGATCGAAGATCTTTCAAGGGGGGAATTTGGAGCCATTGGAAGGGGATCACCCCCTTTATGGTGAGGTCAAAAAAGACATCGATGCCCGAAAGAGTTAAGGGAAGAACATTTTTTCTATCGTGTTTTTAAAGGGTTAGGTTTAAAGATGAAATCCTACACCCCGCCCAAGAAGAGTCCTATCCTCCCCCGAGACAAAGAGAGCTGGATCACCAAGAATCCCTTTGAAGAATTTAAGACCTTTACCACCTCCACTTCTGACCTTCCCCTGGATCAGATTGTCCAATCCACCGAGGCCATCATGGATCGGATCCGCTGGGGGTATGAGAAACTTTTAGAAGAGGAGGCCAAGGAGCTTGTCTGGATGGTTCAATACAATACGATCATCAAGGCTTATGAGGTGGCAGAGAAATATGTAAAAGAGATTGATTATACGGCTGAGGATATTGAGGACTTCTGCTTTGCCTTAGAGAACACCCAAAGGATTCCGTATCTCATCCCAGGACCAGCCGGCGTCTACATTTCTGGATTATGTAATTATGCGAAGGAAGAAGAGATCGTCCTCAAACTTTCTGAGCTGAAGACGGAGATCAATCTCATTGGATTTCGCCTCCCGAAAGGGAAGCGATTGATGATCGAAGGAGATACCGGTGATTTCACAGGTATCGGCCTTGAGGGAGGAGAATTAGTCATTGAGGGAAATGCAAAGAACTGGACAGGGGCAGGGATGAGAGGGGGAAAGATTTTGATCAAGAAGAACATCGGCCTCCATACGGGTGAATGGATGATGGGAGGAGAGATTTATGTGGGGGGAAGGGTAAGGGGGCTGGGAAATATTGTCGAAGGGAAGGTCTACGAGAGGGATAAACTGGTTTATCCAGGAAAAGTGCGGTATCCCAATCTCTATTATTAAATGACAAAAGATTTAATGGACCACAGCGAATAAGGATGGAAGAGCAACCTTACCAATCGATCATTGAAGAGATTTGGGCCAAGTTGAAGAAAAAACATCTTTACCCTGAGATCCCTATGCCCAAGGTCAGGGGAATCCCTGACCCGGAACAGGGTGAGGGGGAAGAGGCCGAAGGCGTTGGGCTGGAGATGAAAGAGAAGCAGATGACCATCAACGGGGCTTTTGTTTCACAAATGAAAAACAAGATGGAGGGAAAAAGAGTCATCGAGGCGCTTCTCGATCATGGGATTACCCATTACACTTTCTGCCCATGGGATTTCAATACGCATCTCAGGCTTTATTCAGAGGCCAAGAAAGTGGTGGGCGATAAAGAATTGGCCAAACAGGTGTCCAATTACTTTATCGATGTCATTGCGGATACCCATTGTGTCAAAAAGAGGTTTACGGAGATCCCAGAATTACATCGAAACCTGAAAAAGGGGACGATCGAGGAAGTGATCGCCTCCCTTTATCAAAAGATTTGGGGAATCGATTTGGGAATCCCGCCTTCCAAGATAAGCGGGAAGGGACATGCAGATATTGTCCGAAGGCTTGCTCGAATTCCTTATTTGGATCGCTCACGGTGGGGAGAGAGTATCCAAAAATTTGCCCGCTCTCTCAAACCCCTTCTCGTCGAAGAACAGAAACAACAAGGGGACAAGGGGGGAGGAGGGGAACAAAACCCTCAAGGGGAGCACGATTTGAACCACTACTCCTATGAAGAGATCGATCAGGGTTTGAGAGATTATGCCAGACAGACCATGGCTTTGTCTGAATTCAAAGATGTCGTGGAGGACTTTTCCGATGAACTAAAAGGGGCGGGTTATGGAATGGAAGGGGGGATGGGAAGGGGTCAAGGGAATCCCATTGATGCAGACGTCCTTTTCTATATGAAGCTGGCGGAAAATTATTCAATCCCTATCAAGAAAGTTCCTCTGGAAGAGAAAGGATCCCTCCATCCACATTCTCATTCTCCTTGGGAGATTGGATCACCTTTTCAAGATGTGGATATTTGGACCAGTTTTGGGAAGATCATGCCAGGCATCACTCAGATTTGGACAAAAAGGGAAGGGAAAGGGAGAGGGAAAATGGAAGGCACTCCGGATTGCTTAATTGCCATCGATTCTTCAGGAAGCATGATCAATCCTCGGAAAAACCTCTCCTATGCTGTCTTGGGAGCAGCCTGTGCCACCAATGCCTATCTTCAAAATGATTCAAAAGTAGGGGTCTATAATTTCAGTGATGCCCCGATGGGGGGAAAGGATATTTTGAATTATACAGATCGGCGAGAGGACATCTACCGCGTCCTTTGTAAATATTTTGGCGGTGGGACGGCGTTGGACTTAGAGGATTTGATGCCGTTGATCCAGGGGAAGAAAAGCTTGGATTTCTTCATCATTACCGATATGAAAATTACTAACCTGGAGGCATTGATCGGATTTTTTGGACAGATTCAAAACCGGGTGACAGCCGTTCACATCGGAGACAATCCTTACGCAGCCCGATTTGAAAAGGCCTTTGAGAAGAGGAAAAACATCAGCATCTATACCGTCAAGCGAAAAGAAGATATTCCTCGCATTGTTCTCGGAAGGATCAGAGATTATTTTAATCCGACTCATATAAAAAAGTCTTGACTCTTCTCCTTCAAATCCTGTAATTTATTTTCAGATCATATTTTCCCCTTGAGGAGGAGGTGGGGGAGATTCATCACATCGGTCACGAGAGTCTATCAATGGAACCAGAGATTTTAGAAGCAAGATATACCCATAAAGAGATTGTCCGGAAATATAATTGGATTGCTCCGATCTACGATTTATTTGGAATTTTGATGGAGTCAAAAGCCCGTCAACGGGCATTAAAGTTCGCTTCGATTCAGAATGGAGAAAAAGTTTTGGAAGTGGCACTTGGAACCGGACTCAATTTTGTGGAGATACTGAAGAGGAATCCAAATGGATGGGTGGATGGAATCGATGTCTCGATGAAGATGGTGGAGAAGGCAAGAAAAAGGATTTCCAGAACAGGGCAAAAGAATTATACTCTCAATCTCTGCGATTGTCGGCATCTCCCTTTCGAGGATGAAACGTTTGATGTCATCATGAACCAATATCTCTTAGACATCCTTCCTGTTGAGGATTTCATTCCCATTCTTCTGGAATTTAAAAGAGTTCTAAAAGAAGAAGGAAGAATTGTTTTAGTCAACATGACAAAAGGAGAGAGATGGTTGAATCAAATTTATGAAGGGATTTATAGACTAAAGCCACCCCTCTTAGCCGGGTGCAGAGGCGTTATGGCCCAACCTTTTCTCGAAAAAATTGGATTTAGCGAATTTCACAGGGAATTTATATCCCAACTTGGATTTCCATCAGAGGTATTGCGAGGGGTAAAGAGGAACGGTTTGCCTTAAAAATGAAGAATAACCTGTAAAAATTAATGAAAATTTTATTGATTAAAGATTAGGCATTTTGCTAAAAAAATATAGAATAGGCCATTTTTAGATTAAAAGATTAAGGTTTTCAACAGGGTATTCACAAAAAATGTGGGAAACAGACCTAACTTATTAATTATATTTTATAAATTCAAAAGGGATCAGTTAGAGGAGGGCCATAACTGATCCCAACCAATACATCAAATGGGGGTGAAACAAGGAGGTGATATGGTTTGATGCACTGGCCATTTAAATAATAATATATCCTATTAAAAAAATCAATAATTAAAAATTTTGGCATAAGATTTGCCAATAAAATGGTTATGAAACGAATTTTAGTTATTTTTTTATTCATCTTTTTTATTTCAGAAATCTCTTTTGCAGAGGTTTATAGATGGGTTGATGAAAAAGGGGTGGTCTATTTCACGGATGATATCACGCAAGTCCCAGAAAAATATCGATCTAAGGCTGAAAAAATTTTATTGCCTGAGGGGAAGGAAGAAACAAAAGTTGAAGGAGAATTAACGCCCAAGAGAAAAGAGGAGACTTATAAGGATCGATTGGGGAGAGGAGAAGACTATTGGAAGGGGCGAGTGGAGGAATGGAGAAAGAAATTAAGAGACCTACAAGACAGATTGGAAACCTTGAGAGCTAAATATAACGAATTGACAGAGAGGTATAATGATTCAAAAAGTACGGCTGAAAGGGGAAATCTCCGGAAAGAAAGAGACCAGGTCAAGAATGAAATGGACCAAAGTAAAATTGAAATTGAAGAAGCCAAGAACATGATAGAGAAAAAGATTCCAGAAGAAGCTGAACTTTATAAAGCAAAGCCAGAATGGGTAAAACAGTGAAAATATTTCATAGGCTTTAAAAAAAGTAACCATTGAATAAAAATCGATTGAAAAATTGATAACCCCCCTTTTTAAAAGGGTAATTCTCTTCGCATTATTTCAAAAATCCTGGCGCGAATAAAAAAAATATGACAATTTGTAATAAGGTTTAGAAAATAATTGAGTTGGTATTATTTTTGCTAACGATTTTACGTAAAAATCTTAACTAAATATGATAAAAAATTGACCAAAATATGAAACAAAAGAGAGGATTATAACAGGAAGGGAAGAAATGGCATTAAAAATGCAGTTTTAAATTGAGTCTAATTAAAAATGGACAAAATGAAACAAAACAATCAATCCGCTTCACCGACCAAAATGGGTGTTCTCGCTATTGAAAAGAGGAGACATCCGAGGTTTAGTGTGGAGCTGCCCCTTGATTATTCCCGTGTTAATGGGAAAGAAGCCTTAGGGGGGATGGTAGCGAATGCAAGCGAGGGTGGACTCCTAGTCTATCTCCCCGAAAGGGTCGAAATGGGAACATTTTTGAAAATTGAAATATTTTATGTTAGAGGTTTAGAATTGGACACGATTAAAGCGGTGGGGAAAGTGGTCTGGTGTGATTTGGCAGCCAGGGAAAGTTGGGGCGAGCACCGATATGGGTTGCAGTTTGAATCTATTGATGAAAAAAACTTTAATCGATTGGCGACTTTATTAAAAGAGGTGGGAAAATAAAAATATTTCTTTTTGAAAGTCATCAAGGGGGATAAAATATATGTTGAACTATTTTGAAAAATTATTTAAAAATAAGGAGAAGAATATGAATCAGTCCTGTTCGGGCATAACCGAGAGGGGGCCCTAAATTTTTCATCTTTTAGAAGGCGACTAAAAATCTCCCTCAACATGGTTTAAGGAAAAACAGCCCGGCATAAAAGGAACATCATGGTTAGATTAAATCAGGAAGAAGGGAGATATAGAGTCCTCCTCATCGGTATCGGGGATAGCACTGAAGAAGAAAAAGACACTTTCTGCCATCACATTTCTAAAAGCTATAGTATTCCCTTCCCTCTGCTAAAAAAGATTGTTGACCGTTGTCCTATCATCCTTAAAAAAAATCTCTCTTTAAAAAAAGCAGAAATACTCGCTAAAACTCTTAAATCTTTCGGAGCAACGGTCTCTGTTGAAGAAAGAAGAAATTTTCCACCCATCTCTCTCGAATTTCAGGAATTGGTCCCCCACCAGTTGGCTTTAGAATCTTCCTATCTCCAGAAGACACAAAGGGGAACATGGAGTGTTATCGGAAGGGCGGAAAATATTTCGGATGAGTCTTTAAATGATATCTGGGTACTCATTCAGGTTTTTGGCGATCTCGAAGAATTTATTGCCTTTGAAGAAACTCCCCTCCCCATTAACCCTCTCCCTTCGGGAGAAGCCTCTCCCTTTAAGGTCGTCTTTGAAGGAAACCTTTCTATCAAAAGAATTTCAGTTGCGTTTAAGAATGCTTCAGGACAGCCCATTCCAGCAGTAGATAAAAGGAAAAAGAGGGAGTGGGTGAAAATGGAGATAGAAGAAGATGATGAACGTTTTCTTTCCTCTCCTCGGGCGTCAACAGAATTTGAAGAGAGATCCAGGGCCATTGATCTGACCGAATCTGCAGAAGAAACGATTGTAGAAAAGGAGATGGAAATCCCAAAAGAGACCACCCTCTCCTTGGAACAGGAAGTGGGGCCTTCCCTCGGAGAAGAAATAAGAGAGGAGGAGGGAGGAGAAGCGGAAAGAATCTCTGAGGAATCCTTTTCGCTGACCCTTGAACCTTCAGAAAAAGTCTTGGAGTCCTTCTCAAGTTCGCTCGAAGAGAATGGCTACCAAGGATGGGAGGAATCAGAGAGAGCCTTCGGACAAGAAACCTTTCAGAAATTAACTCCATCTATATCGGAGGAAATGGGAGAAGAAATAGAGGAAGAACCGGCCTTAGGTGAGTTAGAACCGAATGCTGATGATGAGGAAGTGGGTGGAGAGTCGCGCCTTGACGCTTCTGTATTTGAAGAAGTCACCCAACTGTTAGAGGATATTTCTGAGAGCCCCAGAGAAGTCGAGGTAGAAGAGAAAATAGAGGGCAGAAAAGAAGAGGTAGTAAAAGAAGAGAGACTTCCTTCATTCCCCTGGATAGAATATTTTAAAGACGCAGTGGAAACTTATTATCAAAAACCCCGTGATATTTTTTCAATATGGTTTGAAGAGTGTCGAAAGGAGGGTGAATTTAAAAATTCCTTTGATGCGCTTCTGACCTTATTGGTTCATTCCCGGTTTGACCAAGGGAGCCAATCTATCGAAGCATTGGAAAACACCCAAAGGGTATTCAGACTCCTCGTTCAACCCAATCTTTTCCTTGATGAGATACCGCCTCTTGAGGGGACACCCTTTTTATCGGGGGAGGTTTGGAGAGGCCTCTTTCACCGGGCACTCCCTAAAGTCCAGCAGATTGGAAAGGTTATCCTTGAAAAAAATAAATGGACCGCCTTTGATTTAGAACAGTTGATTCAAGTCATTCCTCATATGGGCCACCAAAACAGCCGGATGGCGATCCGATTGATCAACGAATTAATTCCCGGTGTCGTGGAAGTTGATTTTTCCTTTACTCCCATCACCATTGGGGAAGGTCTTTACAGAGTTGCCTCTCGATTAGGTATTGTGGATCCCCATTTTGACACTTATCAAGGTAGGAATTCGATGGGAGATATTAAAATTCAATCTTTTGCGAAAACGGCTTTTCCTCAGAATCCCATGAAGGTCGAGGAACCGATGGCCTGGATGGGGAGGAGAGAAGAGCGAGGGGGACATTGTTTCCCTATCCAACCCTATTGTGAGGGGTGCCTCTTTGAAACCTTCTGTCCAAGGCTTTATGTTCACTTTGACCCATCAGAAAAAGGGATGAGAGAGTGATTTAAATATTGTTGGGAGGATAATGTATGGAGAAGGTCACTCCACACAGGGAGAGAAGAAGATATCCGAGGATGTCCTTAGACTTACCTCTTGAATATCGGGTGATGAATGCTCCCTACGCTCATGGAGGACTGGTTGTCAATGCGAGTGAAGTGGGGCTTCTCATCAATTCTATCAAAAATATACCGATCGGTTCAAAATTAAATATTGCTGTTTTATTCCCCAAGGGTTTTGAATTGACTAACTTTGAGGTATTGGCTGAAATCATATGGAAAGACCTTTACTGGGAGGAAGATTGGGAAGGGTACCGGTACGGATTAAAGTTTATTAAGATATTGGAGGATGACCGCAGGAAACTAACACAAATTCTCAATGGTCAATTTCAATTGGGGGAGATCTCTCCCCATCCATAAACGTAAACCCCGTTAGAAATTCCAGCGGGGCATTATTTCTAACGGGGTAAAAAGAGGAAAGGTGGCAGAGAAACAGGAAACAAAATCTCATGTGGGGGTGGCCAATTTAGAAAGGAGGAGACATCCCAGATTTTCAATCGAATTGCCGATAGAGTACCACCTCATCCCCTCATCCATCAGCCATACGGGCCGAGCCCTCAATGCCAGCGAGGGTGGGTTGTTGGTTTATCTTTCACAGCCGATAGAAATTGGCCAGCATCTCAAAATGAAACTCTTTTTTGCTTCAGGTTCTGATTTGAACTCCATCGAAGTCCTGGCAGAGGTGGTTTGGATGGATATCCATTTGGGGAAGGACTGGGGGGATTACCGATGCGGAGTAAAGCTTATGGAGATCTCCCCAGAAGATCTCAACAGATTGAAAAGTTTTTTAAGAAGTCTTTCAGAATAACTTTACCCCCTTCATGGCACCTCAAAGAGGTAAACGATTTCACTCTCTTGCCAAAGGAATAAAGAAATTTTATAATATAGCTAAAGGAGTAGAGAGATGAGTGGGAAGAGTAGTTTTCCTTACCGGAAATACGATCGAAAGCCCCATCCTCATATCGTGAAGCAAATTTTAGAGGATAGCGAATTGATCGAAATGATGAAAGAGGTGCTTATTCAGGAGGGGAGGGCCTGTCCCTTTTGTCATCGGAAATTGAAAGGGGAACCTAAGGTAAGGGAAATTTGGTAAGCGGTGAAGATAAAAAGAGATGATTCTTTCCCGAATCATCTCTTTTTAGTTCAACAAACAAGTCTAACCGACGGGTTCGAATATAACTTCCCTTGTCAGTTAGCATGTATTAAATATCTCCATCCGGGAATTCCCGAGTAAAGGAGAATTGAAAAGGTTTAGTAATAAACATATCTGCCGCATCGGCCACCCCTCCGGTAGGAATAGTAAAAGGGAGTGAGACGATGAAGATGGCAGTCCCTACGATCCCCGCAGCAATTCCCAAAGGTCTGGCAAAAATTATATCCATAGCACTCCATCCTTGTCCGACAGGATCCTCCTTCGCCCATTTATCTCCAGCCCACCCTGTCGAATAAAGACTGCCCATTATCAAAGAAACCGTCAATAATAATAACAGAATCTTTTTTAATCCTTTCATGAGAAGTTCCTCCTTTATGCCTTATTTTGAATAAAACCTATCATAATCAAATAGAATTGTCAAACCTTTTATGAGAGCTCGAGAAAACTACTATACGCTCTATTGAGATTTTTAGAATTTTTCAGAAATCTCTAAGAAAAGTAAAGTTTGTTGGCCATGGAAATTGAAGTTAATGAAGTATTTTCATCATCAAGGAAGAAAATTCCTTGACGATGAATAACTTGAGGATCAGCAAATGAATCTTCATGAGATATAGATTGGCCACTACCGTTTCTTTTGTCACCTTCATCATCGGGTTATCCTTACAGCAAAACAAAACCTCGGAAATTTAAAAATGAGGTCATCATATTTAAACCTGTGTGTCAATGACACACAGGTCGCAATAAAAAGAAGGAGGGGGGATAGAGAGAAAGGTTCTGCAAAGAATTCAAAAAATTTACCCATAGTATGTTTGATGAACTCGTAAAAAGTCATATTCCGTATGTCGTTCATGCTTCGACAAGCTCAGCACGAACGGAATATCAATAGGTTATCCCGCGCTTCGCGGGATTCACCCTGAGCCTGTCCTTCGACTTCGCTCAGGACATTCGGAAACAACCGTTCACCCTGAGCCTGTCGAAGGGTGATGCTGACTTTTTACGAGACCATCATATTTAGATGCAATTTTTCTGCCAGATTAGTAAATTGAATCGGAATATTTATAACCAATTGAAATTAAATGACAAATATATTTGATATTGAATAAATATCCCTTAAGATTAGCTGATAAAAGTGACAAAGATTGTTATTTGGGTAAAAATTGTCATTGTGGAATAAGGCATTTCCTTTAAATTATGACCTCACCAAAAGGTTGTCGTTTCATTCATCGGCCGTAATACTTTCGATTAGAGGGGTGGTTCAAAAAGGTATCTGTTCCTTAGAGATTTCTGAAAAAGTCCAGAAACCTAAAGAGAGCGTATAGTAGTTTTTCAGAGGTCTCCCTTAAAATACTTGACAATTGAATCAAAAATCGATATATCTACCCAAAATTCAACGGGATATTTTGGTTTTCCATTAAACGATGGAATGGACATTACTCCTCAACTCCACTTTTGAACCATTAAAAGTTGTGACTTGGAAAAAAGCAATCATCATGGTGATGCTTGAAAAAGTAGAGGTGATTGAAGAATACGATCGCATGATCCGGGGGGTCAGCTTGTCCTTACGGCTCCCGGCTGTGATTCGATTAAATCGTTTTATTAAAAGAAAAACTCCTATCGTTAAATTTTCCCGCCAGAATCTCTATGTCCGGGATCGGGGAAAGTGTCAGTACTGCAGCACCCCTTTTGAACATAAGGAGTTGACCTATGACCATGTCATTCCACGCTCTAAGGGGGGACAAACCGAATGGACGAATATCGTGACTTGCTGCACGGCCTGTAATCTCAAAAAGGGGGGGAGGACACCCGAAGAAGCAGGGATGTCGCTGATCCGAAAACCCAGGGCACCTATCTGGATACCCCTATTGCCGATGAGCCTTGGGATCAAAGAGACCCCAGATCCCTGGAAGGATTATCTTTACCTCAATCTGGAGTTGGCCTCTTAATTTTGGACCATGAACCTCTATACTCCTAAGAGTCCTTCCCTCGCTATTAAAAAAAGGCCTCAGAGATGAACCGTCAAAGTGGAATAGGTCAGAAGAAAGGTCTTATCAAAGCTTTTTATAGAAATGAAAGGCGGATCACGTATTGTGAAGGGATGGAAAGCAATGAAATATCTTTGGGCTCCGTGGAGAATGGATTATATTTTAGGAGAGAAAAAGGGGGGATGTTTCTTTTGCAAAAAACTTAAAGAGAAAAAGAGCAAAAAAAACCTCATCCTCTATCAGGGCGAATATGTGTTTGTGGTCATGAATAAATATCCCTATACCAACGGTCATCTGATGGTCGTTCCCAAACGCCACTGCCTCAATTTGGAGCAGTTAGATAATAACGAATTAAAAGAGCTTTTCGACTTATTGAAAGCCTCCACACAGGTGCTGAAAACAAATCTTCGTCCACATGGATTCAATATTGGGATGAATATTGGGAAGGTAGGGGGGGCAGGAGAGGACCATCTCCATCTTCATATTGTCCCGAGATGGGCAGGAGATACCAATTTTATGCCAGTGATAGGAGAAACCAAGATCATCCCTGAATATTTAGAAAAAACCTACCAGAAACTTCACTCTACCTTTATGGATCTTTTACGAAAACAGAGTCCAGAAAGGAGGATGAAAAAGTGAGATGGGTCAAGACATTGCTTTGGATGTTGGCCTTTTTCGTGGCGATCCTTTTTTCCATTCAGAATCGAAGTGAGGTCACCCTTCGTTTCGTTTTCCCCACAGAAAATTATCAATGGTTTGAAATCCCAAAAGTTCCTCTCCCTCTCTTTTTGGTCATTCTGTGCTCCATTTTTTTGGGAGTCTTGATCGGGGGGGTAGGTGACCTTTATAGACGTTTTCAACTCAAAAAGATCATTCGTCAAAACCAAAAAACGATTGAAAGGTTGGAGAGAGAGATCCAATCTCTTCGGGGTCCTATTTTGGATCAACCCTCTTTTCTTAAAAAAGAGGGTTGACTTTTCGATCGGTGAAGGGGATTCTTGTTCATGAAAAGGGAAATTTCCTCAAGGCGGATTAAAATTTTTCTTGCATCCCAGAGGGAATTATAGTATAGTTATTATGTAATTAGTTGGTCTGCTGAAAAAGCGGGCTGTTTGCCCGCTTTTTTTTTAGAAAGCTCATTAGGCAGAAAAGATGGTGGTAAAAGAGATTGTGGATCGGGTACGGGTGATTGTCAATCCCATTCTTTTGGATGAAGGAATGGAATTGGTAGATATTGAATATCGAAGAGAATCAAAAGGATGGGTCCTTCGCCTCACTCTGGACAAAGAAAGAGGGGTCACCCTTGACGATTGCACCCGGGTCAGTCAAGAGATGGGAAGGAGTTTAGATATAGAGGATTTTATACAAACCCCTTACACGGTAGAGGTCTCCTCGCCAGGTCTTACCCGTTCATTAAAAACTGAAAAGGACTTCATGAAATATTGCCACCGTTTGATCAAAGTGAAGACCGTCGATCCCATTGAGAACCGGCGCCAATTTAAAGGGAGACTCCTGGGGGTTTCTGAGAACCGAATTGAAATAGAAGGTGAGGGAGGGGTCTTTCAAATCCCTCTCTCCAATGTGGCAAAAGCCAACTTGGAAGTTGACCGGGATGTGTTCCGAAAGGGGCACCCTATAAAATGATATTACATTTCCGGAAAGCTCGGTCCGGCCTTAGCGGGAGGAGCTTCATTTTAAAAAGGGAGAGATGAATTATGCCATCCAATCTCAATTATGTGATTGATCAAGTGGGAAAGGATAAGGGGATTGACCGGAAGGTGATCATCGAAGCCTTAGAACAAGCCGTGCTGACTGCTTCGAGAAAAAAATATGGACACCAGGGGGAGATAGAAGTCCACTATAATGAGGAAGCAGGGGAAGTGGAGTTGTTTCAGTTCAAGCAGGTTGTGGAGGAAATGACGAATCCATCGACAGAGATCTCTTTAGAAGAAGCGGGAGAATTGGACAGCGAAGCACAGATCGGAGACAGCCTGGGAGTGAAACTGAATACCGACTTCGGTCGAATTGGAGCCCAGACGGCGAAGCAAGTGATCATCCAGAAGGTGCGAGACGCTGAACGAGAGAATGTCTATAACGAATTTAAAGATCGGAAGGGAGATTTGGTCAGTGGAGCCCTTCAGAGGATGGAGAAGGGAAATCTTTTTATTAGCATTGGCAGGGCAGAAGCCGTTCTTTTCTCAAAAGAACAAATTCCAGGGGAGAGTTATCGACAAGGGGAGCGGCTTCGGGCCTATATTCTTGATGTTCAGAAGAACTCAAAGGGACCACAAATTTTCCTTTCCAGGACCCATCCAGGTATTTTGACCAAGTTGTTTGAGATGGAAGTTCCTGAGATCTCTGAGGGGGTGATCAAAATTATCAGTGCCGCTCGGGAACCCGGTGAGAGGGCAAAGGTCTCTGTCTATAGTTCGAACCGGGATGTGGATCCAGTGGGGGCCTGTGTAGGAATGAGGGGTTCTCGTGTTCAGAACGTGGTTCAAGAACTTCGAGGGGAACGGATTGACATCATCCCTTGGTCTCAAGATCAAGCCAAATATGTGTGTAATGCTTTGGCCCCAGCCAAAATCTCCAGGGTCTATATCGATGAGGAGAATCGTCATATGGAAGTGGTTGTGGCAGACGACCAGCTCTCCCTGGCCATCGGGAAGAAAGGCCAGAATGTCCGATTAGCCTCTAAATTGACCGGTTGGAAAATCGATATTAAGAGCGAATCCAGGATGGAGAAGATCTCCAGTGAAATTTTTGAAAAGTTTAAGGGCCTCCCTGATATTGGAGATGTGGCGAGTCGTATCCTGTATAACGAAGGCTTCCGATCGATCAAGGAAGTGGCGGAGGTCGACCCAGAAGAGTTGGCAAAGGTTTTAGGATTAGAGAAAGAAAAGGCAATGGAGATCGTTGAAAGGGCGATTCAGATGTCCCAAAGAGAAGAGGGCAAAGAGGTTGGCCAAGAAGCTCTTCCAGCGGCTGGGGATCCTAGCCTCGATCCGGTGGACCGGATGGAAGGTGTGGGAGAGAAGACGGCCAAAATATTAGAAGCGAATGGATTTAAAACCGTTCATGATATTTTAAAAACGAATGTTGAGAAGCTTTCTGACCTCCCAGGGATCGGGATCAAGAAAGCTGAAAAATTGATCCAATCCGCAAAACAGTATATCGAAGGAAAGAGGGCATGAGTAAGAAAGGCGATGTCCCTATCCGTACCTGTATTGGATGTCGGAAGAAAAGGAAGAAAGAGGAAATGATTTGGTTGGCCCAAAGTCCTGAAGGAGTAGTGGTGGTGAACGAGAGGGAGCCTCATCAAGGGCGGGGGTTTTATCTCTGTCCGGATCTCGGGTGTTTCAATAGGTCGAAGAAAAGGAATAGAGGGGTTGGGTTCTTGGAAACGATGGATTTCCGGTATCTGTCGGCAAAAGGTTTTTTCAAAGAGTGAAAAGGGTTGGGATAGAGGAGGAAGGGGATGCCAAAGAGTAAAGTCCTCGATCTTGTACGCGAAGTCGGGATGGAGGATGATAAACTGCTTCTGAAATTGAAACGGATGGGGGTCAAGGTAAAAGATAAGAAACTTACCGAACCTGAAAAAAAGGTCTCTCCATCGGATGAGAAGATCATTGAAAGGGATTCTGAGAAAGAAATCATTGAGAAGCGGGTCAAACCTACCGTGATTCGGAGGAGAGTAAGAACTTTAGAAGTTAAAGTTGAGACCCCACCTCCTCCATTAGCTGTCGTCGAACTTGAGGTTGTCAAAGGAGAGATTCCAAAAGCAAAGGAGAAAGAGGAAAAAGCTGAACCTGAAGAGCCAACAGTATCCGTTGAGGCCAAAGCTGAAGGGAGAGAGGCACTTCCCCCCAGACCCGTCGAGGCAGTCCAGCGCCAGGCCGCCCTTAAAGAAGCGGTCGAGGGTGCAGGGGTCAAAAAGGAAACTGCAGAACAAAAATCGAAAGAAGCCCCACTCAAAAAGGTTGAGGTGAAACTCCAGGAAAAAGAAGAATTATTGGAGAGAGAAAGATTGGGGCCCCTTGCAAAGAAAAAGGGTTTTATAAAGAAGCGGAAGAGAATTGAGGAAAGGACGTTGGTGGAAGAAGAGGGCGAAGGAGAAAAAGTGGAGGGAAAAGAGGCCGCCCCCGGCTTCAGGCCCTTCAGACCGATGAAGAGGAAGGTGGTATTGAAGACGCCCAAGAAGACAGAGGTGACCGTCCCCAAACCCATTAAGAGAATCATTCGAATCGCCGAAGTCATTGCTGTCGGGGATCTTGCCAAAAGGATGGGGGTCAAAGGTGGAGAATTGATTAAGAAGTTAATGGAAATGGGCGTGCTGGTGAATATTAACCAACTCATTGATGCGGATGTCGCCTCTCTGGTAGCCAGTGAGTTTGGCTATGAGGTGGAGAAAGTCTCCTTAGAGCGTCAGGAACTACTCGAAAGAAAAGAGGATCTTCCCGAACAGTTAAAGCCCAGACCGCCCGTAGTCACCATCATGGGCCATGTGGATCATGGAAAGACCATGCTTTTGGATTCGATCAGAAAGACGAATGTGATGGGAGGGGAAGCCGGAGGGATCACCCAGCACATCGGGGCCTACGATGTTCAATTAGAGAATGGGCATGTGGTCTTTATTGATACTCCCGGTCATGAAGCCTTTACTGCCATGAGGGCAAGAGGAGCTCAGGTAACGGACGTGGTCGTTTTGGTGGTCGCTGCGGATGATGGGATGATGCCCCAGACGAAGGAGGCGATCGATCATGCTCGGGCGGCCAAGGTTCCAATTGTCGTCGCCATCAATAAAATTGATAAACCGACCGCAAACCCCGAAAAGGTGAAAAAAGACCTTTCGGAATATGGACTTGTCCCGGAACAATGGGGAGGAAATACCCTCTTTGCTGAGGTGTCGGCCAAGCAGAAGACAGGGATTAAAGAACTGTTGGATTCAATCCTCCTTCAGGCAGAGGTGTTAGAGTTAAGGGCGAATCCAGACAAACCCGCTCGGGGGGTCATTATTGAATCCAAATTAGATAAAGGGAGGGGTCCAGTGGCCACCCTTATGGTGCAAGAGGGAACGTTGAAAATAGGAGATGCCTTTATCGCAGGCTCCCACTACGGCAGGGTCAGAGCGATGCGGAACGATAAAGGGCAGAAGATAGAAGAAGCTCATCTCTCTATCCCTATGGAGGTGGTGGGTTTCACCGATATTCCCGAGGCTGGCGAGACGTTTATTGTTGTCTCCGAAGAGAGGATGGCCAAACAGATCAGCCTCTACCGACAAGAAAAAATTCGTGAAAAAGAACTTTCAAAGTTGAGCAAGGTCTCCTTAGAGGAGCTCTACGATAAAATTAAGAAGGGGGAAGTCAAAGAGCTGAACGTGATTATTAAAGCAGATGTCCAGGGATCCATCGAGGCCGTGAAAGAGGCATTGAAAAAACTCTCTACGGATGCGGTCAAGGTCAATATCCTTCACGATGCCGTCGGCGGGATTACAGAGACCGATGTGAATTTAGCCTCGGCTTCCAATGCGATCATCATTGGCTTTAATGTGAGACCGGGTCCCAAAGCTCAAATTCTGGCGGACCAGGAACATGTCGATGTCCGGACTTATTCCGTGATCTATGATGCGATCACGGATATTAAGAATGCTTTGGAAGGATTGCTGGAACCCACTTACAAGGAACATATCTTGGGAAGGGCACAGGTGATACAGATTTTTAACGTCCGCAAATTAGGAACCGTGGGAGGCAGTCTTGTGACCGATGGGAAAGTAGTCAGAGGATCTCATGCGAGACTATTGCGAGATAATGTTGTCGTCTATGATGGCCGGATTGGTTCACTCAAGCGATTCAAAGACGATATGAAGGATTGCAGTCAGGGGCTTGAGTGTGGTATCGGCATTGAGAATTTTAATGATATCAAACTCGGGGATGTCATTGAGTCTTATGAGATGGAGGAGGTTCAAACTCGGTTGACCTGAGTCCCCATCGGATTCCTCAGAGCAAAGCCCGGCCTATTTTCAGGATGATTTGTAAGAGGCGTCTTGAATAGAGAAGGGGGGGAGATGGTGATCGGTATTTGCCAACTCGACCTTCGGATTCCGGAAAATCATTCTTTAAAAGGAAAGCGACATGTGCTCCGGAAGTTGATCGATCGGGTCAGGCATCGTTTTAATGTGGCCATTTCAGAAGTCGGGGATAATGACCTGTGGCAACGGGCACAGATTGGTTTCTGCACCGTGGGGAATGATCGACGACATATCAATTCGAGTTTGGATAAGATCGTTGACTTTATTGAGCAGATGCACCTCGCCGAGATGGTGCATACAGAAATTGAAATCATCACGATATAATTTTTTAAACGGTTCAGATGGAAGGAAAACGTTCAGAAAAAGTAGCGGATTTGATTCAAAAAGAAATCTCACAAATGCTGGTGAAATCGATCAAAGATCCTCGTATTGGTTTTGTCACCATCACCAAGGTGACGGTTTCTGAGGATTGCCGGTTTGCGAAAGTCTATTTCAGTGTGGCAGGAACCTTGGCGGAGAGGGAGAGCTCCATGAAGGGGCTGGACAGTGCCAAGGGATATGTCCGAAAAGAATTGGGTCGGCGGATCCGATTGAGATATACTCCTGAGATACTGTTTCAATTTGATCCTTCGATTGAGTATGCGATTCATATGGAAGAGTTGATTCAAAGCATCCATCAGGGAAAGGAGCCGAATGGGGATGAAGAGGGGAATTGATGGTCTCCTCATCGTGGATAAACCTGAAGGGATCACCTCCCTCGATGTGGTCAGAGAGATCAAACATCGATTGGGTGTGAAGAAGGCAGGCCATATCGGAACCCTGGATCCCTTTGCCACAGGCGTTCTGCCTATCGTCATCAACGAGGGAACGAAACTGGTTCCATTTTTAAGAGAAGGCCCTAAAGAGTATGAAGTGACCCTCCAATTAGGGGAGGAGACCAACACCGATGATTGGACCGGTAAGGTCGTCATGAGCAAGCCATGGGAGGGAGTCCAGCCTGAAAAGGTTGAGGCTCTCATCCATTCATTTTTGGGGAAGATTCGTCAGACCCCTCCTATGTTTTCGGCCATTAAAATACAGGGTAAACCCCTTTATCGATGGGCCAGAAAAGGGATCGAGGTCGAACGGAAAGAGAGAGAAGTAGAAATTTATAATATTCAGATGCAGGGAATTGAACTGCCCCTTGTCCGTTTCAAAGTTTCTTGCTCAAAAGGAACTTACATCCGCACCCTGGGAAGAGATATTGGGACGAAGATAGGATGTGGGGCTCACCTTCTCCGTCTGAGAAGGGTTCGGAGCGGTCCTTTCACGCTCGAACAAGCGATCTCCTGGGAGAAGCTGAAGGATCTTTCCAAACCTGATGCTTTTTATCCATGGTTGATTTCTTTGGAAGCGGCCTTGCCCAGTTTACCCGAAGTAATCGGGGACGAACAATTGGTGAAGAAGGTGCGTTTCGGGAAGGAGATGATGGTTCAAGATCTTTCTCCAAAGACCCTTCCCGCCTTTGAAAAAGGACAATGGCTCAAGATGTCCTCTCCTCAGGAGGGATTGGTGGCCATTTTAAAATCAGAAGTGAAGGGAGCAGATATCCCCTGGGGAAACCCAGAGACAGTGGCCCTTCGCCCGTTAAGAGTATTTCAACCCCAAAAACGATACCCGACGGAAGATCATGTATAATTTAAAAGGAGGGATTTCATGACACTCGTTCAGGAGAAGAAAAAAGAGATCGTCGAACAGTTTAAAAACCACGAGCGGGACACGGGTTCCCCTGAGGTTCAAATCGCTCTTTTCAGCGAGAGGATTCGATATCTGACAGAACACTTTAAAGTCCACAAACGGGACCATCACTCTCGCAGGGGTCTTCTCAAATTGGTCGGGCAACGGAGGAGACTCCTCAACTATCTTAAAGAAAACAAGGTGGACAGATATCGAATGATCATCGATAAATTAGGTCTCCGAAAATAGAACCACCATATTCTAAATAAAAAGGAGTAAAGGAAATCCTATGAGTCAAAAATTAGAGATCGATTTTGGAGGAAGACCCTTTTCCATTGAAACCGGAAAGGTGGCGAAGCAGGCGAATGGTTCGGTCATGGTGCAGTATGGAGAGACGGTCGTCTTGGTTACGGCGGTGACCTCCGACAAGAAGCGCGAAGGCCTCGATTTCATACCCCTCACTGTTAATTATTTAGAAATGACTTATGCCGCGGGGAGGATCCCAGGAGGGTTTTTTAAGAGGGAAGGGAGACCGAGTGATCGCGAAACCCTGATCTCCCGCTTTATTGATCGGCCTCTGAGACCGCTTTTTCCAAAGGGGTTCCAGAATGAAATCCAGATCATCGCCACTGTTCTTTCAGCCGACCAGGATAATGATCCCTCCATCCTGGGAATGATCGGAGCCTCCAGCGCTCTTTCTCTCTCTGATATCCCCTTCGAAGGCCCCATTGCAGGAGCCAAAGTAGGTCGGATTGACGGAAAGTTCATCTTGAACCCCACCCATGAAGAATTGGAACTGAGCGATATCGATCTCTTTGTGGCAGGGAGTGAGAATGCCATCATTATGGTCGAAGGAAGTGCCAAGGAGGCCAAGGAAGAGGAGATCTTGGAGGCCATTTTATTTGGCCATCAATCCCTAAAACCTGTAATTGATCTTCAGAAACAGATGAAATCGGCTTTGGGAGTCGCCCCCAGGGAATTCGAACTCCGAAAACCTGAAGCCTCTATTTACGAAAAAGTAAACGCCATCGCTCAGGAGAAACTCCGGGAGACTTTTTATATCACAGAGAAAGGAAAGAGAAGAGAGCAGATGGAGGAGACTCTTCAGTTGACATTTCAGGAGCTCGGGGTCGAGGACGAACCCTCACAAAAGATGGTGAAGATCGCTTTCGAAGAGATCTATCGTAAACTAATCAGAAAATTCATTATAGAAAAGAAGCAGAGAATTGATGGAAGAAGCCTTTCAGAAATTCGTTCCATCTCCTGTGAAGTGGGTATCCTTCCCAGAACCCATGGCTCCGCCCTCTTCACACGTGGAGAAACTCAGGTTCTGGCAGTCGTCACTTTTGGAACTTCTGAAGACGAGCAGAAGATTAATTCCTTGTCGGGAGAAATCTATAAATCCTTCATGCTCCACTATAACTTCCCTCCCTTCTGCACAGGAGAAGTTTCCCCATTGAGGTCGCCCGGCCGGAGAGAGATTGGGCATGGGGCGTTGGCAGAGAGGGCCATCTTGCCTGTTCTCCCTTCCAGCGAGCAATTCCCCTATACCATTCGAATTGTCTCAGAGGTGCTGGAATCGAATGGATCCTCCTCCATGGCCACGGTGTGTGGATCAACTCTTTCTCTGATGGACGCAGGGGTTCCCATCAAGGCTCCTGTGGCTGGCATTGCCATGGGTTTAATCTTGGAAGATGGGGAGACAGCCGTCCTCTCAGATATCCTAGGCGATGAGGATCATTTTGGAGATATGGATTTTAAAGTGGCAGGGACTGCCGAAGGGGTCACAGCCATCCAGATGGATATCAAAGTTCGGGGACTCTCCAAAGAGATCATGAGAAAAGTTCTCGATCAGGCGAAAGAGGGCAGATTCCATATCTTGAATAAGATGAGTGAGACGATTTCCGAACCCCGGAAAGATCTCTCACGCCATGCCCCTCGAATTGTTAGCCTCCAGGTGAAGCAGGAAAAGATACGTGATGTCATCGGTCCAGGGGGGAAGAATATTCGAGCCATTATCGATCAGACCGGTGTGAAGGTCGATGTGGAGGATTCGGGGGTGGTGAAGCTGGCCTCTCCGAATTATGAGGCCATCGAAAAAGCCATCTATATGATCAAGAGGCTCACCCAAGAGGTCGAAGTAGGGGCTCTTTATAACGGAAAGGTGGTACGGATTTTAGGTTTTGGTGCCATTGTAGAACTTTTTCCTGGGACCGATGGCCTCGTCCATATCTCCCAATTGGCAGAAGGCCATGTCAAGGAGGTTACGGATGTTTTGAAAGAAGGGGATGAGGTGCTTGTCAAAGTGATCGATATCGATCCACAGGGCCGCATCCGGTTGAGTCGTAAGGAAGCCCTGAGGGAGACGAAGCAGAGTTCAGAAGAAAAGGGATAGAGAGGGATAGAGTCGTCAAGGGATAGATCGTCATGGACGCGGAGATTAAAAAAAAACATGATTCCATGAATCCGTCATGGATCGATGCAGGATCTGGGTATCAGAAGACAGTTCTCGATAATGGCATTCGAGTGATTACCGAGGAAATCCCTTATCTCAGGTCTGTGTCTATTGGAGTGTGGGTGGTCACGGGGTCCAGAGACGAACAACCTCATGAAAACGGGATCTCCCATTTTATTGAACACCTTCTTTTCAAAGGGACAGAAAAGAGGACGGCTTTCGACATCGCCAAGGAGATTGACTCCGTGGGTGGAACTCTGAACGCTTTTACAGGGAGGGAGTACACCTGTTTTTATGCCAAGGTGATCGATAAAAATTTGCCCCTCGCCATTGATCTCCTCTCAGATATTTATCTCCATTCTCTCATGGATTTGAAGGATGTCGAAAAGGAGAGGATGGTGATCCTCCAGGAGATCAAAATGGTGGAGGATACTCCTGACGATATTATCCACGATCTTTTCAACAAGGTCTGTTGGGGAAACCACCCGTTGGGTTTTCCGATTTATGGAACTGCAGAACTTGTTCAATCCTTCCAACGAGATCAACTTCACCAATTTTTTAAGGAGAACTATCCGCCCGGCCGAATCATCGTCTGCGCCGCGGGGAAATTAAAACACCAGGAGGTGGTTGATCTGATTGACGCAACCTTTGGCCGGATTCCAAAATCGGATAAGGCCAAGGCAAGGAGTAAACCCGATCCCATCTCCACGACCAATATTTGGAAGCGAGATTTAGAGCAGGTGCACTTTTGCCTCGGCACCAAAGGACTCCAATACAACCATTCCCTTCGGTTTACCTCTTATGTCTTGAACACCATTCTGGGGGGCGGGATGAGTTCAAGGCTTTTTCAAGAGATCCGCGAGAATCGCGGTTTGGCCTATTCCGTTTACTCCTATCTTCCGACTTATATCGATACGGGCCTGGTCGTCGTTTATGCGGGGACCAATGAAGGTTCTTTGCAGGAGGTCATCGAACTGGTTCTCAAAGAGTTCAACCACCTGAAAAAGGAACCTTTAAAGAATGGGGAATTGGAAACGGCGAAAGAACAGTTAAAAGGAAATCTTCTTCTCAGCCTCGAGAGTTCTGACAACCTGATGACCCGCCTGGCGAAGAATGAAATCTATTTCCAGACCTACCTTCCTGTGGGGATGATCCTCAGAGGGATTGATGAGGTAAAGGAAGAAATCGTCCAACATTTAGCCGCCGATATCTTTGATGAACGATTCTTCTGCTTGACCGTCTTGGGACCGAGGGATGGGAATGATTTGGAAAAGATCCGCTTGGCCGTGAAATAATGGAGCACCCATCTTCTTGAGGCGGGGATTCAAAGATGAAAATTTATATCAAACGTTTGAGAAAAGATCCTCCAGTGCCCATGCCTCAATATATGACGGAAGGTGCCTCCGGAATGGATCTATTCGCTTCACTGGAAAAGGAAGTCACACTCGAACCAGGAGAAAGAAGACTCATTCCTACAGGGATCGCCGTAGCAATCCCTGAGGGGTTTGAAGGGCAAGTCCGACCCCGCAGTGGGTTGGCCATTCAGAAGGGGATTGGTGTGGTCAATGGGCCAGGGACGATCGACTCTGATTATCGTGGGGAGATCGGTGTCCTCCTGATTAACTTCGGGAAGGAACCTTTTATCATCCGCAGTGGAGAAAGAATTGCCCAGATGGTGATCTCCCGAGTTTTTCGAGCGGCTTTGGAAGAAGTTGATGATCTCCCAGTAACCCAGAGACAGGGAGGAGGATTTGGTCACACAGGAATCTGAGGAGGGGCTGAAGACGATTGATCTCACTATCAAAGCAGAGGGAATAGTCGCCTCTGCTTTTTATTTG
>Ga0315293_10001379_pt1 | contig 23570 bp, 22 predicted proteins | sample YL17G13_20_MG_FD_203071 | JGI IMG/M metagenome (GOLD analysis project Ga0315293, IMG submission 203071) | Sediment microbial communities from Yellowstone Lake, YNP, Wyoming, USA - YL17G13_20 | ecosystem: Environmental > Aquatic > Freshwater > Lake > Sediment | place: USA: Wyoming | collected...
ATTGTCTTCATCATATATTTCACATTTCCATACCCCTTCCCATCGCCTGATTTTGATTTTGAGTGCTGGTTGTTTAGTATAATCAGGCTCTCTTGAACCTTTTTGATTAGGATATTTCAACATTGGCGAAAACAATTCATCAATAATATCCGCACTTTTATGAACCTTACCAAACCATTCCTTTGATTTTTCTAGTGCATCAGCCTTTACCTTGTTTTGAAAAGCCAACATATTACTAAAGAACGCATCAGTATCTTCTGTTTTATATTCTTCACTAGGAAATTGAAGAGACATTTCAAACTTACCATTACCTTGTCCAGTTTTCTCATCAACATAATCAGACGCCCCCCACGTAAGCATAAGAGGAGTTGATAGTCTCAAACTGGTTTTGGTTTGTTTATTCAATACATTTACACTTTTTCCACCTTGAGGATTTGCCTTTGGGGATGTGTACATAATATTGTTAACATTAAACTGAGTTCCGTCAATGATTGTGTCAGACATTATTGTTGTTATTATGATTTTATCTATTGGATTATCTTTAAATCAATTTTTTTTTAATTAATAAGAAATTGAAGTCTATCTTCGCTGCGTGTGTCGTCTCTAAAATCGCGCATTCTAATTAAGTATTCTATCCTTACTGATTCTCTTTTCATACATTACTTCAAAGTTTCTCTCTTATTGATTAAATAAAATTTGAAATAAACATTTGTAAAGCACCAGACATACAAACTATAAAGAATGGAAGCACAATTAAGAATGATTTCCGTGTTTAATTTTTATGTGTGTTGTGGTATAAAAAGATTTTATTATGTATATATATATAATGAATGATTATGTCGCGACAATCAATGCAAAGTGTAAACAATTAATGTCTTTTAAATTACCTTTATTAAAAATAGACAAAACCAAGATGATACTTCCATCATTGAATAATTATGAGACGCTAACAACACACAATTACAGTTTGACAAATTTACAAGTTATTGCAAAATTCTATAAAATTAAAATAAGTGGAACTAAACAAGAATTGGTGATTCGGTTGTTTAGTTTTTTACGATTATCTAATTTCGCAATCAAAATACAAAAAATATTTAGAGGAAGAATACAGCGATTATATAATAAGCTTCACGGTCCGGCATATTTAAAGAGGGAATTATGTACAAATAATACCGATTTTTTTACAATTGAAAATTTATCAGATTTACCTAATTCCCATTTTTTTAGTTATCAAGATTATGATAATTTTATTTATGGATTTGATGTAATATCATTGCACAATTTAATATTAAAATCGGGTAAACCAGTAAAAAATCCTTACAATAGAAATAACATACCGGAAGTAGAGCTCACTAATTTTAAAAGAATGATAAACATTAGCAAAGCATTAAAATTACGAGTGAACTTACATATTCAACCAGATACAATGCAGTTTTCACAAAAAAAAATATTGGAACTAAGAGCATTAGAATTATTTCAAACAATCAATTATTTAGGTAATTATAGTAATGCAGAATGGTTTTTAAACTTGACTCACCAGAGTTTAATAAAATTTATGAGAGAATTAATGGACATTTGGAATTATCGAGTCGGACTACCACATCAAGTAAAATGTAACATTTATCCTCCACACGGTGAGATATTTAGGAATTTTAATTATAATTATTTACACACAAATCAAGAATTGGATATTATTAAAAAATCGGTATTAACTATATTAGAAAGATTCGTGAATTCTGGAATTGACCAAGACAGTAAAGCTTTAGGGTCATATTATGTTCTTGGAGCGTTGTCTCTTGTCAATGAATCAGCAGCGGATGCGCTTCCGTGGTTATTTCAATCATTTTCATATTATTAAGAATGTTTAGGAATGTTCTGATGTTAGGTATGAGAATAATATATATATATTTGCGTTAAATCACTTAAAAAGAAATTATTTATGTATATTATAATAAGATGCCTAGACTTACTAAATCATCCAAATCTGAAGTGACTGTTGCTCCTGTTTCCGTGTCCCCTGTTGTTTCTGTTGCCGCTTCCTCAGCTGACTCTGTTCCTACTGAGCCTAAGAAGGCAAGAAGGTCAGTCAAGCCAAAGAGCGAGGCTGTTGTTGAAACAAAGAGTTCCGAACTTGCTGCTTCTGTTGTTGTTGCTGAATCTTCTTCTGCCCCGGTTTCTCTTTCTGAACAGGTTGATGTTGCTGCCTCTTCTACCCTTGAAGAGGGTGAGGTTGATCTTGGACTTACTGAGCAGTCAGTCGAATTTTTGTCGAAACTCCAACAACTTGGAGTTCTTATTTCTTCTCTGAAGAGCGAATATCGCGGTCTTGAAAAAAAGTGGTCTCGTGAATTGAAGGCTGCAAACAAGTTGTCTCTTAAGCGCCGACGCAAGACTGTCAACCGTGCCCCGTCTGGATTTGTAAAGCCCACTCGAATTAGTGATGAGCTAGCACACTTTCTTGAAAAGCCTTCTGGTTCAGAAATGGCGCGCACTGAAGTGACTCGTGATATTAACAAGTATATTCGCTTGCATAACCTACAAGATAAGGACAATGGTCGCAAGATTAATCCTGATTCAAAGTTGGCTGCATTGTTGAAGATTACTGGAGGCGAAGAGTTGACTTATTTCAATCTTCAGCGTTTTATGAGTCCTCATTTTGCAAAGGCATCAAAGGACTTGCCTGTTTCTGTCGCTGTTTAAGGTTTAAACCGGCGAAGATTTAAGGTTTAAACCAATAATAATAAATAATAAATATTAACACACCTCAAATAAATATATTATTTTTTATCATATATTTATTATTCAAATACTTATTTTATCCATGTTTTCACGAAAATGATCTATTGCATCATCCAATTCTTTTCTAGATATATGTGGTTGTAAAAATAAAATATCATCTCGATTGATACATTTTTCACTTTCCGTCTTTTTATATCTAGAAAATAAAATGTATTTTATAGCAAAATTTACATCTATTTTTTTGGTCTTTAATATATCCCATAAATTAAACGACAAGATTTCAATATCAGTCATTTCCATTTATTTATAATTTACGTAAATATAAATAAAAGACAAACACAAGACAAACACAAGACAAACACAAGACAAAACACAAGACAAAACACAAGACAAAACACAAGACAAAACACAAGACAAAACACAAGACAAAAGAACATAACGCAAATATCAATTGAGAGAAATATAAGAATCATCTATCCCAATTCAAACATTGTCATTCTAATATTTTGTGATAAACTGTTTTTCCCTTTATATTTTCTAAACAAAGTATCTGTTTTATAAATATTATCCAACAATGTATTGGACTTATATTTTTGTTCGATAAAATTACACATTTCTATTTGTTTGTTACCTTCTTTATTAAATTGTAAGAGAGAAGTGTTATGTGTTTGACACCAACTTAAAAAATCTTGAAAGTTGTGAATTAATATCGTTTTTATTACATAATATGCCAAAACATTAGACTTTTCTTTGTATTTGGAATTTCTTAATGAAGAAGAATATAAATCGGTGTAGGTTACTCCCATAAAATTCAATGTTTTTACTAATTGAAAAAAACTATATGTTCTCTCAAAATTAATGAAGAAATCTGCATTTAATAAGAATTCATTCACATCATTTTTATTTTGTAAAATTAAAAAACTACACAAACACGCATTAATAATTTCTGCCCAAAATTCTGTATAGGCTTCAAATAAATTCACATCTGATGAAACTTTGAATATGCGTAATATTTTGGAATGACATTCGGTATTATTCAAGTCTGAAAAATCTAATCCAAAATTATGAAAAGATTCATGAATTAATACTTTAAACCATTCTTCTTTTCTGTAAATAACAATTTCAGCAGTAGGCATACAAGTTCGTGTAAACCCAGTATTTACATTTGCTGGGTCCAATATATGTGCATTTGTTTTCGGTAACTCTTTTTTCAAAGAAGTCATATAGATAAAAATGTTCAAATTTTTAGAACACATTTTGTTTGAGTAAATGTTTAAAATGCACATCAAATGAATAATCAAATTTATATGATTGTCGCACTTAGTTATCTCGGTTGAATTTTCCAATATAAAATGGACTGTGAAGTTTCTCTCTTGAAGAGAGAAATTATAGGTGATTTCAATAGAAGCAGTAAAATCTATATGTTTTATAATAGTTTCAGGAAAACTGTGTGAATCAAAAGAACGCGGTTTAACTGATGTGTGCGACAATGAAACTTTGCGAATTTGTTTTGTAAATTTTATATTTTTTATGTCATTGTTTGTATTTTTTATTTGATTGTATAAAACAGTCAATATTTCTCTCGTTTTAGGATTGATTCTTTCGTGGCTTATACAATTGTTTTTAATAAAAAAGGTTGTCAGTTCTTGACTGTGTTTTGTTAATATCATATATTATGAAAAGAGAGAAATTGTTTCTTTTGAATGGAATGGAATGGAACGATATGAACAAATAAATTATAATTGCGTAGACGTTATTACATCTTTCCATTTATCATAACACGCCTCACGAGTTAAATGCACTTTACTAAATTGATAAGCATTTTCCGCAATTTGTAATGCTTTATCATAATTATCTAAACACCATTTTGTTTTTTCATTTAAATCAGATAAATCTCTTTTTACAGGAATATAATGTTCCCATTCTTTTAAAAATTCAAAGAAATATTCTTTATGTGGTCTATCTACAATTAATAATGGTCTATGAGACCAAAGTAAATGTTTGAGTCTTCCAGAATAACCATTTCCTTCAATGTCAATTAACATTGAATAACGTTTTACTAAATCAGGAGTAGAAATATATGTTGTACTATTTAACATTATATTATCATTATTCGACCTAATCCAATTCATTTGAAAAAAATCAAATAATTCTTTATTATTATTACCTATTTGCAACATTTGATTTCTTCTAAAATTGGTCATTGCGCCTATCCAACCAATCTTATTAATTTCATAATTATGTAATCCAGCATCACTTATTTCGTTAACAAACAATTCATAATCATTTATGCCTGTTTCTGCCCAAGAATGAAAATTAAAATCTGGAATTAACTTATTGTAATTATTTTGTTTGCTATAAGTGTAATCATTTATACTCCGTTCAGAATCGCCTGTCTCTATTTTAATTTCGTTAAAATCATTGAAATTATATTTTTTATCTGCTTGTTGAATACACCAAAAAGTCGAAAAATTGCGTCTTTCATAACCCCCAAAATCTTTAAAAAGTAGGTTTCCATTTATTTTTGAAAAACTAAAAGACATTTGTAATTATGTCTACAATAATTTCATTTTATAAACTAATAATTCAATAAAAATATATTATTGAATTACTATGAATTACTATGAATTGAAAATGACATTCTTTTATCTTTTCATAATTTTGTCACGAACAATCATTAATGCATTGTCTAATTCAGGTTCTTTTCCAGATTTAAATTTCATTAATTTCGCATTTTTGGTTTGAATCAACAATTGTGTCAGTTCTGGATTTTGAGTAAATTTCGCAAATTGTGCATCATATACATTTTTATTTTCGCGTTCTTCAGTGTAATCCTCATCCACAATAACTTGTTTTGGACGAATTAATATTTTTTCAAACTTACCCTGTTTACTTCCTGCTGCTTTTGCCATTTCAGGATTTGCAGATAGTTCTGTTCCTGATTCTATTGCAAAACTCAAATAGAATTCTGGATTTGTTTTTTTAAATTTACAAGCATTATAATAATGTTCAACACTTGACCAACGATGATTGTCCAATGTAAATGGTGCAATCCAAAAATACGATAATTTTCGTCGCCATTCGTGAATAGAGTGCAATCCAGTAAATTCTTTGATAAATTCTTTTGGTATTTTTTCTCCTGACCCTTTTCCAGGCAAAGGCACATTATTTGATTTCTGGTAATAAATAAATACGATTTCATCATCATATAATCCACGCAATTTCGCTTCTGTAAATTCTTCCGAGTTTTCTACTGTATTTTTTGGTGTCCTTAGATTCATAGCCTCTTTAAACTGCATAAATTCGGAAATCAATGAAAATATGCCTGAATTTCGTTCCAAACATTTATTCACAACCAATTTTTTGATTGAATAAGGAATCTCGCTAAATTTGAAAATTTGTTTGTTTTTATAGCCAATCAATTTATAATGATTTCCGGTATATTCTACTATGATATAAAATTCCGGGTTAAATGCACCTCGTTGTTCAAGAACCGAATCATTCATATGACCACATTGTAATACATTTTTTAAATCTTGATTTCTATATGCCTCATTTGACATTAAAATAAATTTTACATTTAATACTCGTTCCATTGTAGATATTGCCCAGGTTTCTGCCCAAAATTCACACGTTTTAATTTTCTTTTTAAATTTCTCCAACGTATCAAGCCCTTTCATAAATGTGTATTCAGATAACATTCGATTTGACGTTTTTTTCTCTTCTACAAGTCTGTCGTGAGTTGCCTTAATATCCTTCGCCTTAATAAGCATTTGATTTTTTTCGTCTCTATCTAAAATATTCATTATTTTATCTTTTATTGTTTGATATTCCTTAGATAATTCTTTGATTTGTGATGTATCACTTGCAATGGATAGATAAATCAAGTCGTACTGTTCTTTATATCCCATAAAAATATTATCGGTTGCCTCTGATGCCAATTTGTCTCGCAATTTTTTAACGGTTGTTTGTTGTCCAATGCTAGAAAATGCATCTCTAATAGTCGCAAAAAAACAATCGCCACCGCCTTCATTGTCAGTTATTGTAAAATGCGGATTTTTCATAAATTTCTGCATCCAGTTGTCATTTTTGTCTTCTTTATATTTCTCTACAATGTCTTTTGACTCATTTTTGGTTTCTTCCTGTAAAAGTTCCGGCACGTGAAATCCGGATGTCATTATAAAAATATCCCTTCTCTCTTCGGGAATATCATATGTATCTTTTTTTTCATCTTCTTTTTCTTCTTCTTTTTCTTTTTCATCTTCATTGTCAGATTCGTCCTTTTCAAACTGATGCTTAGATTCGGATTCGGATTCGGGTTTCATTCGCAACTTTTCCAACATTTCTTTTGTGGCAAAAGAATAAATAATGGGTTCCCGTAATTTATCAATATCTATTTTGCCATACTTGTCCAAATAATATTCATAATTTGAAGATTCAATTTCATATAAACCAATTTGAATGACTTTATTATTATGCTTTACTAAATAGATTGGATAATACAATATATTTTCTTCTTCATATTGATTTCGCATATTTCCCAAAGCAATGATTATGTCTACATCTTTAATTTCAACTTCATACAAATCCACTTCTTTTTTAATATCATCTTTATGTATTTTTTTTGATTCTAGATAATTGACTGTAGCATTTATCTTTGATAATACCATGTATTAGTAAGAGAGAAATCTTTATTCGTTTTCAATTTATTATAAATTTTTTCATAAATTTATCTTTTTTTAATTCCGCCAAATATTTCCACATTCTTTTTCTTTTTACCACAATTTCATAGTTTTCATAAGTATTTTCATATAAAACTAACGTGTTAATAATGTCTTCCTTATTGCATTTTGTAATTCTAATGTATGACGTGATTCCATAATAATCGCAAATAAGATTTAATTGTTTCAATGTTAAATAAGAATAATTTGTTATCTTTTCTTCTAATTCGTGGTCTTCTAATTCTTGGTCTTCTATTATTTTATTTTTTGCATCAGATACAATATCGGTTATGTCGAATGTATCTTGGTCAATAATAGTATAATCCGTAATGGTGTAATATAAATTTTCGCACATAATAATATAATCAACAACATTTTTATATTATTATTATTATTCTCATTACATTTCACATAAATCCATATATTTAAAAATTGACTTGTTTGATAAACTCGGATAGGATTTCATTTTACTTTTTGCCAAATTTTGAAGAATAGTGAGGAATGAAACTCCATCAATCATAATTTCTGCAACCAATTCTGCTTTGAATAACAGGGCAATGTTTTCAGTCAATTCGTCCACTTCATTCTTTTTATTTTCCAAAAGAATAAACTGTTGAACTTGTGTTAATAATTGTGACAACAAAGTCATTACTTTCTCTCGTGAGATAATATTATTCTTCATCAAATTTAATATAAAAGTGCTCAATGATTTGCGACATTCATTGTCCTTGTTATTTTTACAAAACGCATCATAATTTACAGCAGGGTCAACATATTCAACATTATTAAATAATTCCATAAATGAATTGAAACTATTGTTAAATATTGTTTTCATAATATCAAACCTGCTTATTAAATCTGAATACAAGTCCGCGTATAATTTTGAATAAAAACGGTTGTTTGATGCAATCTCAAATATATGCAAACAAATACGCATTAAATCTTCGTCTGTTATATTATTTTCAATCAATTCATTTAATAAATCCACAATTTTATTATGACAATCAATATAATTTTTATCTGTTATTTTATTTAAATGAAAACGAATCATATCTATTTTTGAATCAATTCCTTGTTTTTGTTCTATTTTTGTTGTTTTAAAACTACGAACTTTTTCCCAGGTTTCATTATTTGCATTCACTGTTGGAACTTCTTTCTTTTTAAATACAGGCGTTTTTATATATGTTGGTGCGCCGACTTTTGAAGCCAACTCATTTATCAAGACGATTGTCTCATCTGGAAGAGAGAAATTAAACCCATCAAATATTATATTTTTAAAATCTTGATGAGAATATATGGTAAGCATTCTTATAATATATTAATTATACATTTATATTATTTAAAAAATATAAGATTATTACTATTATATATGGAAAATTGGGATGAATTAGACATTGACTCAAGTATATTACGGGGAATTTATGCATATGGATTTGAAAAACCTAGTCCAATTCAAGCAAAGGCAATTCAACCAATCATTGATGGAAAAGATATTATCGCACAAGCACAATCTGGTACAGGAAAGACTGCCGCATTTACTATTGGAGCATTGACAAAAGTTGATGTGACACTTGATAAAACACAAGTATTAATATTATCACCTACGAGAGAACTGTCCGTTCAAACTGCCAGTGTTGTCTCAGGAATTGGAAATATGATTGATGGATTGGTTGTCGCAACAATGTTTGGAGGTGCGGCGTTTAGTTACCACGTGCGCACACCTCATATTATTTGCGGATGTGCCGGGAAAGTATTTGATATGTTTCAGCGAAATAAAATTAACGGTCAAACTATTAAATTGCTTATTTTAGATGAAGCGGATGAAATGCTTTCTCTCGGATTTAAAGAACAAGTGCAAAATATATTTCAGTATTTAAATGATGATATACAAGTTGCCATATTCAGTGCAACATTACCCGCACATATTTATTCCATTACTGATAAATTTATGCGTGACCCTGTTACTATTTGCGTAAAGGCAGAGTCTCTTACATTGGAAGGAATTTCTCAATATTTTATTGCTTTGAGAAATGACAGAGATAAATATGATGTATTAAAAGACATTTACACTTATATATCATTGTCTCAATGCATTATTTATTGTAATAGCATTAAACGCGTTGCTGATTTATGCGAATCAATGAAACACGATGGATTTCCAGTGTGTTCTATACATAGTAATATGGACAAGGTAGAGAGAGAAGAAGCATTTAACGAGTTCAAAAATGGCAAATATAGAGTGTTGATATCGTCAGACATTACTTGTCGCGGTATTGACATTCAACAAGTCGGTGTTGTCATTAATTTTGATATACCTAAATGCGTTCATAAATATTTACATCGTATTGGAAGAAGCGGACGATGGGGACGAAAAGGAGTGGGAATCAATTTTATTACTCAGATAGATGTAGAGAAAATCAAAGAAATTGAGGCTTTTTATTCTTGCCAAATTCAAGAAATGCCCGCGAATTTCGCAATTTAGTTGAGGAATGGATGATTTAGTTATATTCTAAAATCATATTATGCTATGCTTTTCGTTTCTGAAATAGCCATACAAAAAACCCTATGACGATGTAAAATGGTAATGTTAACATAAAATTTATAAAATCTAATATTTCCATAACAGTATTTTTTTTATCATATATAATACAAATATATGATAAAAATTCTCGGCATTCGTAATTAATTATGTATTATAACATAATAGCAGAAAGTATGAACGTGCTTTAATATTTGAAGATGATGTAATACTATCTCATAATTTTATAGACAAATCATTTTTAATTGTTTTATTTAAAGTTTTAATTTGGTTACCCAATATTTTAATTGTAATTTATCATTTTTAAATGTTTTCATTTTAAAATTTTTTATTGTTTTATCCAATAATTCGTGAGTTACCTCATTCCAATCATTTACAATTAAAACTGGTAAATTTTCAAATAATTCTAAAAATTTTGGTGCTTTAACTATTGGTATACAACCTAAGCATAATGCTTCCCAGGTTCTATGACAATCCATACCACATCCAAATGGAGATAAAACAAAAGAATAATTTATCGTATTTTTCCAGTTATGTGTTCTTGGTGTAAAAGTATTATTTATTTCTAATAAATCTGGAGAAATAATTTTTAATGATTTATTTCTATCTCCAAAACGATCATTATTTTTTGTAAAATTAACATATATTTTTGGTATTCTTTCATAAAATGGTAATGCATTTTTTTTTATATTAAACAGAATCATTTCTTGTTCGCTTGGTAAATGACCTTCATCTGGTAGTTTCCATTTACAACTTGGATTATTCAAAATTGTGTGATAATCTAAACCAATGGGCATTTGAATAATCTTTGAGTGACTCTGAAATTCACTATTTTGAGCAAACCATTTTATTAAATATTTCGATTTAACTAGAAAATTGAATTGTGGTATATTTAAACATTCCCTAGGGACACATAAATCAGAATCGCCTGAAACAAGAAAAAAGTTTTTATTTATTTTTGGAAATATATTTTCTACAAAAAATTTTAATAAATCACTACAAACATAAATGGACATACCATTAAACATATGTTTTAACATAAAGTATAAGTATGTTTTATCATTATCACAACTAGATTTTGGGTAAGGTGAATGAAAATTGCAAGACTTTAATATTCCTCTGCTGTTTACAAAATGACACAGGTTTTCCATTATTATTTATCAATAGAAAAAAATTTGATTAGTATATTCTCTCAAAGTAGTTAGGGGTTAGGACAATATAATCGTCCAATTTAATCGTCCAATTTAATTTGTTGAAAATTTATTCGTAATTAATTATGTATTATAATATGTATTTCATAGTATGATACCATTTAACCTTCCTATTTTTTACAACAAAGACAAATGCGAATTAAAACCGCACGTTATCGCCGATTTAGAATTAGTTGAACCAATTGAATCAGGACCGTGCATGTATGATTTTGTCATCGGGTCAGAAGCAAAAGATTCGCCTTTCTCTCGCAATCTTATTCCACAAGTAGCACAATATTATACTACAAATACAACCTTTTTGAAACAAACACAGAAATTGATAAAAACATTTGTTTCTGATTCTGATTCTGATGATAAACATAATGCTGAAATAACACACATTATTGATTTATGGAACGAAATAAAAAAGGATACAGGATTTAAAGAAAAATATATGTTTGTAAATTGGGAAATGTGGGAATTCTTAAATCATTCTGAACACTTTTTACAAATTATGAGCATGTACAATATGGCATCTCCTATTATATCACTTGTCATGCCACTTATTGTTTTAATTGTTCCATTTTTTATTATACAAATAAAAGGATTGCGTCTCTCTTTTTCGGAATATTATGACATTATTAAAATGATATTGGCAAATCATTCCATCGGGAAATTACTTATAAATTTTAATCAAGTAAAAATGGAACAAAAAGTATACATTCTCTTGTCTGTCGCATTTTATTTCTTTTCTATTTATCAAAATATATTGTGTTGTTTGAATTTCAAAAATAATATGATAAAAATACACGCATATATATTTGCTTTGAGAAAACATTTGACTGCGGTCGTTCTTAGAATGGATAATTATTTGACATATTCGTGCAAATTGTCTACTTATGAACAATTTAATTATGCCGTGAAAGAGAAACGACAAGTATTGAATGACTTGTTGTATCAAATCAATAAAATTAATGAATTGAGTTTTTCACTTGGTAAATTCAGTCAAGTCGGTCATATTATGAAAACATTTTATGAATTACACAATGAAAAATCATACAATGATGCCATTTTATACTCTTTTGGATTCAATGGTTATATCTCTATATTAGAGGGAATTCAGTCAGGCGTATCAGCTGGAAAATTGGGCTTTGCCAAATTTGCGCGAAAACGAGAACGACTGCAGCGAGAGAAAAACTGCATCTATGGAAATTATTATGCGGCATTATCTGATTCATCGCCTATGCCAATTAAAAATGACATTTCATTAGATAAAAATATTATTATTACTGGACCCAACGCATCAGGCAAAACAACTGTATTAAAATCTGTATTAATAAATATTATTTTAACACAGCAATTTGGTTGTGGGTTTTATAAGAAGGCGTCGATTGATATGTATAGTCATATTCATTGTTATTTGAACATTCCTGATACATCCGGTAGAGATAGTTTGTTTCAAGCCGAATCTAGAAGATGTAAAGATATTTTAGATATTATTAAGCAACATCAGAAAAAAGAAAGACACGTTTGTATTTTTGATGAATTGTTTTCTGGGACAAATCCGGATGAAGCTGTTGGAAGCGCTACTGCTTTTATGGATTATTTGATGAAATATAAAAATGTGGATTGTTTGTTAACCACTCATTTTATTCAGGTTTGCAAAAATTTAGAGAAGAATTCGTCTATTGTAAATTGTTGTATGGATACTTTTAAAGAGGGAGATGACGGCAAACACGTTAATACATATGTGTTGAAACCAGGCATTTCTTTAGTGAAAGGAGGAGTGCAAGTTTTGCGCGATTTAAATTATCCAAAAGAAATTATTGACAGTGCATCGCTATAACACAATAACACAATAACACAATAACACAATAACACAATAACACAATAATTAAAAGCACGAATCGGAATCGGAATCGGAATCGGAATCGGAATTAAAGCACGAATCAATTGAAACAAAAACAAAATGATAATGAAGATGTTAATTTATTTTTAGGTGTTAAAACTCGTTAATTTATGAATTAAAATATATCCTTTTTTATAATGAACTTATTTAATCCACAATTTTTGTTATTTTTAGCACTTTTATTGTTAGTTGCAGGATTTTTATTGTTTTATATGGATATGAAGATGAGAGAACAAAATCATAAAATAAAGGCAATTGCGGATTTAGCAACAACTATAGCTCAGTCTATCAAAGGAGGCAACAATACTAATAACACTAACACTAATAATAACACTAATAATAACAAGGAATCAACTAAAGAAAACATTGAATTAATAACAGTTTCTGATGACGATAGTAGTTCGGATGATGATGATGATGATAGTAGTTCGGATGATGACGATAGTAGTTCCGATGGTGATGACAGTAGTTCGGATGATGATGATGAAGATAATAAGGTAAAGGTAAAGATTGAACCAGAAGAACCATTGAAATTAAATATAATTAAACACGTATTTCTCTCTCAAGAAATTAAAGAAGAAAAAGAAGCAAAGGAAGAAAAAGAAGAAAAAGAAGAAAAAGAAGAAGAAGAAGAAAAAGAAGAAAAAGAAGCAAAAGAAGCAAAAGAAGCAAAAGAAGCAAAAGAAGAAGAAGAAGAAGAAGAAGAAGTTTCAGATGCACTTGAAGAATCTGAATCAGCATTGTCATTACCAGAATCACAAGAAGAATCACAAGAAGTAACCACAACGGCTGACCTAGACGGATTTAAAATTGTATTGTCATCAGATTTAGATTACAAAAAAATGACTATTGCAAAATTGCGCCAAATAGTTACTGAAAAAGCACTCGCGTCATCCTCAGATGCAAGTAAAATGAAAAAGCCGGAATTGTTGAAATTATTAGAAGCGGAAGCCGAATAATTTTCTCTCCAACAATAGTATAATGTCTTGGGCACAATGTTATTCTGGTTCAAACAATATTCATTTTAATTTTCCGCCAATTATGAGCGATGGTAGAAATTATGCTTCTTGGCAACCAGAAGCTGTAATTAATGCGCGAATTCAAAAACAAGAAAATATACAATCGAGTTGGGATTATAGACAATATATGCAAAAAAATGGGCTAAAAATTATGAAATACAATTCGCACGAAGCCTGTTATGATTTAGGAATAAACCCACACGAATTGACAAATACCACGCCTTCTAGCAATGTGCCATTTTTATATAAAAATCAATTTGACATGAGCGCTCCTGGGTATGGTTATTGCAACAGTGATTTAAAATCGCCATATTTATCGCGACAACAATTAAATGCACGAATGATTTCACCATCAATGACTTTAGAAAATAACACGTAAATATATGGACCCGTCGTCATTACCCGCATTAAAATTACCTGGAATTAGAATAGATCAAGAAGAGAAAGAGCTGATGCCAGAAAGAGGTATGATTTCAACCCCCACTTTTTTTCCTACAAATCCCGAGAAATTAAAAAGAGAGAATGCTATCTTAGATGCCGTATATGAGATACCTGCAAGAACGAGACAACCTACTTGTTTAGTATCAATTGTTACTCATTTACACGGTAAAATTCCAGTTGTAATTTACAAAACAAAATTAATAGTAAAAGATGCTAATTTTATTGTTAAAACTGTTCCAAATGGAAATAAATTATATACACGAGTAGTCGCTCCTGTTGGAAGAGCTCATACTGAATACACGGAAGAATGTCCTTCTTATCATTCATCTTTGCGTATTATTTATGTTTCACGAATGCGATTATTTTCAAATATACAACATTTGCCCCATGTTCATTTAAATGAAACTGAAAAGGACAAGTTTTTTCTTAGAGATAATTATAATGAAGACAGAAGCGGATACAGTGAAAAAGGATTGGCTTATTTAAATGATGATTTAGAATTTAAAGAAACATTAGAGGATCCTCATTATGGTAAATATTTTTCAAAAAAAGACGAATATTTAGAAAAAGTATTTACTAGTACACCAAATTTTTTAGATCCCAATTTACAGAATCCAGAATTACTTGGTATTTATATTGATATTGCAATTATTGAGCCAAAGGTTGACGATGAAACAAAAAGCACTGTCACCGTGAAAACATTTATTTTATCAAATAAATCTGAAGAGTTCTCTCTCGCAAGTATTGTGTATATAGAAGAATTGTTAGTTGGTGGCGATCCTAGAATAAAACAAGAATTGGAAGAATTTATAGAAATCGGAAAATGTAAATTAAGCACAATCATAGAGGCAATTTCATCATATACGAAAAAAGAAGGTGTTCCAGATGGAAATACATCTTTCTTTTTAACAGATTTATCGTGTAGTGTATATAAGACTTTAAATGATAATGATACACCTAGGAAGTTAAAGGCATCTTCCTCTATTAATTCAAATGATTTGGATGATTACAATAAAGAAATAATAAGCAAATTATTTGATGATTATAACATTAATGAATCCCGTCTCGAGAATTATGCAAATGAAGAAAGCACCGGTTATGTGGGTTATGTGGATGATAATGAAAGATTATTGACTTTTGGAGAAATACACGGTAAAAGACTTTCGAAAGAACAAATGAAAAAACAAGAATACAATAAAATGATTGAGATATTGACCTCGAAATTGCCTGATTTGCGAAATAGAGTTGCCGCTGGATTTATTGATTTCAACAAGACCCGACGACATAGGACCAAGAAACGCACAACAAAGAAACGCACAACAAAGAGACGCACAACAAAGAGACGCATAACAAAGAGACGCACAACAAAGAGACGAGGTAAAAAATAAATAAACACATCAAAACAATATAATAATAATTTACTATTTATTATTATATGAAAGTCGTAAGCATTGATGTAGGGATTAAAAATATGGCGTTTTGTGTTATGTCGTCAAAAGAAGAAGAAAAAGAAAAAGAACCTCCAACAGTAGAAACGTGGGATATTATTAATGTTGCCGAGGAAACACCGAAAAAATGTGTTCATTGTGTCAAATCCTCCACCGCGAAATTCAAAAAGAATGACACGTTTTATTGTTTAAAACACGCCAAGGCAGAAAAACAATACATTATTCCAACCTCTGAATTAAAACACGCAACCATAAACAAACAAAAAATCGTTCAATTGCACCTTCTTGCAGACAAATATAAAATCAAGTATGACAAAGAAAAGATTAGAAAACCCGAATTAGTTTCTCTCATTCATAAATATATAGAGGACATCTGTTTTGAAAAGGCTACAGAAGTGAATGCATCTAATGTAGATTTGATAACTGTCGGTAGAAACATTCAAAAGAAATTTGATGCCATATTTGATTCGATTGTTAACGAAATTACACACGTGATTATTGAAAATCAAATAAGTCCAATCGCGAATCGAATGAAAACAATTCAAGGAATGGTTGCACAATATTTTATTATGAAAAATCCGTCGATTATTATTGAATTCATTTCTTCTTCTAATAAATTAAAAATGGTTGCTCAAGATACGGATGATGAAGACTCGTGTGATGCCAAGGATACAAAGGATGCCAAGGGAGAGAAACTAGATTATACCAGTCGAAAGAAAAAAGGCGTAGTTGTATGTTTGGAGTTATTAAAACACGACAACACTATGACTGCTTATTTAAAAACCCATAAAAAGAAGGACGATTTAGCAGATGCATTTTTACAAGGAATTTGGTACATAAATAAAAATAATAAACAATAAGATGCGTTTTTGACTTAAAATAAATTTACTATGAATAATTAATGGATGACATTATTGAAATTTCCGAGTTAGATTGGAATACTCCAACTCAAAAATCAAGTAATTTCGGTTCTGGAATTGAATTACTTATGAATGATAAAGCAAAAGAAGGCTCTAAAAAAATGTCAAGTGACATTAATTTAGATGATTTGAACAATTTGGAAAATGAATTGAATAATTTGTCAGAAGATACAACATATACTTCTACAAAATCCAACTTTTTTTCTGGTATATCATCCAGTGATGAAAATAATAATAATAATGATAAATCACAATCGCCTGGTTCTGGTTCCGTGAGATTTGGAGGATTGGATGAAAATTCGCAAACGTGGGATGGATACGGCAAATTCAATAATATTCCTTTAAACCCTGACACTCCCACAGTGCCTACTCAACCACAAATGTCAAAAGAGGAAATGTTGAGAGAGAAATTCAAAATTTTGAGAAAACTTGAAGCTTTAGAGAAAAAAGGTGTGGAATTTTCTAGGAAATACACGATGGAATCATCTTTGGCTGAAATGCAAGGTGAATATGAAACAATTGTTGATGAGAAAAATAAGAAAAATTCAATGAAATTTCAGGGTAATATGCTAATGGCAATTATCAATGGGATTGAATTTTTAAATAATAGATTTGACCCATTTGATATTAAATTAGATGGTTGGAGCGAACAAGTGAATGAAAATATTCAAGATTATGATGATATTTTTGGAGAATTATTTGAAAAATATAAATCGCGTGCTACAATGGCACCAGAGCTTAAATTACTTTTTCAATTGGGAGGAAGCGGTATGATGATTCATATGACAAATACAATGTTTAAAAGCGCAATGCCTGGAATGGATGATATTTTACGGCAAAATCCCGATTTGATGCGTCAGTTTCAATCAGCCGCAGTAAATAGCATGGGACAATCTAGTCCAGGATTGTCGGGATTTATGGGTGGTATGATGAATGGTAATGATGCACCACCTCCTCCTCCAATGGCAACACAAGGACCCAGAGCGGTTCCTCCTCCAACTGGACGACCCGGAAATAACAATTATATGAATGGAGGAGGCGGAGGTGGAGGAGGCAACGATGGAATACATTTTAGAGAAACACCTAGACCTATTAACACCTCTTTAGAACAAGATAGAAGATATACACCATCCGTAAGACCTGAAATGAAAGGACCAAGTGACATTAGCGAAATTCTCTCTGGATTAAAAACAAAAACAATAAGCATTCCTGTTGAACAAGACAATAATAATAATAATAATAATAATAATAGCACAATTAGTATAAATGATTTGAAAGATTTGCAAGGTGATGGTAATGTTCCAAAGCGCAGCAAACGACGACCTAAATCTGATAAAAACACGGTTAGTTTAGATATTTAGAGGAACGCGTATTTTAAATGACCCATTAAGGTTTTAAATCTTCGCCGGTTTAAATCTTCATCCATCAACACATTTATTCATACAAAATAATGAATGAACTCCAGTAATTTCAAACAATAAATGTAAAAATACACCTATTGCAAAAAAGAGCACTATTTTATTTTTTATTATTTGAGAGAAACACGTTCCTACAAATAAAAAGAGGAATGCTTCCATAACGCATTCAATGAATAACATTAAAAAGGATTGATTGAAATAAACACAATTGCAATAATATTGCTGAAATCCTAGTAAATATCCAAACAAATGTTTTATAAATCCAGCAAGTAATAATAGAGTTTGTGTGTTATTTTTGTAACTATAAAGAAAAAAATATATAAAAACACAATAAATTCCAACTAATACACATTCAATAATAAGGTTCATTATAAGTAATTATTTTATTATTATTTATAATGATTGATTTAATTCAACTTATATATTATTTTTGGTTGTTCTTAATTATTTTATAGATAACAATATATGAATAGACAACCACAACAAAGATATCAACCACAACAAGGATATCACCCACAACAAGGATATCAACCACAACAACAATATCAACCACAACAAAGATATCAACCACAACAAGGATATCAACAACAATATCAACCACAATCACAGCAAGGATATCAACAGCAAGGATATCAACAACAAGGACATCAACCACAACAACAATATCAACCTCAACAACAATTCCAACAGCAACAACAATCACAACAATATCAACAACAATATCCACTATTAGAAGATGGACCTCAACACATAAGTGTTCTTACAAATGTTTTTAATAGAAATAATGAAAACACAAATTTTACTTATATGATAAAAATGCCTAGGTATAATAACACCCTTTTTATTTTTAATGATAACGATCAAGATCACTTTACAGGTAAAAAAGGTGCAAATAACGCGGAAATACGCATATATAATTTTTATGCACCAAAAAAACTACCATATCCACATAGTGCTGGAATTCCTACAGGTTATTCTTCTGGAAGCAATGGAGGTTATACAGGATTAATGGATGTAGACCCTACAAATAAAAATGGAGAAGTGCCGTATAATAGTATTATTTTTGCTTATGTTGAAATTCTTTCATTATTTTATATATTTACAAATACATTTACTCAAATTATTTATTCCATAAACAATAACAAATCTGATTTAATTTCCACAAGTATATTTGTTGTTGATAGAGGTGTTTTAGAGTTTATAACATATTTACTTAAAAATATTAATTATTATTATTCTCTCTTTTATAATACTATTGAGAGACACGAACAGGGTTTAGAAAAAGGCACTGAATTATTTACACAAATACTTTTAAAAAAGACAAACCATTTTATACAAGGAATCCCAAAAGATAACAACAAACAAAAACAAGAAATGACAGCAGAAAAAGAAAGACAGAAAAAGATGGACGAAAATAAAAGAGCAGAAAAAGAACAGAGTGAAAAGCTAGAAAAGAGAAGAGAAGAGATAAGAGAAAAGAGAAGACAAGAAACAGAAGAAAGAGAAGAAAGAGAAAAGATAAGAAAAGAAAGAGAAGAAAGAGAAGAAAGTAAATCCTCAATAGGTAGTGATGCAGCAGAAGAAGAGAAAAAACTTGCAGAAGAAGAAGAAGAGAAAAAACTTGCAGAAGAAGAAGAGAAAAAACTTGCAGAAGAAGAAAAAAAACTTGCAGAAGAAGAAAAAAAACTTGCAGAAGATGAAGAAAAACTTGCAGAAGATAAGAAAAAACTTGCAGATGATGAAAAAAAAGAAGATGAAAAAAAAGAAGAAGAAATTACTCAAGATGATGGGAAAAAAATAAAAAAAAGAATGAGAGAATTTTTAAAACTTATGAATAAATATAAAGATACAATTAAAGATGTAAATAAAAATGAGACAATTTTATACAAATTATTTATCACTTTAAACACAGAAATTGTTGATATGCCAACTGTTTATTATGAATCTTCTATGACAAATAAAAACGAACAGCATAAATATATTTATGTAAACCCATATGCACAATTTACAAAAGAAACAAATTTATATAATAATAAATATAATATAAAACTAAAAGAAAAACAAAAACAACAAAATTCTATCAATGAGAAATTAGAATATAATGTTAAAGAAATATTAAAATATTTGTTCAAAGAAGGAACTATTATTTATCTTGGAAAAGATTCCAAACCTTATGTAATTAAAAGTTACACATATATAAAGCCAGTTTTAAATGAAGATGATGCCGATGATGAAGAAGATGATGAGAAAGACCCATCAAAGAAACCGATCCCTGTAGAAAATGATGAAGATGATGTTTTGCATAAAAAAACCATTGTAATGAACGCTATTAAAATATCATATTTTAATAATAATAAAACAATATATACAACAATTAATTTGAATTTGTTTCCAGGCAAAACATTGCCAGCAGCGAATTCTCCAAATTTTAAATCCTTTATTTGTTTACAAAAACAAAATGATATATATAAAAAATGGGGTATTTTTAGTGGGATAGAAAAATGGCAAAAGTCAAAAAAAGATGATAGTCCTTTTGAAAATAATAAAAGTGTAATGCCAACTTTTATTGATGATGCTGTTTATAAAAAATTTGCTGAAAATGGAAACAACGAAAAAAATAACGAGCCACAAGACAATACCACAAGACAACAGAAAGAAGACGATACCAGAAGACAACGGACACAACCACAAGACAATACCACAAGATATCAATCACGCCCACAAGACAATACAAGAAGATATCGAAGACAAACAAAAGGAGGCACCCGAAGACAAACAAAAGGAGGCACCCGAAGACATCGAAGACATCGAAAACAAACAAAAGGAGGCACGCGAAGACATCGAAGACATCGCCCACGAAGAAATTAACTCAACTACTAATTCTAAAAATTATGTTCATCCGACGCAGATACTGATAAATTAAATTTATGCAACGCTTCTTTTTGCATCTTTACCTGTGCCTGTTTTTTCGATTTTTCCAATACAGCTATTGCCGAATTTAGTTCTGTGTCAGAAATAATTCCATCATTGTTTGTATCTATAAGTTTATGTAAAACCCTATAACTATGAGGAACAATACACAATGAACTTTCTTCGTTAAATAAATGGTCAGATAAAACAGTAAATATGGCGGTCAAACCAAGCGCTGTATAAATGTCACGAGTGCCCATCCAAGACATTGCAAACACAAGAATTTGTTTGCTTAATGTATATTTCATGTATTCTTCAGTTGATTTACTAAATTGAATGGTTATAAATTTAGAACCCACGTTTAATAAAATCATAATAATACCAGCAAAAAATTTACTATTGTTTAAATACATTATGTGTTCGTGTACAAATGATAATAAATTGAAAGAGATTATTTTTACCATATATAAAGATTATAAAAATAATAATTCAAAATAAGGCTTGTTGTATAGATATTTATTTTTCTTAACTAAAATTAAATGTTTATTTTTCGTTATTTGGGTCTCTAATTCTTCAAGGGTTTGGGTTTAATATTGTGAATAATTTAAAAAGGATTCTTTTACATTGGTAGTTCCTGACACATCTTTTGCGCTATCTTTAGGAGGAATTGGGAGAGAACTCACTTTTTTACCAGTAGTTATATTTCTTTTTTTTTCTTCAATGGTTGCTATATCTGGTGTTGTTGTGTTGAGGGATGATGTTGGGTTTGATGCTGATGCTGATGTTGTGTTTGATGTTGTGTTGAGGGTTGATGTTGGGTTTGATGCTGATGTTGGATTTGATGTTGATGATGGTTTCGGTGTGGTTTTAGATGGTGGATTTTGCATATTTTCAAAATCAGATGACATTTGTGAATAAGCTAAACAAATCACTATTAATAATCCGAGCCCCATCGTTTTATTATAATTTGTTGTTGCGACTAATCCAATAACCAATAATAATCTTCCTAAAATAGTTCGAAATAAAAATTTATTTGAAATAATATAAATTATACACAATGCGACAATAATGATTCCAGCCATAGCCTTTTTATTTCTGCTTAATTCTTCTAATAGCATATATAAATTAGTTATATAAATTATTATCTACATTTTTATTAATAATGTCTTTAGCAATTTATGCTGCTCCATTTGATAATGACAATACAACTAATAATGATAACACAACATATACGAATGTGGAGAAAAAACGACAACAACATAACAGAACACAAAAAAGAAATCCACCTTCTGAAAAAGTCAATTCAATATTGGAAAAAATTCATTCGAATTTATACAATGAAGACAATAATTTGTTAGGAAATTATCCTTCTTCACACGAAAACAATGAACCTATTTTATTTAACCCACCTCCAAAACCGGAATCAATGAGTGGATACAAAATTGCAAGCAAGGAGAACAAGCAACCACATAAGGAACAAATGACTAACTTAGGCAATCAACCTCATCCTAATTATGAAAAAGACAATTTGGAGTTAAATAACATACAGGCGAATTATGGCGATTCTCACAGTGCTACTGAATATTATAAAAAAATGATACCTAATTATAAAGATAATTCTGCTGGACTTGGAGTTGGACATACACGCAGTAATGGACACTCAATGTCTGCAACATATGACAATGTTGCGAATGATGTTCTTCTTCAAAAACTGAATTATATGATACATTTGTTGGAAGAACAACAAGACGAAAAAACAAATAATGTTACTGAAGAAGTAATATTATATTCATTTTTAGGGATTTTTATTATATTTGTTTGTGACAGTTTCGCGCGTGTCGGCAAATATGTGCGATAAGTGTTTGCGTTTTGACTCATTTTCTTTTTGGTCGTTATAATTTATGAAATCCAAAAATATTATTAATGAATTTGTAATGAATCCTATTCGTAGATTATCAACTTTTATTTATAAATATTTTAAATTAAAAAAGGTAAATTTAAAACAATATCATATTCTTCACAATTTTTATATATTTTTGATTGTATTTATATTGCTGTTTAATAATAATTTATTTCATTTGATAATATTATTAATTATTATTTCATTGGATGCATTTTCAATAGTTGTATTACATAATTGCCCTCTGACAATATTAGAAAAGAAATATTTAAAGACGAGCCTTTTTGAAGAAAGAAATAAATTAATAAAAAAAACAGGAATACCTTATAAATGTAACCATGAATATGAACAAACACTTGAAGGAGTAATTAATGTGTGGATGTTAATATCATCAAAATGTTTACTTATCATTTTTT
>Ga0315293_10001380_pt1 | contig 23567 bp, 17 predicted proteins | sample YL17G13_20_MG_FD_203071 | JGI IMG/M metagenome (GOLD analysis project Ga0315293, IMG submission 203071) | Sediment microbial communities from Yellowstone Lake, YNP, Wyoming, USA - YL17G13_20 | ecosystem: Environmental > Aquatic > Freshwater > Lake > Sediment | place: USA: Wyoming | collected...
GAACGCGCGCCGGGCGATGGGGGATGGGGAGGCGGCGCGGAGGCACTGGGAGAGCGCGGCCGCGGAGACACACCATCAGCCGGGGTCGGAGCTCTTGGTCTATCGGGCGCTGAGCTTGCGCGAGCTGGGCAATGCGGAGGAGGCGGAGAAGCTGCTGGCGGAGTCACTGGCGGTTGCGGAGCAGTGCGCGGATATGGAGCAAGAGGACCCCAACACGCAGTTCTGCCTGGGCCTGACGCGGAAAGCCCTCGGAAAGGCGCAAGAGGCGTCGGAGGCCTTTAGGCGCGCCCTGGAGCTGGCGCCTTCGCACCGGCGCTCTCGGCGCTTGCTGGAAACCGACGTGATCCTCTAGCCGTCGTCGTCGGTAGAGCCGCGTTCGCCGGAGGAGGCCACTCGCGTTTCGGGCAGGGCGAGGGCGAGGACGGCCGCCGCGATGGGCAGCACGGCAATCAAGTCCATCGCGCGGGCGAGCCCGGCCAGCTCGCCGAGTGTCGTGCTCCATCTGTCGGCGAGCGCGCCGAGCACGGTGGTGGCCAGGCCGCCGATCCCCCAGGCGAAGCCCATTACGAGCCCGGAGACAGTGCTGGCGTGGTTGGGTCGCAACTCCTGGGCCATCACGATGTTCACCGGGAGCGCGGAGAACAGGCAGGCGCCGCTCAAGAGGAGGAGGGCGGCGGCGGCGAGGCCGTCGGCGCGGAGGAAGAGGAAGATGGCCGGCCCCGTCAAGGCCAGGCCGCCGACTGTGACTGCGCGCCGGCCCAGCCGATCTGAGAGCGGTCCCCCGAGCAAGCCTCCGACGGCGCCCGCGAGGCTGAAGCCCAGCAAGGTCCATCCCCCGAGCATCAGCGCGGCCCCGCGTCTCTCCATGAGCAGCGGGATGAAGGTCGTGAACAAGATGGCCGTGCCTGCTCTGAGCATGACGACGGAGTAGAGCAGCATCAGCGGGACGAGCCAACGACGAGGCCCGGCCGCACGGGGTCGGCCCCCGGCCGCGGCCGGACGGCCGGTGGACCTGGGAACTGCGGCCAGCAGGAACGCGGTCGCCGCGAGCCCGATGCCCATAGAGAGCCAGGTGAAACGCAGGCCGAACAGGTTGACTATGGCGATCACGAGCACCGGGCCAACTCCGTAGCCGAGGCTTCCTCCGGAGGTGAAGAGGGCCATGGCAGTGCCGCGGCGACCGGCGAATGAGCCGACGAGGGCGGCCCCCTGTGGGTGGAAGACGGCGGTCCCGATGCTGCCCAGGACCACAGTCACCAGCAGCAGCTCGTAGCTCCCGACCAGTCCCAGCCAGGACATGGAGAGGGTGGTGATGAGGGGTCCGGCTATCGCCAGCACACGGCGACCGGTGCGATCTCCGAGGTAGCCGAACAGGGGCTGGGATAGCTGGGAGACGAGGTTGACGGTCGAGATCAGCAGTCCGACGCCGGTGAGGGTAAGGTCGAGGCGGCGAACGATGAGCGGAAGCAGCGCGGGCAGGAAGCCCATGTACATGTCGTTGACGCCGTGGATGAGCGCCAGGGCCAGCATCGCGCGGCCATGACGCGCGCCGCTGTCGGGAGATGCGTCGTGGCCGCGAGTCACGGGAACGCATACCTTGCGAGCCGGGAGCGTGTCCTCTGGGACATGTGGCGTACGGCTACCACCAGCCGTTCAAGCTCCGCGCGGCCGCCTCGTCGCGTGCCGCGCTGGTGTCGTCCCCGAGCGTTCGGTAGGCGAGGGCGCGTCGCGTGTAGAGCGCCGGATTTCCAGGGTCATCGGCAATGGCGACGCTGGCCGCGCTCACCAGGAGTGCGGCGTATGGTCGCGCCTGGCGCTGGGCATCGTGGTAGGTGCAGTTATCCACGATACTGAAGAGGGCATCGCCCGGGTCGGTGGCAATCTCCAGCGCGCGGCGGAAGTGGCGGTGGGCAGACTCCGTCCGGTTACGGTCAAGCTCTACAATCCCGAGACCGATATGCATGGTTGGTGATTCCTGCCCCCTGCTCGCGGCCTCCTCGAAGGCGTCGCGCGCACGGTCGTAGTCGAGTCTCTGGAGCGCGACCAGACCGGAGTAGCTGAGCACTTGGAAGAGGCTGCGCTGGTCCGGGGAGGCCCAGCGCAGAGTCTCCTCCGCGAGATTGACGTTGGGCATGTTGAGCGCCGCGCGGACGCCACCGGTGAGCGCCTCCACATACTCGGGGTCATTTGCGTAGGCCTCGCGGAAGATCTCGTAGGCCTCCTGGGGATAGCCGTTTGCCAGGTTGATGTTCCCGACGGCATACTGAGCATCGGCCAGGGCGCGCCGTATGAAGCGATCTCTGGGCCGCAAGGAATAGGCACGGCTCACGGCATTGAGGCACTGTTCCACATAGTCATAGGAGTAGAGGAGTTGCCCGCGCATCAGCCATTCGGAGGCGCGCCGGCCGGTGTCGGCGTCCTGCAACGTTTGCGCGTCCGGAGCAACGGTACACATGCTGCTGATCTGTCTTCGCGCTTCGTAGGGGGGGACTTGCTCCACGGCGGTCAGCAGCGCGGGCATGGTTGCCGAAACGCCGGCGAGCGATAAGGCTTTCGGCGCGTTGAACTCGATGACGGGCAGGTCAACGGAGTTGCGCGGCGCCCGCCCTCCCATTTCTCGGAGCTGCTCGGGGCCGGCGACGAACCAGCCAAGGACGTCGCCCGGCCGCTCCACGCCCATGGAGAAGAGGTCGTCCCGCACGATGGGAGCGGACATGTGTTGGGCAAGTCGGTCCAAGTCGATCTCGAATGGACCCTTGGAGCCGATCAGTACGGTGTCGATGCCGGAGAACCACATGGTGGCGTAGGGGAAGACGTCGACGAAGGTGCGCACGATGGTGGCGAAATCGTCGCTGGATAGGTGGTAGAGCGGCAGCCACTGGGCGAGGATGCCGCCGTCGCGCAGTCGGTCTTTGCAGGCTTGCCAGTGCTCGTAGGAGTAGAGCGTGCCGGCGCCCGACACGAAGGGATGGATCGGGTCGGAGCTGATGACGTCGTACTGCGAGCGCGTGGCTTTGACGTAGTTGACGCCGTCGTTGATGACAATCGTGACTTTGTCGTTTTCCAGTACGTCGTGGTTCCAGTCGGCGAACTGGGCGGCGCCGTTCGGCACTTCCTCACAGAGTTCGACGACTGTTACGTGCTGGACGGAGGGGTAGTCGGCGATGATGCCGCTGGAGACTCCCGCGCCGAGGCCTATGATGAGCACGTCCTCGGGTTGCGGGTGCAGCAACACCGGAAGGTGACCAAGCATCTTCAGGGCGCGCATGTCGTAGAGATAAGTCGTCGCTACCGGCTTGGCGTTGATCGAGATGATCTTGTATCCCCAGCCCGTCTCGAGGACGTCCACCGAGGCGGTGACGCCCTCCTTGTGGTAGAGCACGCGCTGCATGTAGCGATCCGTGACATCCACGGTGGACTGGCTCATGCGTCCCACGTAGTAGCCGCCGGCGTAGGGGCCCCAGCCGGCGAATAGCAGCTTGCTATCGAACCGGGGCGGAGCGAGGGCGAGGGCTACTACTCCGGCCACCATCAGGGCTGCGATCCCCCAACGCGCCGGCCTGCGCAGTGGCTTGGCGAGGGCCATGGCAAGGGGCCCGCCGACCACCATCAGGTAGAGCGCGGAGACCGTCAGCGAACGCTGGAGGCCGAGGAACTTGACGAGGACGAATCCGCCTACCAGCGACCCGAGGATGCCGCCGAAGGTGTTGATGGAGTAGACGTCGGCGACGGTGCGCCCCACGCTCGCGACGCCGCGGGAGTACATGCGCACGAGAATGGGGAAGCTGGCGGCGAAGAGAAACGTGGGCGCAAGGACGAGGATGAAACAGACGATGAACTGGGCGACCAGGAGGAGTCCCCAGACTCCGTATGTCCAATCGTAGAGTCGGAGGAAGGTATAGGGGAGGCGGTTGATGATGGCGGGGCCGAGGGCGGCGCAGAAGCCGCCGACGTAGAACAGGAAGGCGACCATGCCGGCGCGATTGCGGGCGGGGTCGGCAAACCGGGCGAAGACGGCGCTGCCGAGTGCGATGCCGACCAGCACGGCCGCGAGCATGGTGGAGAAGGCATAGGTCGTGGATCCGAGGATGAGAACCAGGCTCCGCGTCCACACGACTTCCAGAGCCAGCGCCGCGAATCCCGACGTGAAGGCGAGGAGGAGGATGATTCGCTCGGTGCGATTCAGCCGTTGAGGCCGAACCTCGTCGGACGGCTGATCCGCCGGTCGCGCGGCGGCGAGAGCGAAGACGGAGAGGCCGCTGATGATGATGGCTACTACGGCCAGCAAGAAGTTGCCCGACGCGGCAACCAGGGTGGAGAAGGAGACGCCGTAGGTTGGGATGAGAATGAAGCCGGCGCCCACAGTCCCGGCAACGGCGCCGAACGTGTTGGTGGCGTAGAGGCGGCCGACGCTTAGGCCGAGCGTATCCTCCCGGTCTACCATCAGCTTGCTGAGGACTGGGAGCGTGGCGCCCATGAGCGTGGTGGGGATCGCGAGCAGGGCGAAGCAGACTACGAAGCGGAACAAGGTGAAGAGGCTGAAGCTTTCGGCGAGACTGGTGTAGACGAAGGGGTAGGCGGCCTCGACCAGCTTGAGCAAGGTGGGCAGCAGGAGCGCGTAGAGTCCTATTACGCCCTCCATCGCTCCGTAGACGACGAGGGGATGCAGCCGGGTGCGGTCGATGGCGCGACCGGCGATGTAGCTGCCGAGAGCGAGGCCCGCGAAGAAGGCGGCCAGCACCGTGCTGATGGCATAGGTCGTGATGCCGAAAAGCATCCCGAACTGGCGCACCCAGATGACTTCATAGATCAGGCTGGTAAGGCCGGACAAGAAGAATAGCAGATAGACGACGTGCCCCCAGCGGTGATGCCGGGTGGCGCGGTCGGCGGGCGGATTCAAGCTATCGCAGTGTGACATTGCATACCCCAGGGCCTCCCCGGCAGTCAATGGAGCAGCCCGGCCGCGGGCAGGTCTGTATTAGTGTAGACCGAATTCAGTTCCCTGTTCGGTGGAAGGCTTCCTGCCCGCGGAGAGGGGAGCGCAAGGGCGAGGAGGTCACTTAGGAGGGCTGGCAGATGATTGTGCGCGTCGGGATTGACGACGGTGACATCGTTGGTGACACCAACGCAGCGATACAGCAGGCGGTGGACGCCGTGGGGAGCTACGGGGGTGGTACGGTCGAGTTGAGCGCGGGGTGCTTCACTCTGTACGATGCGGTTCGGCTCAGGCGCAACGTGCGGCTGGTCGGCGCGGGCGCGGACACGGTGCTGAGGAAGTGCGACGGCCCGGCGAGCGGGTTCCTGGTGGACGCCGATTATGGGCAGAAGAAGGTCACGGTGAAGGACGCCAGCGGGTTCCGCGCCGGGATGGGGGTGGTGATCAGTGACGACCGCTCTGGTGGGTGGATCGACACGCTGGCCACGGTCACTCTGGTGCAGGGCGATGTCATCTATCTGGATCGATTCCTGGTGATGGACTATGACGCGGACGCGGGCGGGCTTATCGCCAACAGCTTTCCGCCGCTCGCGGGCTTCGACGTGGACTCGGTGGTCATCGAAGGGCTGTGCATAGACGGCAACCGCGAGAACAACCGCCCGATAAACGGGTGCATCGGCGGGGGCATTTACCTGCACCGCGCGCGGCGCTGTCGAATCGCCGACTGCGTGGTGCGCGACTTCGCCGGGGACGGAATCAGCTTCCAGATAACCCAGGACGTGACCGTCGAGCGATGTGAGATCACGCGGATCACCGGACTGGGCCTGCACCCGGGTACGGGCTCGGCGCGGCCGGTGGTTCGTGACTGCAAGTCGCATGGGAACGGCGGGGATGGGTTGTTCTTGTGCTGGCGGGTGCAGGAGGGGCGGTTTGAGGGGAACGAGTTCTTCGCCAACGAGCGGCACGGTATATCGATCGGGCATAAGGACACCGACAACGTTTTCGAGAACAACGTGATTCGCGGAAACGGGGCTCACGGCATCTATTTCCGCGACGAGAAGCCCACCAACGCCGGGAGCCGCAATGTCTTCCGGCGCAACCTGATCGAGGACAACGCGGACTGTGGGGTGCGCGTGGACGGCCACACGACGGACGTGTTGTTCGAGGAAAACACCGTGCGGGACACTCGGACGGGAGAGGCGCGGACTCAGCGCGTCGGGATCAGCGTCGGGGAGCACGCCGGGCGCATTCGATCAGTTCGGAACGGCTTGGAGAACCACGTCGAAGCGGCGACGCAGGGGGAAGTAGTCACCGAGGATTGAGCGCGTCAGGCGTCGCCGAGGTTCAGCAGTCGGCGGGCATTCCGGAAGCCGATGGCCTGTCGCCATTCGTCGGGCATGGGGTGAGTCCGAAGCCATTCCGGTTGCTTCGGGTCGTCGCCGGCGATGAAGTAGTCGGTTCCGAAGAGGAGCTTGCGCCAGTGCTGCTCCAGGAAGTTTTCGGTGAAGGCCGGGTCTCTGGTCAGGGCATTGAAGCCCGACCCGGCGGAGATGTCGGCGTATAGGTTGGGCTGCTCGGCCAGGAGGCGGCCGGCGGCCCCACCCGGCTCGACCGGGCCTCCGGGGTAGCCGCCCGATCTGTCGTCGGCGGCGGAGATTGACGACCACCAGGCCGGGCCGTGGGCGATGACGGTGGTTGTGGGGGCGCCGCGGAGAGCGCGCTCCAGGCCGGGCAGGCCGACGTCATCGTGGTTGAGATCGGCGTCCATGTGAAAGAGCACGGGAAGGTCTAGCTCTCCGCAGAGCCGGTAGATCGCCATCGACCGCGGGTCGTCGATGGCGAGGCCGCACTTATGCTCTCCGAATCCCTTGGCGCCGCGCGCGTGGTAGTGGCGGATCTTGTCGAGCGCGCGCTGCTGTCTGGGGTCGGCGGCGACGAACGGGAGGAGCCGGTCGGGGGCCTGAGCGCAGAGCTCCCAGGTCTGTGCGGTGATGGCGTATTCCGTCTCACACTCGGGGCTCTCCAAGGGCAGCACCGCGGCCTCAGCAATGCCCCAGGTGTCCATCGCCGCGAGCAGCTCTTGTGGAGTGACGCTCCGGGGATAGCCGGATGATTCGTTGTAGCTGATGGTGTGGGTGTGTATGTCGAAGAGACCCATGGGCCGTAACTCTCCCCTCATCCCGCGAGAGATTCGTCTTGGTCGTCAACCTTCGGTTGCCTGCGTTCCACGATCTTCACCGCGACGATGCTGCCCAGGTAGAGTACGATCATAGGCAGGGACACCACGGTCATTGTGATGGGGTCCCAGGTGGGCGTGATGACGGCCGCCATGATGAAGATGGCGACCACCGCCTCCCGCCAGCGGCGTGCGAGCATGGCGGAGTCGACGATGCCGACCTTGGCCAGCAGCACGAGGACGATGGGCAACTGGAAGCTCAGGCCGAAGGCGAGGTAGAACTTCAGCATCAGCAGTACGGTCTCGTTTAGGGTGAGCAGAGCGCTCGTGTCCGGGGGTATGTAGCGAAGCAGGACTCTGACCGACGGGCCGGTTATGAGATAGCCGGTGGCGACGCCGAGCAGGAACAGCAGGCCGGAAACAGGCACGAGCGGTCGTACCTGGCGTCGTTCAGTTCTGGTGAGGCCCGGGGCGACGAAGGCCCAGATTTCGTGGAAGATGAGCGGGGAGGCGAGGATGATGCCGCCGACGAGTGCTATCTCGCATTTTACGAGGAGGCCCTCCAGCAGCCCGCGCACGGTGAGCTGTCCGCCGATGCTCTCCAAGGGCTCGCGGATGGGGCGGATCATGAGCGTGTAAAGCGGGTTGAAGAAGATCCACACCACGGCCATGCCGGCCGCGGCATAGGCGATGGCCCGCGCCAAGCGCGCGCGCAGCTCCGCCAGGTGGCCGACCAGATCTGCACGCTCGTTTTCTCTCAATCCAGCTCTACCTTTCCGCTCGTCTTTTCGATTCCGCACGGGGGGCCGCCTCCCCTGTGAGCGGTGGAAGTTGGGTCCGCAGGAAAACACTGTGAAGGCCTGGAAGAAGCCGCGGGGTTAGTGCGTTATGGCGGAAGCTGTCGAACCGGTTGTGATTCGCGTGAATGGCGCCGACCACCGGCTGGTGGTGGAGGACTCGCGGTCCCTGCTGAGCGTGCTGCGGGTGGAGCTGGGGTTGACGGGCGCGAAGTATGGCTGTGGCAGTGGGGAGTGCGGCGCCTGCACGGTGCTGGTGGACGGCGAGGCCGTGCGCTCGTGCCGGCTGCCGGTGTCTCTCGCGCGGGGGCGCGCGGTGACCACCATAGAAGGCCTGGCAGAGGGGGAAGAGCTGCATCCCGTTCAGGAGGCCTTCCTCGAGGCGCAGGCCTTCCAGTGCGGGTACTGCACGCCCGGCATGGTCATGGGCACAGTCGCGCTGCTCGGGCGCAGTTCCGATCCCACGGAGTTGGAGATACGTGAAGCGCTGGCCGGACACTTGTGCCGGTGCGGATGTTACCCACGCATCGTTCGAGCGGTGCAGGTGGCGGCAGCCAAGATGCGCGGGTGAGGACGGCGGAGCATTCCATGGGGCCGGAGGAGTCGAAACGGAGGAGGCCGGAGGAAGAAGGCATCACCCGCCGCGAGTTTCTGAGATTCGCCGGCGGGGTCGTCGTTGTGTTTTCGCTGGCACCGGGTGCGCTGGGGCAACAGGTCGGCGAGCGCGCCGCTTCGGCTGAAGCCCTCAACCCCGCCGCCTGGCTCCGAATCGGTCCCGACAACCGCGTCACCGTGTTCGCCGGCGCGGTCGAGGTGGGGCAGGGGATACGAACCGCGCTGGCGCAGATGGTGGCCGAAGAGCTGACGGTTCCCCTTGCCGCGGTGGATCTGGTCCTGGGGGAGACGGACCGGGCGCCCTTCTTGCCGGAGAGCCGGGGCAACGCAACTATTCCCACGTATGGCGTCAGGCTGCGCGCGGCCGCGGCCGAGGCCCGGAAGATCGCGGTCCGCCTGGCGGCGGAGACGTGGGGCGTGTCGCCGGAGAGGGTGGCGGTGAGAGACGGTCGGGTGGTGCTGGCGAGCGATCCCGCAGTCTCGCTGCCGCTGGGAGAAGTGGCGCAAGGCGATCTGGTCGTGCGAGAGCTGGGTGATCAGGCGCCGCTGACCCCCGCCAGCGAGTATCGCCTCGTGGGGACGTCGGCCCCTCAAGTGGAGGGGCGAGCGGTCGTCACCGGGGAGGCGCGGTTTGCGGCCGATCTGCGTCTGCCGGGTCTGGCTTATGGGAAGGTGCTGCGCCCTCCATGCTTCGGCGCTCGCCTGGTAGAGGTCAACACCACCGGGGCCGCGGGTCAGCCTGGGGTGATTGCCGCGGTGCAGCAGGGCGATTCCGTAGGACTGGTGGCAACGAAGCCGGACCTGGCAGAGAAGGCCATCCGGCACATTCACGCGACGTGGGAGGAGCCGGACCATCCCTCAGCGACGACGCTTCATCAGAACCTGCGAAGCAGCGCCAGTCTCGAGGAACCCGTCCACCAGAGAGGTGATGTTCAGGCGGCCTTGGCGACGGCGCGCCGAGGGTTCAGCGCCAGCTATCGAACGGCCTTCGTCGCGCACGCGCCCTTGGAGCCTCACGCTGCCGTCGCCTGGGTGCAGAGGGACAACGTCACCCTGTACGCGAGCACGCAGCGTCCTTTTGAGCACCGTTCGGCGGTGGCCGAGGCCCTGGGCCTGCCGACGGCGCGGGTGCACGTGATTACCCCCCCGGTGGGGGGAGCATTTGGGGGGAAGGACGCGGCCGACGTTTCGGTGGAGGCGGCGCGGCTCTCCCGCGCGGTGGCGCGCCCGGTGCTGGTGACCCAAACTCGCCGGGAGGAGCTGACTTGGAATTACTTCGGCGCCGCCGCCGTGGTGGATGTCAGATGCGGGCTGGGACCGGACGGGCGTATGGCGGCCTGGGATTGCGATGTTTACAACCTCGGCTCGCGCGCAGCGGCGCCGCCCTACGCGGTTCCGAACCAGCGGGTGAGGTCTTACCGATGCCAGCCGATCCTCCGCCAGGGACCTTGGCGGGGTCTGGAACCTGCTGTCAACAACTTCGCGCGCGAGGCGCACGTTGACCATGTGGCGAGCGCCATGGGATGGGATCCGATCGAGTTCCGCCTGCGCCATCTGGAAGCAGACTCGCGCATGGCCGCGGTGATCTGCGCCGCGGCGGAGCGATGCGGATGGCGCACCTGTCGCCCTCCGACGGGACTGGGCGTGGGGTTTGCTTGTGCCGAGTACGCGGGCACGTATGTGGCGGAGATCGCCGAGGTCGAGGTTGGCCGCCTCACCGGGGAGGTGCGCGTCCGGCGCCTGACGGTGGCACATGATAGCGGCCTGGTGGTTAATCCTGACGGGTTGCGCAACCAAATCGAAGGAGCGGTGGTGATGGGTCTGGGACTGGCGCTGCGGGAGGAGGTGCGCTACGAGCAGGGACGGATACTGACGGAGAGCTTCACTTCCTACCCCATCCCCACAATGCGCGACGCACCGGTCATCGATACCGTCTTGATGCCGGGGGCTGGGCACCCGCCCGGGGGCGCGGGGGTGGCCGCTCTGGTCCCTGTGGCGGCGGCCGTCTCTAATGCACTGTTCGACGCCACGGGGAAGCGGATACGCGAGCTTCCGCTGTCGCCCAACCGCGTGCTGGCGGCGCTGCGAAGTTAGACGGGGAGCGGACGCATCCGCTCCCCGCAGCACGCGTCTTTGTCGTTTCCGCCTGGCTAGGCCTTTGCGGCGGCCAGTCTACTTGTTACATCGTCCCAGTTGACGAGGTGGTCCATGAAGGCGCTGGTCCACTCCGGCCGGCGGTTCTGATACTTCAGGTAGTAGGCGTGCTCCCAGACGTCGAGCACGAGGATCGGAGTGAGACCCATAACGGTGAAGTTCTCATGCTTCTCGGCCTGGAGCACGGCGAGCTTGTGAGTGGTGCCGCAGTAAGCCAGGACCCCCCAGCCCGATCCTTCGACCGCGTTGGAGGCGGCGAGGAATAGCCCCTTGAAGGCGGCGAAGCTGCTGAAGTCGTTTGCGATGGCCGCGGCGAGATCTCCGCTGGGCTCTCCTCCCCCTCCCGGCTTCATGTTGGTCCAGAAGATGGAGTGGAAGGCGTGTCCGGAGCCGTGGAAGGCCAGCGCCTTGCAGGCCGTCTTGGCTGCGGCGAAGTCGCCGGAGCTGAGCATGGCTGCGACCTGGTCTTCGGCCGCGTTCAGGCCCTTGACGTATCCGGCATGATGCATGTCGTGATGCAGCCGGACGGTCTGCTCGTCGTAGTGGGGCTCAAGCGCGTCGTAGGCGTAGGGTAGCGGGGGAAGCTCGTATGGCATGGTGGTTTCTCCTCCTCTCTCTGTCGCCGCCAGGCCGGCCCGCGCGAGGTAGGGAGTCAGCGCGGTCGCGGTGACCAGTCGCAGGAAGCCTCGGCGATCCAGCTTCATCGGGCCAGCTTCATTGGGCCAGCCTCATTGGGACGGATCCTCATGCGAGATCATGGCGGCTGAGTACACCACACCTTTTCGCAAACAAGAAAAGCGTTCCCTGCGCGGATGCGTCGGGGGTGGCGCCTGATTTGTGTCGCTGGCGCGACAGCGGGGACGGGGAGTGGGGAGCTAGGCGTTTTCGGGATGGTGGAGGCTAGGGGATTCGAACCCCTGACCTCCTGCGTGCAAAGCAGGCGCTCTCCCAGCTGAGCTAAGCCCCCATGCGCGAAGAACGAAAATGAGAGGTCCGGAAGCAAACGGTTTGGTGGGCCCCGCTGGACTCGAACCAGCCACCTCTGCCTTATCAGGGCAGCGCTCTAGCCAACTGAGCTAGAGGCCCAGCCGGAGCAATGGTTCGAGAGGGGTCACAGGGACCCCTCTCGCGGAGTATCAACGTTTTGCCCGACGGCTGGTTATCCCAGCCGGCCTCGAAAACTCAACAGTGTCCGGATGGTTGATCGACCTGGAGTTCCGTCAGTGTCGTCGGTCTCTCCCGAGGGAGGGACCGGTGACCCTGGTTGGGTGAACTCCTTAGAAAGGAGGTGATCCAGCCGCACCTTCCGGTACGGCTACCTTGTTACGACTTACCGCCAATCGCCGACCGCACCTTCGGCACCTCCCTCCCTCGCGGGTTAGGCCGGTGACTTCGGGTGCAGCCGACTCTCATCGGTTGACGGGCGGTGTGTACAAGGCCCGGGAACGTATTCACCGCAGTGTTGCTGACCTGCAGTTACTAGCGATTCCTACTTCACGGAGTCGAGTTGCAGACTCCGATCCGAACTGAGGACGGCGTTTTGGGATCGGCTCCACCTCGCGGTCTTGCTTCCCTTTGAACCGCCCATTGTAGCATGTGTGCAGCCCAGGGCATAAGGGGCATGCGGACTTGACGTCATCCCCACCTTCCTCCAGATTACTCTGGCAGTCCTCCATGAGTGCCCAGCCGAACTGATGGCAACATAGAGCGAGGGTTGCGCTCGTTGCGGAACTTAACCCAACATCTCACGACACGAGCTGACGACAGCCATGCACCACCTGTCTTGCGGCTCCCCGAAGGGCACCCCCACCTTTCGGCGGGGTTCCGCAGATGTCAAGCCCTGGTAAGGTTCTTCGCGTAGCCTCGAATTGAGCCACATGCTCCACCGCTTGTGCGGGCCCCCGTCAATTCCTTTGAGTTTCAGCCTTGCGGCCGTACTCCCCAGGCGGGTCACTTAATGCGTTAGCTTCGGCACTGAGGGGGTCGATACCCCCAACACCTAGTGACCATCGTTTACGGCTAGGACTACCCGGGTATCTAATCCGGTTCGCTCCCCTAGCTTTCGCGCCTCAGCGTCAGTACCGACCCAGGAAGCCGCCTTCGCCACTGGTGTTCTTGCTGATCTCTACGCATTCCACCGCTACACCAGCAATTCCACTTCCCTCTATCGGACTCGAGTCCGCCAGTATCGACTGACATTGCTGAGTTAAGCCCAGCACTTTCACAGCCGACTTAACGGACCGCCTACGCGCGCTTCACGCCCAATAAATCCGGACAACGCTTGCTCCCCCCGTCTTACCGCGGCTGCTGGCACGGAGTTAGCCGGAGCTTCCTCGTCGGGTACCGTCAGATCTTCGTCCCCGACAACAGAGGTTTACGACCCGAGAGCCTTCATCCCTCACGCGGCGTCGCTGTGTCAGGCTTTCGCCCATTGCACAAGATTCCCGCTTGCTGCCTCCCGTAGGAGTCTGGGCCGTGTCTCAGTCCCAGTGTGGCCGGTCACCCTCTCAGGTCGGCTACCCGTCGTCGCCTTGGTGAGCCGTTACCTCACCAACAAGCTGATAGGCCGCAAACCCCTCCCGCTGTGGGTTGCCCCTTTCCAGGCCTCGACATGCGAAGAGGCCTCATATCCGGTATTAGCCCACCTTTCGGTGGGTTATCCCGGTCAGCGGGGTAGGTTATTTACGTGTTACTCACCCGTTCGCCGCTAGGTCACAGCACTTTGTCTCCCGAAGGAGACTCAACGCTGAAACCCCGCTCGACTTGCATAGCTTAGGCACGCCGCTAGCGTTCGTCCTGAGCCAGGATCAAACTCTCCATTGGAATACGGAGTTGAGCGACCGCATGCGCTGAGCCAGGTACCCACCTAGGGCGGGCATGCTCTGCGCCAACTACGATCGCTAGTTACCCTAGCACAACCATCCGAACACTGTTCAGTTTTCAAGGACCGGCAGGGACCCTCTCAGACAAAGCGACGAGAGGCATATGCCCCTCGAGACGCTCATCCTTACTCTTAAGGTTCCCTGTTAGGCTTCACTATAATGCCAGAATCCTCGCGCCGTGTCAAGAGGCTGGGTGAAAGATTCCAGTGATTGTTGGACTGCCGTAGGCAACCCTTGGGGCGCCCCCGACGGGCACGGTCGGTCGGGCGATAGGTGTCCCGGTCGCCGCGCCGCCCAAACTTCTGCCGCTGGTCTAGTCCGGGGCGAGGCGCGCCACTCGGCGCTTTCCCACCCGCAGGAGCTGGCCGGGCGCCAACTCGATCTCTTCTTGCGGGTCGGAGATGCGGCGCTCGTCCAAGTACACGCCCCCGCCCTGGACCAGCCGCCGCGCCTCACCTCTGCTGGCGGCCAACCCGAGCTCGGCGAGGGCCGTCGAGATCCACACCGGCTTGCCGCGGAGCGACTGGGGGATGGCCACTTTTTCCGCCACCGCTTCGTAGTCTTCTCGCGTCTGCTCTCGCGACGCAGAGAACACGCTGAGGAAGGTCTCGTCGGCTTTCTGCGCGGCCTCCGCGCGGTGGTAGAGGGTGACGATCTCTCGGCCGAGCCGGCGCTTTGCGTCCCGCGGGTTGAGCGCGCCGGAGTTCATGTCGGCCTTCATCCGCGCGATCTCGTCGGCCGGGACATCGGTGCACAGGTCGAAGTACTGCTCGATCACCTCATCGGGGATCGACATGACCTTGCCGAACATCTGGTCCGGCGGCTCGTTCACCCCGATGTAGTTGTTGAGGGACTTGCCCATCTTCTCCGCGCCATCGGTGCCGACGAGGATTGGCATGGTCAGGATGCACTGCGGCTCCTGGGGCTCTCCGAACACACCCATCCGCTGAAGCTCCCGGCCCACCAGCAGGTTGAACTTCTGCTCGGTGGCGCCGATCTCGATGTCGGCCCGTACGGCCACGGAGTCGTAGCCCTGAAACAGGGGGTAAAGGAACTCGACCAGGCTGATGGGCTCCCCCGCCTTGTAGCGCGTGTTGAAGTCCTCTCTCGCCAGGAGTTGCGCGACGGTGTGCGTCGTCGTCAGCCGGAGGATGTCCTCCGGCGTCAGCTTGCCCAACCACTCGCTGTTACAGGTGAACTCCGTCCGGTCGGGGTCGAGGATCTTCGATATCTGCTCCCGGTAGCTGGCCATGTTTTCCTCGACCTGTTGCCGGGTGAGCTGGGGGCGCATTTCGGATCGGCCGCTGGGGTCGCCGATCATGGCCGTAAAATCCCCGATAATGAGGACGACGGTATGGCCCAGGTCCTGGAACAAGCGAAGCTTGCGGATGGGAACGCAGTGCCCGATGTGGATGTCGGGGCCGCTTGGATCGACCCCGTACTTCACCCGGAGCGGCCGCCCGGAACGCAGCTTGGCGAGCAGTTCGTCCTCCGGGATCAGGTCGATCGTGTGGGCGCGGATGAGGGCTAGCTGTTCTTCGGCCGAGCGCTTCACTTGAGATACCACGGTCGGCCGTTGGTTTGAGGCGCGGGCGGCGCGCCGTCGAGCTGCCCTTCGCGATAGGCCTGAATCATCTGATCGACGGACATCCACTTCACGTGACCGTCTACGAAGGCGATGTTGCTTCCGCCGTCATGCCGCGCGAACCTGGAGCGGACCTCGGGGTTGGTGGCGAAGTCGCCTCCGGCCCCGCATTGTTGAGACCAAGGGCAGTTTTCCCAGTCGGCCTGGTCGTCCAGGTCGGCGCAATCGACACGGCAGGCCTCGGCCAATACGACCGATCCCAGGTTGACCCACATGCGCGACGCATCGGCCCACAGCAGGTGGCGCTGCGGATTCTCGACCGAGGCCAGGCGTTCCCCGCCGAGTTCGCGCATGGCGCCGCCCACGGTGGCGCAGAAACGGTCCGGGTCGCCGCACCGCCCTTGGGTGGCGCTGTCTGTCATCGCGCCGCCCCATCCCGGTGGGTAGATCCCTCCACAGGGGCCGTCAGGGTATCCCTTAGTCGTGATCCGCTCGCTGGCGATCCAGTTGGGGTGGTTCTGCACGCCGTAGCCGACTCTGGGGGCTCTGCTCCCCGGACAGAGGTATGCGGAACGATCGGGCAGATAGGGCTCCAGCACCACGGGCCACCGCAGCCAGGGGTTGGAGTTGTCCGCTCCCCAGGCACAGGTATAAGGCTCTCTGGGAATCTGGTGGGGCGGAAAGCGCCCGTCGTTGTCATTCACATACATCAGCGTTGCCTGCGCGAGGCGCGCCAGGTTGGCGAAGCACACTTCTTTAGCCGTTGCCTGGGCCGTGTTGGCGATCCGCACGCCAAGCACGGAGGCAACGGCCAGGAACAGCACTGCCGCGACCAGCTCTGAGTTTGGGAATCGCCTCCGCATGTTCCTCCCTCCTCCAGGTGCAATCCCACGCGCCAGCAGTGTGAGCCTTTGGGATGGCAAGCGAGGCCTATTTGACCGCATTCCGTATGCCCCGCTCCGCGTATGGGCATTCGCCGCTGTGGCGAAGCTTACCTGTCGCCCGCGGTCAGTGCGCGAATGATCTCCCGGCAGAAGGCAGGTAGGTCGTCGGGGGTGCGAGAGGTGACGAGATTCCCGTCGGTGACGACCTCGGCATCCTCCCAGATGGCGCCGGCGTTGACCATGTCGTCGCGAATGGCGACGAAGGAGGTCATGCGCTTTCCTTTGAGGATTCCCGCGGAGGCCGGCAGCCAGCCGGCGTGACAGATCGCGGCCACGAGCTTGCCGGCGTCAAACATATCGCGCACGAACGCAACCATGGAGGCGTGGCGCCGCATGCGGTCCGGCGCGTAGCCGCCCGGGATGATGACGGCATCGAAGTCGCCGGCTGAAGCTTGAATGGCCGCCACCTCAGCGACGGCTGGATATCCGTGTTTGCTGCGGTAGGTTTCGTTGGCCAGGGGGCCGACGATCTTCACCTCGGCACCGGCCTCGCGGAATCTGAGCACCGGATACCAGAGCTCCAGGTCTTCGTAGAGCTCCTCTACCAGGACCGCAATTCGCTTTCCGTCGAGCGCCATGGAGGCCACCTCCTCGTCGGCAACAAGTGGTAGTGATTCTAACAAGCGTGATACGGGCAGTCAAGGTGACGTGCTACCGCCTTGTCGATTCAGGCGCACTGCGATGTGTCGTGCGGCGGCAAAGCCGGAGGCGGTAAGCGGAGCAGAAATCCGTCCCGCAGCAGCCCATGCAGGAAAAGCGTGCGGTCACCAGAATCACGCCTCTGTCCGGCGTAGGAGGTCCGCACCGGCCTGGCGCGCGACAGCCGCCAGGTCCGCAAGCGTCTCCGGGCGGCGGCCGGACCGCATGAAGGGAGACCGATGCCTTTTCCAGACCTGAATCCAGATCCCAATTTCGAGCGGCTCGAAAAGGTATTCGCCAGAGGGGTACCAGACCGCGTTCCGTTCATCGAGCTGTTTCTCGACCAGCCCGTCATGGAGGCGATTCGGGAAGCGCCCTTATCGGCCGATTCCGCCACTCGCTGGAAAGAGATGGCCGATCTGTTCTACCGCCTCGGATATGACTACCTGCCGTGCCGGACGGAGTTCGTGCTGCCTTACACGAGCCTGGAAGCGGAGGACACGGCCGCCCTGAGCTCCGGGACTCGCGGCTGGGTGGACGAGAATCGGGGGGCGATAGAGACCTGGGATGACTTCGAGCAGTATCCGTGGCCCACAGTTGAGGAACGCCACTATCGGCCCCTGGAGCACGGTGCGGCGGCCCTGCCGGAAGGGATGAAGCTCCTCCCGCACGGGCCCGGGGGAGTGCTCGAAAACGTGATGTGGCTGATGGGCTACTCGCCGATGTGTTACGCCATAGCCGATCAGCCCGACCTGGTGCAGGCTATGTTCGACCGCGTTGGCGAGCTGCTGCTCGGGGTCTTCGACACCCTTGCCGACCACGAAGACGTGGGGGCCGTCTTCCTGGGTGACGACATGGGGTTCAAGACGCAGACGCTGATCTCGCCCGAGGCGCTGCGCCGGTGGGTCTTCCCGTGGCAGCGACGCCTGGCGGAGGCCGTCCATGCCCACGGCAAGCCCTTCCTACTGCACGCCTGCGGCAATCTGGAGTCCGTGATGGAGGATCTGATAGCAGACGTGGGCATTGACGCCAAGCACAGCTTCGAGGACGTGATCATGCCCATCGAGGAGGCGAAGCGCCGGTGGGGGAGCCGCCTCGCGCTGCTCGGCGGCATCGACATGGACCTGTTGTGCCGGGGCACGCCCGATCAGGTGCGCCATCGGACGGCGGAGGTGATCGAGGCCTGCATGCCGGGCGGCGGCTTCGCGGTGGGATCGGGCAATACCATCGCCAACTACGTTCCGATCGAGAACTACTTCGCCATGCTGGAAGAGGCGCGCCGGGTCGGTGTCTATGCCTAGGGGCGGCGCGTAACAGATAGGGCTGAGAAGGCGCTTCGGAGGCTGGGCTTTGTTTAGCCGTACATAATCACAGCAACTCGGAGATACCGCCATGATTCCGCGAGACACCTTGGCCGTGATCGGGGGCAGATCCGCGCAGAAGCTCCTCGCTGCCAACCAACAGCACGTGAAGCGCCTGGGCCCGGTGCCGACCCCTTTCGGTCTGTCGGCTCCGCTCTACCGAGTCCGCCTTCGGGAATCGCACTTCCTTTTTCTGCCGAGACACGGTGAGACGGGCCACGAAGTCGCCGCGCCGTGGGTTAACTACCGGGCCAACATCTACGCCCTGAAGGAACACGGGGCTTCCCGGATCATGGCCTGGTCGGGGCCGGCGGCGATAGATACGTCGATTGCCATCGGCCAGTACGTGCTCCCAACCGATCTGATCGACGTCACAAGCGGGCGCGAGTCGAGCTTCTACAAGGGCACGGGGCTGGGATTGGTCCGCCAGCATCCCATCTTCTGCCTGGAGATGCAGGAGGTTGCGGAACGTGCCATGCATCTGCTGGGGTTGCCCTACCATGATCACGCCATGTATGTATGCACGCAGGGGCCTCGGCTGGAGACGAGGTCGGAAATCCGCGTCTTTCGCCAGTGGAAAGGCGACCTGGTGGGAATGACGCTGGCGCCCGAGGTGTTCCTGGCACGCGAGCTGGAGATGTGTTACCTGCCCATCTGCTGTGTGACGGATTACGCGGAGGGGGTTCACCAGCGTGAGTCGCGGCCGGGGGAAGTGCTCGAGAGCGTGATCAGTCGCGCGGAGCAGGAAGCTGCGGAGGAGTCCATGGGGCGGTTCTTCGATATCGCCGCCTCGATCTCCCGCGCGCTGCCGGACGACCGACTCTGCCCGTGCGCCCTCACCATGGACCGCCATCGCCGCGAGAAGCGGATCGACGACGACTGGCACACGTGGATCGGCAAGCCATGAGGCGGGGAGCAGATAACTGGGACTTCGCCGAGTTGGGGATCAAGGAAACCCAGGGCTCGACCCACTTCTTCCATCACTGGACGGCTAAGTTCATCCCGCAGATTCCTGCACGCGTCATCGAGCGCTATGCGAAGCCGGGGGACGTGGTGCTCGACCCGTTCATGGGGTCCGGGACTACGCTGGTGGAGGCCGCCCGGAGGGGACACGACGCGTGGGGAACTGACATCAACCCGCTGGCGGTGAAGATTGCACGGGCCAAAACCGCGCCCATCGATGGTGAAGCACTATCCGCCTTCATCGACTGGATCGACGAAGCGGCCTGTAACCCGTCGCGGCACCGGGCGCGCTCGGCTCGCTTGTTCGAGGGAAGCGACGCCTGGTTCCGGGAGGATGTAGCGCGCGCGATTCTCGCCATTCTCAATCGCGCGCGCCGGCTCGACGCCAACACGCGGAACTTGGTGGAGATCGGGCTTTCGGATTTGCTCAAGGGCATGAGCAATGCCAGGATGGACCGCACCATTCCGGGTCTCCCCAAAGGGGCGACCTACATTGACAAGAAGCACTACGACCGCGTCGTGGACAACCGCAGACGCGAGATCAATCCATTCGCGCGGCTGCGGGCGCAGCTCCGCCGGATGGGCGCCGCGCTGACGGAGTTCCAGGCCGAGGCGACCGGCGCCGCCGAGCCCTTCGCCCACGATGCCCGCCGCCTGGCGTCGCTCGGCCGACGCGCCCAGCTCGCCGTGACGTCGCCCCCGTATTGGAGCGCCCAGAATTACCAGAAGCTGCACCTGCTGTCATTCAAGACGCTGGGCCTGAAGGAGCCGGGGTCAACTGAGATTGGACGACGCGCGCAGGACTACCTGGCGGATATGAATGCGGTGGTCGAGCAGCTGGCGGAGGTGCTGGACGGCTACTTCGCGCTGGTGATCGGGGAGTCCAAAGAGGGCCTCCACGAGGTTGTCTGCAGACAGTGCGAAGCCCAGGGCATGGAGCTGGTGGACACGTTTCGCCGCCGTCTCATCAATCAGGCGTTCTTCGCCAAGGCGGTCAAGAACGAGTTCGTCTACGTCTTCCGGCATCCGGCGTGAGGTCTATCTCGCCCGCCTCACCGGGGCTCGCCGCCGTCTTCAGCGCACAGCCGGAGCATTTCAGCTAGCCGCTTCTCGGCGATGTGCGGGTTGAGCCGTTCGGCCGCTTGCGTGAACCATGCGGCGGCCGCCTTGGGCTGCCCCAGCGCGATGTCGCACAGGCCCCGATAGTAGGAGGCGACGAATTCGCGGGAGAAGCGCTCGGCTGCGATCTCGAGGGGCTTGCGCGCCAGGTCGCAGTGCCCCGCGTCGAACAGCGCCGCCCCCACCAGGAGCGCGACATCGGGCTCCTTCCGGGCCTCCTCGGGCAGGCGCGCGAGCTGCTTGACGGCGGCTGTGGAGTTGTCCACCTCCAGGTAGCATTGCCCGAGCGCAAGGGCGACCTGCTCCGGATCCGCGCCAGCCTGTTCGGCCCTGTGCAGGGCATCGATCGCCTGTTCCCAGTCTCCGACGGACATGGCCTCTTCGGCTTCCAAGGCGAGGGCCGCCGCGCGACCGCGCAGCCGCGCCAGCGGCCACAGGAGCACCCGGCGGACGGCAGAGGCCAGCCGCAGACCCCAGCCAGCGGGCGCTTCCGGCCGGCCGCTCTCGGCGGCGGTGAGCTGGTCTTCGAGCGACTTGGCGCGATCGCGGTGTTCCCAGAGGTACTGCTCGGCCAAGGCCGTCACCCTGCCCTCCAGGGGTTCGTATCCATAGAGCAGGTTGGGCCGCAGCAGCTCGGCTCCCGCCTCCGTGCGGCCCATCGCCACAAGGGCTAGCCCAAGGTAGGCCCGCACGAGCCGATTGTCGGGGTCGAGTCGAGAGGCCGCGGAGAAAGCCTTCCTCGCTTCCTCCAGAGCGCCGGCGTCGTACTGTATCTGTCCCAGGAACAGCAAGGGGGCATGGTTCCCGGGATCGAGTTCGGCGGCGCGTCGGGCCGCTTGAACGGCCTGGCCGACCTTACCCGCCGCCGCCAGGGCCAGGGCCCGCTGGGCGTGAGCTCTGGCATGCTTCGGGAAGATAGCGATCACCTGATCTAAGGCGCGAACCGCCTCCCCAGGCTTCCCGGCGCGGGCCAGTCGGCACGCTCTGAAGTAATGGCGATCCGCCCGCCACCAAGCAGAAATGCTCCACGGCATATCGAATCGTCTTCTTCCTTGCGACCCTACAATCCCCCCTATGCCACGCCCGCAGGTCTTTGGCCAATCGCCGTTTCTTCCGATTGGTCATATGGGGCGCCTTATGGCATAAATATGTTAGGGAGTCGTCGATGACCGGGAACGTCTCGTCGAGGCGCGATTTCGGATCGCGCCTGAGCCTTCTGTTGGGGGCCTGTTGCCTGCTCACCGTGGCGCTGACCGGCGTGGAGGCAGGGGCGGCCGACTACGCCATCTCGCGGATCGAAGTCAGCAGCACAGAGCAGGAAGTCATCCTCGCCGTCTTCGCCGCAGCCGATGTGCCTCTCGAAATTCAGGCCTTCACCCTCGGCGACCCGCCGCGCCTGGTTTTGGATCTGCCGGGGGCCACGCTGGATCCGGAACAGCCTTCCTGCTTGCCGGTGGGGGCGGCCGGCATCCGTCAGATTCGACTCGGTCAGTTCCAGTTGGATCCTGACATCGCGCGCCTGGTGCTCGACCTCGACGAAGACGCTCCGGCCCCGGCCTGGCGCACTTCGCGGGGCAGAGGGCGCGGCGAAACCGAACTCATCTTTCCCGTCGCCGGCCCCATGCTGCTGGAACCCCCGGATGTCGAATCGACTGAAGACGCCGTCCTCGTGCGGGTGCCGGGGGTGGCGCAGCTTCCGCGCTGCGTCGCCATCCTCGACAACCCTCCCCGGGTCTTCGTCGACATCACGGATGCCCAACTTCAGGCCAGCTATAGGCAAGAGCTGCCCGACGGTCTGATTCGCGAGATCCGCATGGCGCAGCAGCCCGCTCCCTCCGAGCATCCGGTCTCGAGAGTCGTAGTGGAACTCCGGGAGGCCCAGTACCACAGCGTCTTCGTCGATGGCGATGATCTTGTTGTCGCGTTGGGTCCGCGCCCCTGGGCCCTTCCGCTGGCAGACCATGGAGGCGCCAACCGAATGGTCGGGAGACGGATCGTGATCGATCCGGGCCACGGCGGCGCGGATGTCGGCGCTCCGGCAATCTTCGGCCCGCCGCCGCAAGGGCCGTTCGAGAAGGATATAGTGCTCGACATCGCCCTGCGTCTGAGCCGCCTGTTGGAAGCGGAGGGAGCGGAAGTGACGCTGACGCGTCAAGGCGACAGCTTCATCAGTCTGCGCGGGCGCGCCGAGATGGCGAACCGGCTGGACGCTGATGCCTTTATCAGCATCCACTGCAATTCATGCGACAGGCCGAACTCCCTGTCTGGCTCCAGCGTGTACTACGACCATCAACACAGCGTCCGCTTTGCCCAGATGGTGCAGGAGGAACTTGTTGCGAGCTTGGGAACCGTCGACAAAGGTGTGCGCAACGCAAACTTCGCCGTGATTCGCCGGGCGCGTGTGCCCGGCATTCTGGTGGAGACCGCGTACATCAACCACGATGGTGATAGGGCGCGTCTGACAGACCCCAATTTCCGCGAGCGCGCAGCCCGCGCCATGCTGCGCGGTGCGGTACGGTTCCTGGCGGAAGGGTCCGATGAGGGAGGGTCGCGCGGATGAGGCGGCGACGGCGCAGCTCGGCCGTTCCGTGGGTGTTCATAGTCTTCCTCTCGGCAGCCTTGGCCGTCGCCATCGTCGTTCTCTGGCGCATCTATCCGGAGTACCGACGGCTAAGCGCGGAGGGGACGACACCACCGCAGGTTACAGCCCCACCCGATGCCAGCACCGTTTCAGAACCCATCATCGCGCACCTCTATTTCGCGCGCATGAGCGAGGGACAGCCGCGGCTGGTCGCGGTAACGCGTGAGCTCCCGGCGGAACCGTCGCCCGCCCGGGCCGCTTTGGAAGAGCTGATTCGCGGAGAGGTGCCGCGGGACTGCGACAGGCCCCTGCCACCGGGCGCCCGCGTCCTCACCTGTGAGGTGGCTAACGGGGTGGCGACGGCGAACTTCAGCGAGGAGCTCGTCTCGGGATTCCGTGGCGGATCGGAGAACGAGCAGGTTAAGATCTACGCCATCGTCAACACTCTGACTTCATTGAGCGGAATTGAGTCGGTGCAGATCTTGGTGGAGGGGCGGCGCTCGGAGGTTATCGGCGGGCACTATGACTTGACTGATCCGCTGACCTTCGATAACGAACTCGTGGTGCCGTATCTCTGAGTGGCACGGGCCGAAGCCGAAGCCGAAGCCGAAGCCGAAGCCGCGGCCGCTCAATCTCCGCTGGCCACCCGTACTCCCTGCACGCGAATCGTCGGCAGCACGCGTCCGGGCTCAGCCCTGTAGTCAGACGAAATGGCGTCGATGCTGGACAGCAGCTCCAACCCGTAACCGGCCACCATGGTGCTCTTCAACGGGTAGGTGAGCTCCCCGTTCTCGATGCGGAATCCTGCGTCGACG
>Ga0315293_10001381_pt1 | contig 23565 bp, 18 predicted proteins | sample YL17G13_20_MG_FD_203071 | JGI IMG/M metagenome (GOLD analysis project Ga0315293, IMG submission 203071) | Sediment microbial communities from Yellowstone Lake, YNP, Wyoming, USA - YL17G13_20 | ecosystem: Environmental > Aquatic > Freshwater > Lake > Sediment | place: USA: Wyoming | collected...
CCAGGAGTTCATTTTAAAATACCTTTTGTAGATGAAATTATTAATCAACATGTTGTAGTGACCACCCTTAGCCTTCCAGCTCAATCACTATATACTCTTGATAAACAGAACTTTGTGGTGAAAGGTGTAATCAAATATAGAATCACTGATGTTAAAATATTTTTATTAGAAGTGTATGATGCTCAAGATGCTCTATCAGATATGACTTTAAGTATAATAAAAAATATAATAATATCACTTCCTGCAGAAAAATGTATAGATCCAGAACTAGATAATCTTCTTACAAAGAAAGTTAGAGTGGAAGCAAAGAAGTGGGGAGTTGAAATACAACAAGTCACTCTCACTGATCTAGCTCCAATTAAAAGTTATAGATTAATAAATGATAGTTTTTTAAACAAACTTGATTAAACAAAAATATATTAATGCTATATTACAACAAAAATTGGAACATATAATCAATCATCTCTTTGTAATAACATATATATAATTTACTTTTACATTCATAACCAACCAAATACAACTACATATGGCTGAAAACTTAGATAATGATAAATCATTTGGTAATTTTAGTATTGAAAATACCATGGAAATGGGAATGGGAAATTCTGAACTATTGAATGACTTAATGTCCCCAGAAACATCAACAAGTAGTCCTGATGATATTCAGGATATAACAGAAGAACCTGCTGCTCCTAAAACTAAAAAAACTGCTAAATCTATAGGTGAAACTATAAATGAAGCTAATGTTGAAAAAAAAGATGAAGCAGAGAATGATAAAAAATCTTTAACTGACTTCTTATTAGATGTTGATGAAGAGGAAGAAGAAGAAGTAAAACCTTCCACTGTTGTTGAATCAAGTTCTTCCACTGATGAACCTGAAGAAAAAGAAATTAGCAGATTTAGTGCTCTTTCTAACGACCTATATAAATTAGGTGTCTTTTCTAAGGATGATGATGAAGAAGCTTTACCAATTAACACTCCTGAGGAGTTTCTTGAAAGATTTCAAGAAGAAAAAAGAAAAGGTGCTATAGATGTGGTGAACACATTCATTAGTCAATTTGGAGAAGATTATCAACAAGCATTTGAAGCCATATATGTAAAAGGAGTTAATCCTAAGGAATATTTTGGTGCATATAATAGTATAACAAGTTTTGCTGAACTAGATCTATCTAATGAGTCAAATCAAATACATGTTTTAAAACAAGCATTGAATGATCAAGGATTTGAACCAGAAGATGTTGAAACAGAGATAGAAAGATTAAAAAACTACGGTGATCTTGAAACCGTTGCAGCAAAACACCATAAGGTGTTAATCAAAAAAGAAGCTATAAAACTTCAACAAATAGAGCAACATTCTCAACAATTGCTTCAACAGAAACAAGCTATTAAAAGTGAATATGCAAATAATGTAAATCATATTTTGCAAGAAAAACTAAAGACAAAAGAATTTGATGGTATTCCCATCAATCCAAAGTTAATAAACGAACTACAAGATTTTTTAATAACAGATAAGTATAAAACATCTTCAGGTGAACAAATCACTGAATTTGATCGTACTATTCTAGAATTAAAAAGACCTGAGAATCATGAGAAAAAAGTGAAACTAGGTCTTCTCCTTAAAATCTTAGAAAAAGATCCCACTCTATCCACTATTCAAAAAAGTGGAATAAGTAAAAAGTCTGACATTTTATTTAGTGAAGTGGCAAGACAAGTTACAAAAGAAGGAACAAAATCATCAAGTGGTTCAAACAAATCTAATTCATGGTTTTTATAACTAATTCATAACAAAAATTAAAAGAATAACAAAATGGCAATTCAAACAATCCCAGGTCTTACTGGTTTTACCTATGCTAGGGTCGCTTCTATGGACAAACGTGCTGTAGGTAAACTTACTGACTCAAATCACTTAGAGAGCTTTCACTCTACAGAACCTGCTGACTATGATAAAAAAATCATAAGTTTATACACACAAAGTTCTTTGTATAGTAATGACTTTTTAGACATGATAAATAAGAGTACTCCTTTCTATATCGACAATAATAGCGATGCATGGAAGTGGCAAGTACAAGTTCCTTACAAATTTCCTAAAATCATTGATGTTCCAGATTCAACCTTAGCGTTGAGCAAGCCTGGTATTGATGGTCAAGAGTTTTCTCTTGTATTGGACACTAATGAATTTTCTAAGAACGCTATTGTTTCTGTAGGAAGTCGTCAATATGGTCCTCGTTTTTATGTAGTAAAAGATCCTCAACCTTGGAACATGGGATTTCTTTATTCTTTTACATTAGTAACTGATAACCCAACTGTAGATTTTGTATCTAGCACTTTCTTAAATACAGGTATTGAACTAGAATTAGTTGATGCTGCTATTGGTGAATTTGATCAAGATCTTTTAGGTCTTCCAAGATTAGGTGAGCAAATCACAATGTTTGAATCTTTAGGTTCTGCATATGGTTATGAGCACAAAATCACTGAGTGGGCTGATGACAAGATGATGAGAGATGCTTCTGGCAAACCTTTAGATATCTTAGTATATGCTCCTCAAAGACGTAACCAATTACCTTTAACTCGTAATGATGTTAAATGGGAACCATTTATTGAGTTCTGGATGCGTAAGTCTATGTTAGAATTAAAAGTTAAGCGTATGATCTGGGCTAAGCCTGGTACAGTTAAGACTAATGGTTCTAAGCAAGAATTAAAAAGAACTTCTGCTGGTGTTTACCACAGAATGAGAAATAACGGTAACTTAGTTCAATACAACCGTGGAGAATTCACTGCAAACTTGATTCGTTCTGTGTTTGGTGACTTATTCTATCGTAGGGTGGATGTTAAGGATCGTAGAGTTAAAATGTATACCAATGAAGCTGGATTCGATGTATTCCAACAAGCTTTAAAGAATGATGCTTTAAATAGTGGTCTTACTTTCATGGCTGATTCTGGTAATCGTTACATGCAAGGCGAAGGACAACACATCACTTACAACTTTGCATTTGATGCAATGGTTACACGTGAGACTGGTCGTGTTGAACTTGTTCATTTAAAAGAACTAGATCTTCCACAAACAAATTTGGAATTTGGTCAAAATAAGAAATCTACACCTGTATTTATGGTATTTGATGTTAGTCCTATGAGCGATGGTTCAATGATTAATAATATTAGAGAAGTGAGAATGAAAGGTGCTCCTTCTATGACTTGGGGTTATATTGATGGAACTCGTCATCACTTAGGTTTTGCTAAATCTCAAGGTATGTCTAGTGCTAATAAATTCCCAGGATATGAAATTTGGATGAAAGATCGTTGTGATGTATTCATTGAAGATTTATCTAGAACAGTATTGATCGAAGAGATTCCTCAATTCTAATAATGCCCCTCTAAGAAGAGTGTTCTTAGACTGACACCAATGGTGTTTTGCATAAAAAAACCAGAAGACTTTCCCCCCACCTCCAAGTGGGGGAGTCTTCTACACAGATGGACAGATAGGCTTTATGCTTCATTGTGTTCCCTTCGATGGGAACCATCTGCAAATAAACCAAATAAAAACAACTACATATGGCTAGAATAGGAAAAATCTCTACAATTAGGAAAGAGTATAATAATTCGCAATTGCAAACAATGGATGCTGGTCTTGCACAAAAAGGTATGACAAGAATTCCTGGAACAGGGGTATTTAAATATCCTTACAAGGAATTAGATGGTCAATATAGAACAGGTCTTGATGTGAATGCTGCTTATATTAAAAGAATTCAAGATCCTACTGAAAAAGAACTAGAAATAGAACGTGTATCAGAACTTAAAACAAAACTAGAATCTGCCTTAGGAGATGTAAACTTAGGATCTCGTTCTCCATTTTGGAACTACGGACTTTCAACATCAACAGAAGATGTACTACATGTACAATCTGTAAAACTAATGGATGGTGATAATTATTTTGATTTAGGAAATCCTTTACAAGAATTAGCTTTTTCATGGTTAAGAGTTCATCCTACAATTGCTTCGAGTTATCAAGCATGGGAGAGAGGTGAATACCCAGCAGATTCACAATTTTATGTAGCAGATGATGAGATTGAAAATAAGGTGATCTTTAAAAAGAAACAACTTATTAATAAAGCAATTGTTAAGTTTGATTCAATGTCTCCTGAGAAGAAAAGAAAAGTGGCAAGATTATTAGGACTTCCTGTAACAGATAATAGTAAAGAAGAATTAGTATACAATTTAGTTGATAATGCTCTTAAGCAAACTGAATTTAAAAATGGTAAATACCAAGGATTAAATCCTGTTGAAGTGTTTGGTAGATTTGCTGATATGAAAGAAAACATATTACATATCAAAGATCTTGTAAAACAATCAATTACACATTCAGTATATAGACAAAAACCTAACGGTAGAGTTTATGAAGGAGATTTTGAAGTTGCTAAAGATGAAGAAGATTTAGTAAAGTTTCTAGCTGATGAAGATAACCAAGATGAACTAATCACTCTTGAACAAAAATTAAAAACTAAGAAACTAGCTGCTATGTAAGGAGATAGTTTTAAAATAATAACATGATACCTGTAGACAGTTTATTATATAAAATAGATCAGAAACTAAATAAACTATCAAGCAATGAACATCAACAGATTCAATTAGAAGATAAAATCCTAGCTTTAAATGAAGCTCAGATTAAGCTTATAAAACAAAAGGTTGATGGTCAAAGTACAAATTCTGGTCTTGGCATGGACGCATTTAAAAAGCGTTATGAAGACTTACAGAGTTTAGTGATTAATTATAATAATCAACCATTAGATTTAACATTATTAAATGTAGAATTAAATCAATGGCGTGCAAATATTCATCAATTAGTTCCTAAATACATGTTCTATGTAGATAGTTATGTAGTGGCTGATAAAGGAAGATGTAAAGATAGAAAGATTTGGATTAACAGAGATCTTGCTAAACATAGCGATCTTCAGTTTATTCTGAATAATACACACTACAAACCTTCTTTTGAATATCAAGAAACATTTAACTTTCTTTCTTCTGATGAAATAAGTATATTCACTGATGGTACATTTATACCAAAAACAATTAATATAATGTATATGAGATATCCTCAATACATTAATAAAGATGGATATATAATGCTAGATGGTCAGCCATCATTTGATCAAGATTGTGAATTAGAATTATACTTAGAAGATGAACTTCTTGATTTAACAGTTCAAAACCTAGCAATGTATACAGAAAATTCAAGTGCTGTTCAAAGTGCAACATATAGAATTCAAACAAACGAATAATTTTTAACATTTAAATATATAACAAAATGGCCGATTTTTCATTAACAACCCTCTTCGTGGTTCCTGTTGGTACTTCAATTGCCAATAGCGGTTCTACGCAAGACCTTTCAGCTGGAGAAGTAGGATTCTTCAGAAGCGATTACACTGTTGCAACTGCAGGTAATATTGCAGCATCTCCTTATTTTTACGTAGCACAAGGACGAGTGAATACTTATCTTCAAGGATCTAAAAGATCTGATAAGATTAAAGGATGTCCTTCTGGATCTGGATGTAGTTCAAATGTAACAGAACTTTATAAAGTTGCTGGTTGTCCTACCCCTGCCACTCAAGTGACAGACGTTGATAACTGGACTGTACAATGTGGTGATGTTGTAACATTAACTTTACGTGCACACTCTTCTTACATTGACACATTGTATTTTAATGGTTTCACTCGTAGTGTAACTGTTCAAGCACCTTGTTGTGATTGTGGTGGTGATCCATGTACTGATGTGGATGTTCCTGCTTTAATTGATCAATTTATTATTAAATTGACACAACAAGCTCCTGGTAACAACCCTGATAATATTTCATTTAACACTTTTTATCAATTTCAAAGAATTGGTAATGATGCTAGTGCCATCTTGCGTATAACTGGTAAGCCTTTAACTGCTTATGGTCAACCTTGTGATGTTGCAGCATTTCCTTTCGAATATGACAGAATGTATTTCCGTACATTTGTATACAGTGGACCTGCTACTACAGCTGACTTTATTGTTGCTGATAATTGTAACACTGTTGCTGATGCTGTAGTTATACAACGTGCATCTTATGCTACAGGTACATCTGCAGAGATTGCTCAATTAGAGAAAAACTTTTATTCTTATCAAGCTGGATATTTGAAACATTTATACAGAATGGTTGGATATAATGAAAACTTTGAAAGTTGGGTTAGTTCTGGTACTACATATGATACTTTTTATATTAGATTTAATGAGTATGATAAGTCTGCATATCAGTGGGGTGATTACATTATGGAAGATTCAACGGTAATAATTGCTGTTGAAGCAGGATCTGGTGCTGAAACTACTGTTAGTGCTATACTAAATGCTGCTTTAGGTACAATAAGTTTTGATAATACATGTGTAACAACTACATCAACCACAACAACCGTGTGGCCAAGTACATCAACAACTACCACTTTGATTCCTTAATAAGTAAGAGGTATAAATAATATCATATAACCTATGCCAGAGGGAAAGAGGATTAAATCTCAAAATCCTCTGGCATATTTATTTTAAATAACATGGCAGCTTTAAATTTAGACATATTAGTAATTCCTACATATAATGTATTAACATTAGGTGTTGCTGACATTTCTACATATCCTGTTTCCCCTATTGTTTCTTCTCCCACTATTGAAATAACTGTTCCAGGTTTTGGAAAAATCACTCTCCCTTTTATCCCTAATGATTTTAATGTTTTTACATCTTTAACACTTGGTATAACTAGTGTTGGTCAGCCTCTATTACCTCTTCCTGATGGTGTTTACTATTTAAGATATTCTGTCACTCCTTCATATATAAATTATGTAGAGAGAACAATTATTCGTGTAGAACAACTTCAAGAAAAGTTTGATAATGCATTTATGCAATTAGATATGATGGAATGTGATAGAGCTATTAAAACTCAATCTAAGGTGGATTTAACCAGTATATATTTCTTTATACAAGGAGCAATTGCTGCAGCTAATAACTGTGCAATAATTGAATCAAATAAACTTTACAACCAAGCAAGTAAAATGTTAAATAATTTTATGAGAAATGGTTGTCAATGTTTTGGAAATAATTATATAATTAATTTTTCTTAAAATGGCAAACTGTCGTAATTGTGGAGCAAAATTTGGTTGTGGCTGTCAATTAATTAATGGCCTTTGTGCAGCGTGTAATGCTGCATTAACTAAAGGCACAAAAAGAATAAAAGATGTTATTACCCAAACTTACAAATTGTGTAGATTGTTCTAGTATTCCTGCTTTACTTGCAGATATTAATTGTAAGTTGGCAGAACTTGCAAATAATCTATATAATAATACAGTATTTTCTTTAAATCGTTCTATAAAAAGCGAAGTGACTTTTGATCTCATAAACTATAAAAGAATTCTATTATATAGAGCTTGTAATATAGATTATGGTAATTATTGTAACACTGATATTTCATTAGAAATGATTGCAAGTAGAGTAAAACTATTAATACACAAATAAAAATAAAAATAAATGTCTTGTTCAAATTGTTATAATGGATGTTCAGAAATTGTTTCTGATCAATGTGTTAAATATACAGGAGTTAATGTTCCTGTTCTTGGTATTCAAACTGGAGATTCTCTATCGTATGTTGAACAAGCATTGATTGAATTTCTTTCATCTACATTAAATGGAACAGGAATTAAACCAGATATTGATCCTGCTATAATATGTACATTAGTTCAACAATATCTTCCTGATTGTGGAGATATTACAGCTGTTGATTTATTTAATGCTTTAATTAAAGCTGCTTGTGATCTTCAAGAACAAATTGATATTATTGTTGCAGACATTGCAGTTATTGAAGCTCCTTATACAGTGGGTTGTTTAACTGGTGTTATATCAACTTCTGGAACACATGCTATTTTACAAGCTGTAATAACAAAACTTTGTTCAATAGATGTAGCATTAACAGCACTCACTCTTGATGTTAATACTAATTATGTAAAACTTGCTGATTTATGCACACTTGTTGATGCTTGTATAGCTCCTATTCCTACTGCTCCAGAACAATATAAAAAAATGGTTCCTTATACAGTGGTAGAATATTATGGAACTTTGGCAAACTTTGATGCAGCTGGAATTGGAATTACTGGACTTGGTTGGCAATATATATATTTATGTAATGGAGCTAATGGCACTCCTGATAAAAGAGGAAGAACACCTGTTGGTGTAACCACTGTTACTGGTGGTGGTGCATTTAATCCAAATGTAGATCCTGCATTCCCTGGTAATATAAACTATACATTAAATCAAATATATGGAACTAACACAGTAACGCTTACAACAAATCAAATTCCTGCACATACACATAATGCAATAACTGTTATATCTCCTGATCCTCATACTCACACTTATAATACAGGTTCACGAACTACTACTGGTTGGAGTGGAGATAATTATGTTGATAATCTTGGTCCTCTAAATTCTACTACAGGAAGCACATCGTTAACAGCAACCACAACGATTGGTTCTACAGGAACAGGTCTTTCACATTCTAATATTCAACCTGTATTAGCTTGTAATTATATAATGTATATTCCTTAGTTTAAATAAATTAATTATAAATGTCTTGTAATCCTGGAACACCGTGTTATTCAACCAAAGTAGGTTATCCTAAAGGATGTAATACAAACTATCCATGTGGTGTAAAAAAAATAACCACTGATGATATTGTATATTCAGGAGCAAATCTTCCTTGTTCTGGAATAAACACATGTGATACACTTACAGTGGTTATTCAAAAAATAGATACATTTCTATGTGAAAGTTATATATGTGAGGTAGTGGCACAATGTTCTACCACCACCACCACAACAACAACAATTCTTCCTTTCACTTGTAATCCTTGTGTAACATATCTTTTAATCAACACTACATCTGTTCCTCAACTGTATAGTTGGACAGATTGTTATGGTGTAGTATATAGTGATTTCCAAATATTAGGAGATCAAGCTATACAGATATGTGTTTGTGAAGGTTCTCTTAGTTATAATCCAGAAGACATTTTAGCCTATCCTATTGGAGCAGGATGTCATCCTGTACAAGATACAACAACCACTACATCCACATCCACATCAACAACAACTACTACCACAACATTTTTTCCTATACAGTTTTGTGTATGGTCTACAGATTTTGTAGAAACATCAGAATATAATGTAACTACAAATACTCTTTATAATGTTCCGATAGATAATGATCTTGTAGGAGTTGTTGGTATGACATCTACATATACAAAATTGTGGAAATATGATCCAATTACTAGAACAATTAGAGAATGGTTTATAAACTCTAATCCTGATTCTCTTGCATTTAATAGAAATATAACACATCAAGATCAATATCCTAACTGGATAACTAATTCTGTTATTGCAGCTGTAGATAATAACACTATTCTTACAACACTTAATCCTACAAGTCTAATTTATCCATTAGGTGTTCCAGGAACAGTATTGTTATGGAAATATGATATATCTACAAACAGTGCATCCTATGGAACTGCTTTATTTGGAATAACAGCAACATATAATGCAACATCAATGATGTTTACTACAGATAGTAAATTAATTGTTATTGCATCTAGATTGATTAATAGTGTTCCTACATTTTATTTAACTCAATATTCATACCCAGATGGATTAGTAGAAGTAGATATTAGTTTAGCATCTATATTGTTTAATCCTAGTGCTATTAGTTTAGGTATTTATGTAATTACACACAATAATGAAATTTACCTTATAAGAACTTATGATAGCTCTTTATTTAAAATAGATACTACTTACCCATATGCAATAACAGAAGTTACAGCTAATTTAGGATTTCAACAAGAAAGAATATTTGAATCATCCACTGGAGAATGTAATAATGTTAGTTTCACTTCTCAATTTCCTCAATGCGGTACAACTATTCCAAAGGTAGGAGAAACTTTTACTTATTTTGGAGTGACAGGAACTGTTACAACACTTAGTGGAGGAATTGCTATTTATGGGTTTCTTTCTCCAGGATATTTTACACAATGTTCAGCACTGTGGCAACCTCCATTTTATTGGATAGCTAATGGTCCACCTGCTACAATTGTATTAACATTTAATAGCCCTATTAATAACGTAGGTATTGTACTTAGTATATTAAATCTTGGTGATGTTTTTACAATTACAACAAATACAGAGGTTCCTACTTTAACAGCAAATATTTCATGTTATTCACATGTTTCTGGTAATCAAATAATAACTGATCCAAGTTTACCAGGGCTTGGAGGAGATGGACAATTTACAATCACTACAATCACTCCTTATACAGTGTTAACTATAGTGGCTACAAATGGTGGTAATGGTGGTCCTATAGGACTAAGTTGTGATCCTAATGCACCACCAACAACTACTACTACAACAAGTACTACTACATTAGCTCCAACAGGATTTAATACTATATACACACACTTTGAAGCTTTATAATTATGAATATTGAAGATATAAAATTAAAGGTACAAGAGTTGGCTGTTTCTACTTCTAACATCAATAGTGTTTCCTATGGATTTAAATTTGTTGGAAAAGAACAAACTAATGAGCTTTGTATAATGTATGGTGTAGAACAGAAAAAACCTCTGTCTGAACTATCTGCTGAAGAAATTTTACCTAGTGAAATAACTATAGGAGATCAAGTCTTAAGAACAGATGTATATGAAATTAGTAGAGCAGAATTATTAGCATGTAATCCAGTATGTGGTCAAGTTGCAGGTGCAAATTCTGCAGCTAATAGAGCTTTTACAAGACCATTAAAAGGTGGTTTATCAATTACATCAACTAATAATGTATCCACTGTAGGAACACTTGGATTTATAGGTGTGCATACAGAAACACAAACACTAGTAGGTGTTACTAATAACCACGTTCTTATACAAGATGCATTCTTTACATCAGAAAGAAATTTAACTGGTGTTATTAAAAATGAATACTCTCCAGTAGACTATGTATATCAAGATGGTGAATCTGGAGTTATTCCTCCTTTAAACTATAATATTGGTCAAACATTAAGATATGTTCCTATTTCAAAAAATAATATTAATTTTGTTGATGGTGCAATATGTTCTTTAGAAGCTGCAGATGTAAATATTGCAACATCATATCAACAGGCTGGAGTTAGTGATTATACACTTCCTCTTCCATTTGCTTCAACATCAGAGATAGATAATTTATTATCTACAAATCCAATGTTATATAGTTCTGGTAGAACTACAGGACCAAAAGGTGGTGTATCTTGTCCAGTTAGAGTGTTTGCTATATTTTCATCAACAATATTAACATATAATTTACAAGGAACTCCTACAATTTGTCAATTTCTTGATCAAATAACATTTGTTAAACCAGAGAATGATCCTAGTTTAACAACTATTTGTTCTAATCCAATATATTCTGGTGATTCAGGATCTGCATTGATTGCTGATTTTGGTGGTGTAAGAAAAATAATTGGATTGGTATTTGCTGCAGGATCAGTTGGTGGTATAATCTATTATGGATATGCAAATAGAATTGATAGAGTGGCTACAGAACTAGGTATAGAAGCTTGGGATGGAACAGCTAAAAGTTATGTAGATCCAGCATCTATTACATATAAAACTACTTATAATGGTAGCTCAAATAAAATATTAAATTGTGCTAGTACAAACTACTGGCAAGTAGGATTAACTATACTAAATACCCCTTGTTAACTCTAAAATTATAAAAAATAAACCAAATGACAATATTAATAACATTAACTGTTGCTGGAACTGATACAGGTCCATTTAATCTATATTCTAATTTAGATGGATATACATCAGCGTTTGAAACAGGAGTGGCTAAAATTGACCTAGTTGCAGGTTATATATCAGGAGTTGTTCCTGATGGTACTACAATAATTAAAGTGGTATCTGATAATCCTATTTGTACAAATGATATAAACATTCCATTAAATTTAACTACTACCACTACAACAACTATAGCTAATCCTGCTACATCAATTTTAAGGTTTGATAATTACACAAGTGGTCTTTTTGAATTTACATTATCCAATCCTATTTATTCTACAAATATTATTGTAAGTAGTGCTACAGTGGAAGGATGGACAAGTGGAACAGAATGTGCAGGTGAAACAGATGATAGTGATTATGTTGATTGGTTAAATCCTATAATTGTAGGAGCTGGATCATCCACCGCTTCTTCTTTTGGAAATACACCAATGTCTCCTATAGTACAAAGCTGGAAAAGAGGAATTACTATTACAATAGATGGATATGGAAATTATGTAGATGCTGATACATTAACAATAGATGGAACACTTGTCACTGTAGAAATACCTAATGACTGTGAAATATATACTTCTACTTTATTTACAGAATATTCAGTGGGCGTTACAGTTAATTGTCCTACAGAATGTGATAATATATGTATAACAACACCTATTACTGTTTATACAGTTTTTGGTGCAGGAATTGAAACAGGAGTAACTGTTTATACAGACTCCTTACTTAATACACCACTTACTGGATTTAACTATATATTAAATCCAAACACATTTCATATTTATACTATAGATACCAGTACAGGAGTTATAGGAGCTGATACATTATTAACATGTCCTCCATCAACCACCACATCAACAAGTAGTACAACAACAACAACAACCACCAGTATTCCTCTATAATAGATTAAAAGTTCTGTTTGTTGGTTTACAGAGCATCTCCCTAAGTTTTTACTTGGGGAGTTTTTATATAATCTCTAATTACATTGATTAAACAATATAATTAAATAAGTTAAATTAATTTGGTAAATATAAAACAAATATCTATCTTTGTACTAATTTTAACTAAACTAAACCATATATGTCAGAAAATCAACAATTATTACAACAACTTGAAAAGCTATTAGTGTGGAAAAAAAGTAAAAAGTTTTATGCTGAAAAACTTGGTGTTACAGAAATTGAAATTGATGAATTATTAAATGAGTTAAAAAATAGAGAAACTGTACAAAATGATGCTGAGGCTGGAGTGTATATTAGTGAATTAGAAAAACAAGTTGTAAAGTTTGAAGAAGATCTTATAAAAGGAGTTGGAGAAGTTATTATTAATAGCAAGGATGAAATTAAAAGTATTGATGAACTAATTGAAAAGTGTGGAATTGATACAAGTGTGTGGGAAATAACTAAATATGTTCAAAATTATTGGGGAAATAGTTCTACACCACATTGGCAAGTGAAAGCTTGGTTAGCAAAGAAAAAAGAAGAACAACTATTTCAAGAATCATTTGTTGAATTTTTAGCATCATACCAGCCTGTCTCTCAAGAGATTATGAGTCCAATAGTTGATTTTCGTAAAGATGATGCTTCTTTAATTATCAATAAACAAGATTCTCATTTAAATAAATATGATATAGGAGGGAACAATGATGTAGATGAAAGACTATCTAACATTCTTTATAAAGTGGAAATGATTGTTCATCAAGCTGTTCTTTCAAACAACTTAGAAAACATAACATATATAATTGGTTCTGATGAGTTTAACAGTGAGTTTACAGGAATGACCACTAAAGGCACTCCTCAAACTAATACACATACATATCAACAATCATTTGAATACATATGTAATCATGAAGTGTTAATGATTACAATGTTATTACAATATACTAAAAATGTTAATGTAGTGTATGTACCAGGCAATCATGATGAATATGTTGGATGGCATATGGTGAATTGGTTACAAACATATTTTAGAGAAACAACAAGAATTATATTTGATGTATCTCCTAAATATAGAAAATATATAAGTTATGGTAATTCTGCTATGATGTTTAATCATGGCGATGCTATTAAACCTTCAAAGCTTGCAGCAATGTTTCCAATAGAATATAGAGAAGATTGGTCTTCACATTCCAATTTTTATATATTTACAGGAGATAAACACCATGAAGTGTCTCATGATTTTCATGGAATTAAATTTTATCAAATTTCAGCATTTTCAAATAGTAAAAGTCTTTGGGACGATAAAAATGGACATACATGTTCTAGAGGAGAAGTTACTGCTTTCCTTATAGATAAGGAACAGGGAATGACAAATATATTTAAACAGTATTTATAATGGCAACAGGAAGAAAATTAGTTAGTGATGTTAGAGGTATGCACAAGTTACTTTCTAGTGATAATTTAATAACAGATAGAGTAATTCTTTCTGAAATAAGAAACAATTCTTTAATGTTAATTAAAAGGGAAACAAACCTAAGAAAACTTTGGGCAACTGACACCTTATTCACTACCATTCCATGTTTAGAAATGGTAGAAGTTCCTATATCAGAATGTTGTAATTATGTTGATGAATGTACAATAGCAAGAACAAAACATAAACTTCCAAGAATTTCTGAAGGAAATTATCAATATGTTATTCAAGGTGTTTATTCTATAAATGCTATGGGAGGAAAAGGAAAGAAAATAAAAGAGATAACTGTTAACAGATATATAAATCTATTAAAGCTTCCTTATATTAAAAAGGAAGAGTATTTTTGGATATCCAATGATTATTTATATGTAAGTAATCCATTACTACAAGCATTAAGACTTGTTGCACTTTTTGAAGAAGATGTTCCTAACGATGTTCTATATTCAGAATGTGATTGTGGAACTCCTCAAATTAGTATTGAACAATTATGTATAAATCCTTTAGATAAGGAATTCGCTCTTCCTGGATATTTAGAAAAACAAGTGTTAGAACTCACTTCTCAAAAGTTACTATCTACATATTTTAGATTAAAAACTGATATGACAGATGATGGAGTTGATAGTCAAGCTCCTAATTCAAAACCTACAAATTAATATGAGAATTAAAATAGATTGGAGATCTGCCAGTAAGGAAAATTATATTAATTTTTGTAAAAAAAATACATCTACAAAATTATCATTTGATGAATGGAAAAATATTGTATATCTATACATTGATTTATTTAGAGAATATATTTTAGAAAGTGGAGAAAAAGCAAAACTTCCTTATGGGTTTGGAGAGTTTTCTATAAATAAAAAAAAAAGAAATAAGATAAAAGTGATTGAGGGAAAAGAGTTTATTAACTTACCCATTGACTGGCAAAAAACTAAACAGAAAGGAAAAATTATATACAACTTTAATTATCACACAGAAGGTTATTTTTTTGGATGGACTTGGTTTAAAAAAACAGCAAGATTTAAAAATACAAATTTGTGGTATTTCAAACCTTCAAGAACCACATCACGACTCCTCTCCCATTATTTAAAAACTGACGAAAAATATCAACATATTTATTGTCAATGGAAATTTTAAATTTTATAAATATATAAAAATGAGTTATTATTATAAATATGCCTTTATAAGTCCTGAACCAGTATATTCCACTGTTAAAGAAGAATTAAAATCTTATTTTGATACAGGTGCTATTGATGATCTTTTATTTCCCACTTATTTAGATAAATGCTTAAAAAAATTAGGAAGAACAACATATATTATTAGTGAAGAAATTTTAAACATTGAGAACTTTAATTGTCGTCTTCCAGATAACTTTTATGCTGTAAGAGAAGCATGGATGTGTACAGCAGTGAATGGCTTTCCATATCAATCTGCTAATTCTTTTTATTCTCAAGCAGCAACACAATCAACTATTCAAATAAGTCCTGTTACAATAGGAGGTACACCTTGTAATAGTGGTTGTCCTCCTGATGCATGTACATGTATGCCTGATTTAATTCAAGCTGTATATAAAACAAATAATTCTGTTGCTATACAATATGAACATCAATATCTACTTAAGCCTGGTAATATATCTGTAAGAAAACATTGTGATGTAAATTATACAAATGATTGGCAAAATTCACAACAAGCTTTTTCATCAAATCAATTTACACCAGGATCTTCTAGTATTGATTCATTTGATATTAGAGATAATAAATTTTTTACTAATTTTAGATGTGGCACTGTACATATGATTTTTTATGCTACAGAATATGATGATATTGGAAATCAGTTAATTCCTGATAACTTTCGTATAAGAGAATATGTTGAAGCATTTATTAAATATAAAGTATTTGAAATGCTCTCTAATCAATTAACTGATGAAACCTTTCAACAAATTAGTCAAAAATTAGCTTACTACAAACAACTTTCTGAAGAAGCCTTTATTATGGCAGATATAGAGATCAAAAAACAAACTCCTTGGGAAAAACAAAGGAGGATTAAAAATGATCTTAATAGATTTAATATGTACGAACTTCCTAATCGTTCTAATAGGAGTGGTAGAAGACGTAATTAATTAATATATAGTATGGCAGACGAATTAGACAAAATCAAAAAAATAATTGATGGAGATGAACGTAACATTAATCAAGGATATAATGTTGCTAGTAGTGGTGGAATTAATTTAGATAATTCTATAGCACAAATTGCTAAAGGCACACTTACGTATGCCTTAAATGCTAGTGTAGAAAACTTTGATGCTAATTCAATTAGTTATCAAAATGAACCTGGTAATGAGCTTTGTTTAAATTTTCCAAAAGAATATAGATTAATAGGAACTCATTTTATTAATGAGCAAAGTAAACATATATTTTTCTTATGTAACTCTGATACAGAAGATAGTGAGATTGGATATATGGATAATAATGATTGTATATATCACACCCTTGTTAATGCTAAATGTTTAAATTTTAAAATTAACCATCCTATACACAAGGTGGTGCATAAAATTACAAATTGTAGTACAGAAATATATTGGACAGATGGTTTTAATTCAAGAAGATATTTAAATATAGAGGATATTCCCTATATTCTCACTCCTAATTCAGATCTTTGCGATCCTACTTACACTAAAGAATTAGATTGTAATCAATTAAAAATACAACCAAATTTTCAAATTCCTGAATTATCCATTAATGATGTAATTAATGGAGGTGATTTAATAGCTGGTACCTATCAGTTTGCAATACAATATTGCAATGCAATTGGTGATGGATACACTTCTTATTATTCTGTCACAAATCCCACCCCTATAGCTAATACACAAATAGTCACATTAAATTTTAATTATCCTGTAAATAGATCTATAATTATAGATATTGCAAACCTTGATGTTTCAGGGTATTTTCAATATTATAATTTAGCTGTAATTAAAACAATAAATGATATTTCTTCTGTAGAATTAGTAGGAACATTTTTTATTAGTGATTCCACTAATCAAATTACATACACTGGTCAAAATGTTACATTAATTAGATTAGCAATTGCAGATATATTTGAAAAGTTTCCTTACTATGATATAGCACAAGATGTAACAGCTGTTCAGGATATATTAATATGGGATCAGTTAACCTCTATAGATAGAATTAATTATCAACAAATTGCTAATCAAATTCAGCTTCAATGGCAAACATATAAAATTCCTGCCACAGAAGATTATGCTGATGAATTAAATGCCACTAATTTAAGAGGTTATCTTAGAGATGAGGTGTATGCATTTGAGATAGTGTTTCTTTTAAAGAACGGTAAACAAACTGATGGTTTTCATATTCCAGGAAGGGCTATGAATCAAAATGAAAATTTTCCTGCAGTACCTACAACAAATCCTGATTTTATAGGAAATCCTGAATATTATATAGGAACAACAGGATATAGTCCATATTGGAAAATATATAATACAGGAAGTGTTATTGGCACTAATCCAAATTATGTACCTAATGATCCTACATATAAAGGAGTGTATCAATATGGTGAATTTGCATATTGGGAATCAGAAGATGTCTATCCTTGTAATCAAGAATTATGGGGAGATCTTTCTGAACAACCTATAAGACATCATAAATTTCCTGATGTATTAATTAGTCCTGTATTTGAAAGTGCTGTTCCTATAATAGTTGCTGGAAAATATAATGTAGAAATGCAAACTTCTAATGCTGTTTTTCCAATAGGTGTTAATATTGATATTGCAAATTTAATAACATTAATTTCAAACTCCAATCTTACACAAGATCAAAAAGATAACATTGCTTCTTTTAAAATAATAAGAGGAAATAGAGGTACAAATAAATCAATTATTGCTAAAGGTATATTAAGAAATGTTGGTAAATATGAAAAAGATAAAACATCTTATTTCTATCCAAACTATCCATACAATGATGTTAGACCAGATCCTTTTATATTAAATACTTCAAATTCTTTTACAGAAAATTCTATAGATGCTAGTGGTGTTGGAAATATTTGTAGATCATTTACCATCACCACTCTTACAGATTCTATAATTACATATATTAGTTGTGATACATCAAAAGTTGAACAATTACAAGTAGCTGCTAATACATCAGTGACACAGTGTTCATTAGACTATCCTAGTCCTACAATTATATCAGGAACTGCGTTTATAGTTTGTAACACTTATGTACGTTACAAAGTTACTGCAAGAGGAGGAAATTTTAAATGGACACCTCCAAATATAACAGCTAATACAACACCTGTATACCCTGGTCAATCTATGTATACAAATCCTAGTTGGACATTACCTCATGGAAATCCACCTTCTGGATATTCAACTTGGGTGGCTTATTGTTTAGACAATCCTACACAGGGTGCATGTACATCATGTCTTAATCCAAACAAGAATACTTTTATAAGTAGGTTTGATATTATTAGTGGTGCAGATTTAGGACTTTCTTGGTATTTAGATTCATTAGTTAAACCTATATTTAATAATATTGGTGTTCCTGATGCGACTATTGATATAGTTAGTTATATTGGATATGATATATGCTCACCTAAACCATTAGATGGATTTAATTATCCAGATAAAGGATATAGACAAGTATTTAATTCTCCAGAAACTTCTTTTGGACAACCTTTCTTGGGAGATGTTCTCAAACTTGAAAATGTAATGTATGGAGCAGGAAGTGCTGATTTTGTAAAAGTTAAAAAAGAAGCTCAATATAAACTACTTAGTGTAGAAGCTCAACAAGATGCTGTAACAGCTTCTAGTAATATGGCTGCAACTCCTGCCCCTTTTAGTGCTACTGTATTTTTTGCAGCATATCAAACTTATTTACAAATTTGGATAAATGGTATAAATAGAATAAACTTTGCATATTCATTTAATTCTATAGGTAATTATGGATATAGTGATGTAATAAATAATAATCTTGGTATAAAACAAAGAAATATTACAAATGCACAATACCTTATTCCTGGAGTACAATCTATTGGAGATGACTTTAATATTAATAATTTTCAAAGAGAGTCTTCTGTTTATATAAAAACAGATGTTGGAACAACTCTTTCTCCAATACCTGCATTACCTTATCCTAATGAAACACCAAGTTTAGTAAATGGTTTACAAAGTTTTATATCAGATGAATCAAGATTTACAATTAGTGAAAAATTAAATTGTTTTAATCCTGAAAGAGAAACACCTATAAAAGTAGTTGCATATTATGCATCTATTAAAGATACAAATGTAAATCAGTGGGGACAAATCTATTCATATGAAACATTAGATACAGGGTTTCAAAAAAATATTGAAGCATACACTGGACCAACAATATCTACAATATTTGGTGGAGACACTTTTATTTGTAAATTTGCATTTAAAACAAAACTTCCATTCTTTATTGATAATCGTGTAAATGCTCCTGATGATTCAGATGTATTTTATGATGAAATAGGTAATGTTGCCTATCCAAAATATTGGCACTCTGCAAGATCACAATTTGCAACTCCTATAAATGTATCTTCATTCACTCTAACTAATTTTATAGCTTTTAAAGCTCATAATTTTGATTGTCCTAATTCACAAGTAACTAGTACAAGTGGAGTGGTTAATCCTGGAAGAAATTTCTATGATGGGTATTTCTATTTGTTTGCTTATGGTATTCCTAATTTCTATGTAGAGAGTTCTTATAATGTAAATCTTCGTCAAGCATTTAATAATAAAGAGGGAGAGTTTTGGCCACATGTAACTAAAAGTATTCCTAATGATTGGGTACAAGAAAGTTTTGTTCCAATTGCTCAAGACAATACATATTATTATAATATAACATATTCTAAACAGAATAAAGAAAACTTTTTTTCTCATCTTCCTGTAGATTGGAAATCACAACTTTGTTTTACAAACTATCCATTTAGAGCAGTTTATTCAGATAGACAACAAAACGATCCTACAAACAAATCAAACACATGGCTTACTTATAGAGCTATATCATTTTTTGATTTTCCTCAAAATTATGGAAATCTTACATCATTAGATGGTATTCAAAATAGAGCAGTGTTAGCTAGATTTGAAAACAAGTCTCTTCTTTATAACACCATGTTAACAATTAATACAAGCAATCCTCAAGCTGCGTATATAGGAAATGACACATTGTTTAAAAGTTCTCCTCCTGTTGATTTTGCAGAAACAGATCTTGGATATGTAGGAAGTCAGAATAAATTTTTATTAAAAATTCCTCAAGGACAGATTACAATTGATGCTAAAAGAGGACAAGTGTTTTTAATATCTGGTAATCAAGTGACAGATCTTTCTATGTCTGGTTCAGGAATGAATAGATTTTTTACAGATCATTTAGCATTTGAAATATTAAGATATTTTCCAGATGTTCAAACAATAGTGAATGGGGAAAGAGTTGTAATAAAAGGAGTGGATACAGATAATCATTTTAATGGTTTTGGTTTACATGGTGTATATGATAGCAAATATGATAGAGTGATTATAACTAAGATTGACTATATTCCTATAAACAGTGATGTAAAATATGATTCTGTCACTCAAGAGTTTTATATTAATAAAATCTATCCTCAGAATTCAATCACTACAACCACTACCACTACAACACCTACTATCACTACAACCGATACTACAACACGTCCACCTTTAATTGTTCGTGAAATAGTATATGTAACAGATGATAAATATTTTTGCAATAAATCATGGACTCTTTCATTTAATTTAAATATTAACAAATGGACTAGTTTCCATAGTTATATTCCTAATTTTTATATAGCAGAGAATAATTTCTTCTATTCAGGACTTAATGATTGTTGTTCTGATTTTGATGCTATTATTGGAGGTGTTCCATTAGAACCTACAACCACTACAACCTCATCAACCTCATCAACAACAACAACTAGCACAACAACTATTGCTCCAATTCCTAGAGATTGTGATTTAGAAGGAGAGGGTATACAACAAGATTGTGGTTTAGAAGGAGAAGCAGAAGAAATACCAAATGTAACCACTACCACCACTACAACAATTGTTTTATAATGTTAAAAGTTATCACCATAAAATTTACTTCAGCTTCCTCTTCATCAGGACCGTTTGATATATTTGATGATCTTGGAAACACTATAGATGTAAATGTCCTATTGAATGATTTAATATCTGGAAAAAGTTATTATGTAGATGTTGCAGTTAATGTTATAATAATCAAATCTACAGGTAAATGTAAAATAACAAAAACATTTTCTATAGGAGTTATATACACTAATGAGTTAACAGAGAAAAATTTCAAAATAACACATACAGCATGTCTATGGACACATTTAAATAATGTAGAAATATATAACACCTTTTACGGAAATATACATCCTTATATCATTGAATATCCTTTTTCATATCAATATAATGATGAAATTTTACAAAATGTAAAAGACTACACAAAAGCATATAAATATTTTAAAGAACCTGATGGTGTGTTTAATTACAATGATAAAATAGAAACAGACGATAGATGGTTTAATAAAGCTGTTTTATATAATGGACAACAGAGTACAGGAATATTGGAACTAGTTCCAAAACCTATGCATAATTTAAAGGAATATTTAAAATATCCTACATATAATATTAATAGTAAAACAATCACCTATACAAAAACTGATAATTTTTATAAATACAATACATTTTGGAGTCTTGTTAAAAACAAATCAATTCCTTTATTTTTAACAAGTTGTGAGAATCTTTCTATAGACAAGATTGTAAATCAATCAAATATGGACTATGGAAAAAGATCATTTAAGAAAGATACATTAAGAGCTAAAGATTTGAAGATACGTCATATTTTAGATAATAGAAGTGATGCTCATCTTGTGAGTCAATTTATTACAGCCGCATCACAAATTTCATATCTATAATGAATAAATGGTTAGAAAAATATAGCAATGGTGATATAGTTCAACAAAACTATAACGATGTTTCTGTTTCCCTACCTGAAGGATTTGTAGGAATGGGATATAACACCAAAGGTAGAAACTATTCTCCTGCATGGGGTGGACAGTTTCAAGATGGCGGTAAAGTTATTACTAGTAGAAAAGATTTTAGTCCAGGTATATTAAGTAATGTTCCAGGGCTAAGTTCTTTAGCGTCTGGTAATCAACCTGGATATAATAGACAGGAGCGATATGGCCCACTAGGAGATTTATATAGATACTATGGAGGTTTACCATTAGAACACGATGTGTTAATGGATAGTCAATATAAGCCTGCAAAATCTAAAGATAAAAATGCTAAGTACATTTCTTTGAACCGTGATCCAGAATTTGTAAATGAAGTATTAGAAAATTATAAAAGAGTATCTTCTGGAAAATTAGATAAAGGAGAAAGTAAATTAGGAAATGATAGTTGGCAAGTAAGTGGATATAGTAGTGCAGGAAAAGATGCACACAAGACTACTAAACAAGGATCAGAACATCATTCAAACGCAATAGGTAGATATACATTAGGAAAAGGTAAAGATGAAAAAGGAGAGTATATCTCATACTATGATAAGTTTGATCAAGGTACTGGTTTAGGAATAAATCCTGGAGAACTTCTTGGTCTTACTAAACCTTTTGAAATATATGATAGAATATACATAGATCCAAAAACAGGAAAACCTAAAATGGCTATGGGGGGATCTATGCCTGGTTCTGTAGGATTTACATACGCACGTACAAATGATCCTGCTCCTTCTAATGGTCCTTATGCTAAGAAGACTATGCCTAGTGCTCAAGATGGTTGGGTTACAAAAGCAGCAAATGCAGAGTTTTCTTGTGCAGCTAATCCTAGAAGTAATCTTAGACAGAGCTATTCAGAGTATTGTAATCCTAAGAAAGGACTTGATAAAGATGAATATAAAGCTCTTAAGAATGAATTATCTAGTAGTTCTATGAAGGATCTTTTGAATTTAGAAGAATACTATGTTTTAAAAAATCTTGCAGATAATCAGAATAGAAAGATGGGAAGAGAGGATAATGCTTATTCTAAATATTTTGATCAATCTACAGGTCTTCCTATACCTAATTTAACAAATGAACTTAAGGAAGAAGGAAATCTGAGAGCTACAAATAGAATGTATCCAGGAAGAAAAAACCTATTAGTAAATGATGTATATCAAGGAGTATTAAAAGATTATAATATCACCACCCCACAAACACCTGCACAAACAAAAGCTTTATTAGAGAAGGCATATAATATAGGATATGCTATACCTAAACAACAAGATGGTGGTT
>Ga0315293_10001382_pt1 | contig 23564 bp, 23 predicted proteins | sample YL17G13_20_MG_FD_203071 | JGI IMG/M metagenome (GOLD analysis project Ga0315293, IMG submission 203071) | Sediment microbial communities from Yellowstone Lake, YNP, Wyoming, USA - YL17G13_20 | ecosystem: Environmental > Aquatic > Freshwater > Lake > Sediment | place: USA: Wyoming | collected...
AACCGCCTGCCGCCTACGACCTCGATACCTCTTACCCTCCTCGCCCAACTCATCTAACAACCGCTTCGTCCAGCCATCCCACAATAAGCTCAACCTCTCCTTGACCCACTCTTCGCTGGTACCTGTATCCCCTTAACTCCAGTTGCCCCCTACATATTGTGTTTTTCGGTTTCGGCCCCCTGACGTTCTTGGCCGGCGCCGAATATGAAACTGCTTCTGCCGCCGCAGCCTTCTGAACGAGCCGGCAAAAGAGTTTTCCGCGGTAGCGAGAAGTCCTGCGGTTGAATCGGAACGCGTACTCGTCAAGGTAGTAATCCAGATGTTCGCGACTCACCGCTCCCTAATGAGTGTCTGACAGCCGGATGCGTGACAAGCTTCTTAATGGCGAGTTGTTCTTACATATCGATGAGATGAAATACGTTGTGGAGCGTTGGCGAATGGATTATAATCATTACCGGCCCCATAGCAGTCTGGGCTATATGACACCGGCACGCTTTGCCGAATTGTGTCGCCAGGCCAGTTGCATCAGGCCGCATACGCCAGTGCTCGATGGAGTACAGGACTGTGGAATCCTCTCATAGAGACTGGACCCAAAAAAGGGGCAGATCAAGCTCTGCGTCAAAAACCTATGAACTCTAAAGCGAACCCAGCTAAAAGTCAGAGTCTTAACACGGACGTAAGCCTGTCATCGCAAATAGACAAGTTGTTAAAGGCTGCAAAATCTGCAAGCATACGAATCAACATCGATCCTCCCACGACAACTGCGAGGCAAATTGCGGAAACATCTAACATTCCGCAAAACATTACTATAGTAGTAGCGGGCTGCCGTGGCCAAAGAAGTATTATCGCATTTGACGAGACACTTACAGGTTATATTATTACACCAGATGGAAGGGTCCGTAATAACACCGTTTCCTCCATTCCTGGTATATCGATCATGTATCCCAACAAATGGTGGAGCCCAGCTTCATTTACTAAGGAGGCCACCGAGCGTTTTACTCGCCCAATCATTAAATTGTTAGCTCTTTGTCACTCAGAGAATTTCCCTTTGCCACGATTTGCGCTTGGAATATCGGACATTGCGGGAGCTCTCCGTTCGGGCTACTTTGGCCAAGTTTCTCTCATGGACATGCAACTTGGCGATACAATCAATGCGATGGTGAAGGCTTGCACCGATGAAGTTATAGACATTATCGGCATCTCCTCCACTTTCGGTCAGCAGGACTTACTTGAGGACCTACTTAAAGAACTGACATCCTCATGCCCCAACGCGCTTATAGTTGCTGGCGGCAGCTTAGCGACGTTAAATGGTCGGGCAATACTGCAAAAGCATCCTTGTATAATAGTAGCAAAATCAGAAGGCGAAACAACCATGTGCGATGTAGTCGAATACTGGCGAGGAATACGCACGATTACATCTATAAATGATATTGAGTTCTACTTATTGAACGATTTCTATAACAAAATGGCTTCTCTTACTCCCTATAGCGTTCCATATTACCGTCATAACCATATGAAACATGGCGATAAACAAGCCATGATACAATCAATATCAACACGTCGTACTTCCAAGAGAAATATTTACCGCGATTCTGTACAACTCCCAGAACTAGACCTTTTGTCAAAGACACTTGATTGTCATGGTGTAATGCAACTGGAATCTAGCCGTGGATGTACATTTGCGTGCTCTTTTTGTCCACGCGAACACAAAGGATCATGGTATGGTGACCAAGAATCTAATTACGATCCATTTCTTGTAGATGTTCGTACAATATACGAAGCGTATCCATCAATCGCCAAGAAAATATTTCTTGTCGACGAAGAGTTCTTTGGCTATCACGATAATGCTGAGGATAGGGTTTTCCGTATAGCCGAATCCTTAAACCGCACCGGATTCAAATTTGAAACAAGCGCAAGAGTTGATCAGGTTTACCAGCTTGACAAAGACAATTCATGGCATGCTAAACGTTTAGGGGTTTGGCGTAAACTCGTAGAATTAGGAATGGATCGTTGTTTGTTTGGCATAGAGTCCGGTGTCGAAAGTGTCCTTAGGCGTTTTTGCAAGAAAATAACTTCCAAGCAGAATATCGTGGCTATCCGAATGCTTTCCCTTGCAAATATCCCTATTAGATTTACCTATATAACATTTGACCCGCTGATGACGATGAACGAACTTATCGATACTTATCGGTTTATGGGGCGTACAGATTTGTGGCTAAGACCATCATTACAATTTGATATGAGAAGACTTGTTCATATTGCAGAAAGTGATTCTGTAACTAGCGAACTTTCCACTCGCACACCGTTGTATAAACATATGTCCTACATGCTGGTGTCGTTGGAATGTCTCGTTGGATCGGACTACTTGCGCCAAATCGAATCCATGGGACTCGCACGAAATGAGAATTTACTAATGGGCAGACGAGACTCTGATTATGTTGATCCAGTGATAGGAATCCTTAGTAAACACGCCCAAATGTGGATAGACCGAAGCTTCGCATTAGATTATACATTAAAAAGCATAGCCAAGATTACCGACAAAGCTATCCAATCTATAATCGTAAGCACTCGTGGTACTCTCAAGGACTTTGCATACCGTCTTTTGGGCATGATGCTGGTCATTGTCACAGAAGATACATCGCATGAGGCTCAACCCGGGGATGGACAATCAGCTATAGATTATGCAACTAAGTCTGGATGGACCTGTGGAGCAAACAAGGAAGCGCTATCACTCGGACTTCGATCTGTTATGACACATCTTTTTGAGGAATTAAAGAAGACTATGTCGTCTCGCATAGCTGTTGAAATGGCAAATCTCGACACGAACTCCCGTCAGCTAATTAAACAAGAAATAGCCCAATGGGCCAAACAAAATGAATGGAAACTCATCAATGGACAAGAACAAGGCTAATGCTGTCTTGTAGAAAGTGGTGGAATAACTGTAACCTGTATGCTTAAGGTCCCATTTCGGTCCTTTCTAAAGATCGTTGCCAAACTACAGACCAGTGAGTTTTATCCAGTTCTAATATCCGTAGCTTTTCACACTGATCTCCAAAAATCTTTCTCGCGTCCGATTGCCACTTTCTTATATATTTAAGGCGCAATTTGCCATCGCCGATATCATCCTGATATCGTTTTTCATCTTCGGCACTATAATGGTACCAAGGCTTTGAATGAACAAAATGAATAGCCATCAGTTCTTTTTCTAAAAGACCACAATCGTTCTGCACCACCCTCTTGGCCAAATCATCGTGAAATCTGAAGTTATAAAAAGGACTAATATATAAGAATCTAATTGAAGGGATAAGAAGAGCGAAACCCTCCTGATCACCATTGAAAATCTTTGAGTTTGAGTATTTTTCCCAGGTATTGATTATATCTTTATATGCCTTAATCCACTTATCATCAAATTTGTCTTCATACAGGAGTTCATTATTGAACCATAATAATCCACTGTTAGTACACTGAATTTCATTAACAATCCTTTTATCCAAATTATATATTTTACACACGTGCTCTGAAAACTCAGGAGGCCATTCATCTAATGTTATGTATCGACAAATAGGTCTATTCTTTATGCCAGCAATATGGTAAGGATACTTTATTAATAAATTTACAACATCTAATTTAAATGGTTTCACTGTATAAATATCACCATCTAATCCTAAACTAACATCATATCCCATTTGATACAAATGGCTGGGGATAAGAGGCAGCCACCAGACTTCAGAAGGCCATGTGCACTTGGGTTGTACAAATACATGTGCATAGCTTAAAGAAATCAATTTTATTTGAAATCGGTCCAACAAATTAAGATTGCTTCCCGTTTTAATATCCCCGGCTATGAATAAATCGAAATCAGGATTATGTTGACGAACTGCTAATAACGCCATAATAGCTTTGGCACAATATGGTTCGTTGCTGACCACAAACGCTGCAATTGAATGTTGATGGGGCATAACTAAAACATATTACTTAACCCCTCCCCATCGTCAAGACCCAATCCTCTTTTGTATTTGGTGTGAGCTGTAACAGTTTATACTGTTCCTTCGCTTTGCGAAGCGAAGGCGTAGCCGAAGCGGAGCAAAGCGAATCGCCGCCCGCGAAGTACACCTCCGCAGGCGCCCGATATCTATCGAAAGGGACGTCGTAGGTGGTGTCCCGCCGATCGTCTTTGAAGGAAAATGCAAGGTGTTCGTAAGCGGTCGCGTGTTGTCAAAGGGAGTCGTGATTGGTGCGGCTGGAGATAATCATTACGGGCTGAGACTCTTGGCCACCGAACTTCTCCGTCTTGGGTCGGAGCGGCTGCCCTCGCATGATGAGGTCTAATACGCCACAGACTACTCTGCAATCAGCAACTCTGAAAAATTCGTCGGCGACAGACCTCGGAGCGCTCCGACGATAGACTTATATTCTCCGAGATTCGCCAACACGACACGCACGATTTCATCTCCGTTGTCATGGCAGTATGCCTTGAATGCCCCAGGTCGGTTGCCCATATTCGCATCGATCATTGGGCCAGTAATCCTCGACCGCCCTTCTCTTGATAGCTGAAGTATCGCATCAAGGCGCTTCTTTATCTCGATTTCCAAATGAGGGTCCAGATCACCAACATCACTCTGCTGAGGTGCTGAAATATACGGAGGGAGATTCTCTGCCTCAATCGTACTCCCTTGGCACAGAGTAACTGCTCGCTCAATGCAGCTCTCTAACTCCCGCACGTTACCAGGCCAATTATAGGAAGTCATTGCATCCATTGCCTCTTTGGATACAGGGACTTCTTGGCTACCTGCCCTCGTCGTGAATTTCTTAACAAAGTGCTTGACCAGTTCTGGAATATCGACACGACGGTAGCGCAAGGGTGGGACAGGAATTTCGATGACCTTAAGACGATAGTATAGCTCTTGTCGAAATTGTCCCCGCCGAACCAGTTCTTCAAGGTTTCGGTTCGTGGCCGCTATGACGCGCACATCGACTTTGATAGACTTGTTGCTTCCGACACGTTCGATTTCTCTCTCCTGCAATACACGAAGAAGACGGATCTGAGAGGAGAGTGTAAAATCTCCGATCTCGTCGAGGAATATGGTACCTCCATCTGCCGCCTCAAATCGGCCTATTCGTTTCTCTATTGCGTGGGTGAAGGAGCCTTTTTCGTGGCCGAATAGCTCACTCTCGAGTACGCTCTCTGCAAGCGCGGCACAACTAACCTTGATAAATGGTCCGGTTGCTCTATCGCTTGAATAATGGACAGCCGCAGCCACCAACTCCTTCCCCGTTCCGCTCTCACCACGCACAAGGATTGTTGCGTTAGCCTTCGACACAAGTGAAATCAACTCATATACTCTGCACATTTCCGCTGAGTCCCCGATCATGTTCTCGGGTCGATAGCGGCCAGCTAATTCCTTTTGTAAGCGAGCATTTTCTTCTGCTAACCGCTTCTTGGTTTCGTCCAGTTCTTTGTCCTTTTCCTTGAAACCAGCCAACATTGAAATCAACACTTGCAGTCCAACACGGTCTTTCTTCGAAAGGAAGTGCAGCCTTCCGGTTGCTCGATAAGGTTCATCCCTCAACTTTGTTGCGAAATCTTCTGTTCTATAATCTTGGTCGTGATGCCTGGTAAACAAGGCAAAATGTGCTGTCGGCAACCTTTTGAACAAGAGTGGAAGCAACTCCTTTTGACCAAAGAAATAGTATTCACTCTCTGGATTGTCGCCACCCCAGTGGTCATCAATCAAAATAAGGTCAATCTGTTCATTCGATAAGTCAAGTCTCTCAAGCCATGTTTTACACTGCTCGGGGCTCGTACCTGCAGGATTATGAAGAAGCTTAAGCTTGATTCGTTTATCGGTCAAAGTCAGATCGTGTGTAGGGATTCCTGGAAGGTATGAGGCTTCATTTATAGTCTCAGTGCCGATATTGCTCGCCTCTTCTGCAAGAAACGGAACTAACGCTTCCTGAAAATCGTTTATAGCAGCTACCAGGTCATCGTCAAGTAGAAGAACACTTATATTCATTTGACAATACTCCTAACCTTTTTTTTTATGGGCAATTTGTATCCGTGCTTGGTAAAACACAATGTCCGCATACTCACCTGCACCTCGAACCGGGGTCCAGTGAGGTTTCGCAAACCCGCACGCTTCGTTGGCAAGGTGAAGCATCGTTACCCCTATCCAGTCGACGTTACTGCAGTTGGAAAGTTCATCCGTCTTTATTCTGGCTTTATCCAATTCTGTACACCTAAAGGTAGTTGAATTCTCGCAAAGCATAAATAAGCCAGAAGAGGTAGCGTCTGGTCTGTTGTCCAGACTTACCTTGAGGACAGGGCAGTCTTCATTAATATTTTTTAGAGCATTTGTAAGTATTCCGTCGGCAGCAACATAGAGTTGCTCCCGATTCCATTCCAAAGAATGCTCTTCGATCTCAGCCACCAAATTGCCGGTTATTGCTTCAAATAGAGACGTGTAATCTCCTCGAACAAGTTCTGCTGACTTCACTAAGACCGAGCAAGACTTGTCTTCGCAAATACTGCAAATTTCTCGAAGGGCCGATATAAGACTCCTTAGAAAATCATTACTTTTGATCGGTTCGAGCTCGGCCCTCTGACGCTTGCAGGCTAGCCGACAGAAACCGATTAGTTGCCGGAGATGATTCAATTGATAGTCAAGAGCCTTCTTTTGACGAATAACATCCGGAATGTCTTTGACAAGAGACAAGATACCACTAAGGGGGGTATCGAGAGCATGACCAACGCGTGGCATAGCCCGCAACATCTCCCTCTCTTGTTCCTTCCTCACTTCCTTCCGCGCCCCATATATATCCATGCACAATTGTCCTATAGGACCGAACATGTTCTTTGCAAAAAGCAGACGAACATGAGCTTCCTCTTCGGAGATCATTTTGCTTTCGTCTATATTAGATACGAATATAAGCACAGTGTCCTTTGATGTCTGTACCGGCTGATAGGAATACCAAGCTACCGCACGTCTTATTGGCGGTGATCCTTCGCAGGAAAAGGGATCTGGAGCCAGATAATGAACGACATTATGGGGACTGAAACCAAATGACAGGATTGCGTCTGCGATGGACTGGGTTTCGGGCATGAAGCTAAGAGTGCAGTCTGTCGCTTTCTGAGGAAAGACCTTATCAAATTCCACGCCCGCCAGCTCGACCCGGACCAGCCTGTTGGTTTTCGACTTAACCCATTTGGGAATACTGTCCAATTTCTCGGTGAATTTGTCGCCATCGAGTGCCCCAATACGAGCCAGGAAATTCCTTGCTGCTTGTCGAAATTCGCCAGATTGGTCTGGGCTTTCGTCCTTGAATTCGTTGCGCAAGTGCAGAAAGATCTCGATATAGGAGGATAGGACTTTGGCATGAGGAATATAGAACATTCCAAGATCATCATAAAAATCTGTGGAATCATTCCACGCTCGCTCATAAGGATTCTGTCTAAGCTCAGGATGCCTATCATATAATTTATGTGTACAAGTGTTAAGTCCTCTCAGAAAAATGCCATATGCAAGGAACCAGAATTGCCGATAGCTATCATCAGGGCATTGTCCAAGGATTCCTATGTCTTTGAAATACTCTGCTTTTGTGGATTCTTCTGACGAGTCATGGAGCCAATTCTTAAAGAAGACCTGAAATCTGTCAACATCCCCAGAATGCTCAGGTATGATAAAATGTATTTCCTCGCGAATAGCGATTTCCAATTCATCTTCTTGAAGGTATGGAAACAGACTCCTTATTCTCTGGATGGCTATTGACCGTGGCCGATTTGCCGACAAAGATCTTCGGGATGACCAGCTCTCAAGAGCAAGATCGGGCGGGCACATCAGAGAACGAAATCCACGCCTGAAATCAGCCAATTCATTTTTCAATATCCAAGGTGGCCTGACAACTTCTTGGCCAATGATGCCCATAATAGCCGGTACAAAGATCGTATTCCCCTCCCATGCAACGAAAGAAGCTGCCAAATATCCAAGATTATCCCTCAATATGGTCTGTCGAACATAATCTGAGTAAAGATAAGCGGTGACCCACAGACCAGGACCAGGTACTTCAGCACCAATCAAAGATGCCAACAGCTCGGCTCGGGTCCTGACTTCTTCAGAAGATTTGTCAGATATCGTGAAATGTATGCGCCTATGTTCCTGCTTAGGTCTGGGCAGAAGGCACGTTTGTATGTCCGTTTGTACAATGAAGGAGAGGTCTTTCAAAACGTCAACACTATACGTAGCGTTCTTTACGTTCGTTTCATTCTTCATGCTTCAACCAGAAAATGTCCTCAGCCAAAGGAAATTCCATTTGGGCGCTTTCCAAAAAACGGCGAGCGGCATCAACAAATATTGTACGCTCGCATTGACCACTTAGAAAGGCAAAACACATTGCCAGACGTTCGACAGCGCGTTCGCGGTTCTCTTCGGCAACAGAAGTCAACGAAAGGGAGGAGAAATGCCGCTCCATAGTAAAGGCGGAACCAGTGGACCGGAGCCACTTCAGGAAAGCTGAAGCTGTTGGCTTAGTCGCGCACCATGATACTCCATTTGCTTCTCCAATCTCTCGAATCATGCCGAGTGTCTCGAAGCTTGCAGTTAGAATAACGCAGAGTTCGCAGTTAGGAGCGAGCAGACTTTGCAGCTTCCGGATGAGCCATTGCCATCGGGGCACATAGTAGAGCATATGCGAGCACAAAATCAAGTCAAACTGGTCCGAGACTTGTCCTACAGCAATGGCATCTTCTGCAGTGCTGTGAATGAACGTCAGTGAATACTTACAGGACCTACCAGCCTCAAGAGCCATCAAGGCCGTCTGCAAGTCCGATAGGACACGACCGCGAGAGTCTACTCCGGTATAGTCTACTAACTCAACGGATAGACGTCGTGGGAGGCTGGCCAATAGCGGAAAAGTGAGTTGCCCAGGACCACATCCAACATCCAATATGCGTAGTTGCCTATTGGATGTAGCTTCGCGTGCGATGTGATCAATAAGAACACCCGACAGAGTATCATACTTGGTCGTGTGAGAGGCAAAGACTTCGAATGCTTCGGGATCATACGGACTGCCGCCACTCTGTCCATGCAGACTGCTATTGGTCATTGTGCAGATACTCATCAGTGAAGATACTACCCAATTCAACTTCTTTCTCTAACTCACCTGATTCAATCAAGACTCTCTGCGTATCCCGCCAAAGATCTTCTTTCATATATCCTAAGGGTTTACCTTCTTCTGGACTGAGTAGGGGAATCGTCAAAGCGAACGCAGCATTTTCTGTTTCGGCAGGAGCTTCAGAACTGAACTCCCTGATTATCTCGCCCACTCTCTGGGGATTCTCCATGGCCCATTTCCATCCCTGATAGTACGCCTTCAAAAATCGACGTACGATATCAGGATGCTCCTGCAGGAAGGACTCTGACGTAAATACTACATTACCGTATGACCGAATCCCAAAATCAGCAAACCAGATAGTACTGATCTTAAGGCCCTTTGCTTCCGCTGTTGGCTTTTCACTCAGATACGTAGTCCACATGTCAAGGTTTCCCTCAACAACACGGGTCAGGTCCAATTTGATGGGTTCCTCAAGGACCGTTTTTCTATCCAAATCCAACCGTTTCATTAGAACATCATATTGATACTCAACGTTCGTAGCTTTGCGTACCCCGAGTCGTTTCCCAACAAAATCCCGCGGATTCCTCACACCCGAAGACTCAACTGCAAGAATGCAACAAGGAGTTTTTTGAAAGTCGGCTCCTATGGCCACAAGGGGCATTCCATTAGCTCTTGCGAGGATGAGTTCGTCGGCCCCGGTTAAACCAATCTGGTCTGACCCTGACACAACCATTTTCTTGGAATCGTATTCAAAACCTCCCTGATTGATGACGACATCCAGACCAACATCTCGGAAGAAACCTTGTTTTTCGGCAACTAATGCTCCGCAGCTTGTGCCTCCATATCGCCATTTCAAACGAAACGAAATAGACTGAGGGGACAGAGGAAATGTGCTACCGGCGGGGCGGTCCTCTGCAGGCATTGGTCCGGGAGGCTGCAAATACATCCATAAGCTGGCCAGTGTGACAATAACGATCCCAACCCCAATACCTATCCATAGCTTAGTCTTTATACTTTGATGCATCTCCATTTCTCCTTTCTCTTACTTAATGTTATCATATTGTATTGTTGTTTCCAAACTCGACGCGAAAGACTCTTCTCATCCCAAACTCGATTATGCTGAGCAGCCCGAAGAAAGACAGGCCTAAACACATTAACAGCGTTACCGCGGTAAACATCCTGACCGTATTCCCTTGATAGGAAGCTTCCGTGATTTGGTAACCTAAGCCACGATCACTACACGCAAACTCGCCGACAACGGCACCGATGACTGCCAACGTTGAAGCCGCCTTTAGACCTGAAAGAAAATATGGTATTGCTGAGGGTAGCCGGAGCTTCCACAAGACTACCCAACGGGATGCAGAAAGAGAGCGGAAGAGATCTATGGCTTCTTGGTCTATAGTATTCAGTCCCGTACGCAGGTTGACAATAACAGGAAAGAAACATATGAAACCAGCGAGAAGCGCTTTTGCCACTAAACTTCCACCGCCAGACCAGAGTGCCAGAATCGGCGCAAGTGCGACAAGTGGCATACACTTGAACGCTACAACTAAAGGAAAAACAGACCGATCGAATGCTCGGGAAAACGCAAAGGCAAAAGCAAGCACGAAAGCTCCTATTGTTGCCAAGATGAAACCCACAAGTGATTCCATTGCTGTTATGAGAGCATCATTGGAGAGAGAACTTATATTCTTAAATGTGTCTTGAATGATTGCTGATGGTCGAGGTAGGAGGTAGGGTGCAATAACATTTCTTCTCACTGCTACCTCTAAGGCAATCAAGGCCAGCACCAAAATAAGAATGGGAGGTACCAAGGCCCTTATGTATGTAGTACTTTGCCTATTTGTTGTCATTTCCAGTCTTTCTAAGAATGGATCGAACCTTTGCCAATTGCACTGCAAATTCTGCCCTGTCAAGTAGACTCAAGTCACGGGGTCGTCTGAAGCTATCGTTTAGAATATCTGCGACTATCCCAGATGGCGGAGGGCCTAAGACCACTATCCTGTCTGCCAAAAAGGTCGCTTCTTCCAGTGAATGAGTCACAAATACCGTTGTGGTCTTGGTGGTCTCCCATATCCGAAGCAGTTCCAAATTCATTTTGTTTCTATTGATTTCATCGAGGTCACCGAAAGGTTCGTCCATCAACAGAAGTGTTGGCTTGTACGTTAAAGCTCGTGCAATGGCCACACGTGCTTTCATGCCCCCTGAGAGTTGATCCGGATAGGCGTTTTTGAATTCAGCAAGCCCCACTAATCTGATCATGTCTTCTGCTCTGGCTGCAACTTCTCCGTTCTGAAATATCTCAGCGGGAAGCATCACGTTCCCGAGAACAGTTCGCCACGGCAATAAAACGGGATTCTGGAAAACATAGCTGAACTCTCTACCACGGTTCTTCTCGTCTATCTCAGTGCCATCTAACAGAACCCGGCCATCGGAATGAGGAATCAGCGCGCCAATTACACGGATAAGGGTCGTTTTGCCGTGACCAGACAGCCCGACGACTGCAATGAATTGGCCACGTCGGATATCGAGGTTGATTTCTTTGAAAACACAGAAACCACCCGGGTACGTAACGCCAACGCCCTGCAACTGGAGGTGACCCCGTGCACATATATGCTGAAGGCCACCGTGCCTATCTTGATTTTCTTGCTTATCCATAGATATCTCCGATCATGCGCTGTCGTACGACTGAACGCTCAGATCAAGGATTTCAGCCTGAAGCCTGGGGATAGTCGCCTCGTCAAAGTTGGCGAGGCTAATGAAGCCCTCTGCAACGCCGTTCATAAGGGCCGGCTGTGGTGGCATGACCAAGAGTAGTCTCTTTTCTTTCGTATTCACGAGTCCTCGAGCTTACAACAACGTTCACCCTCAATATGGGGAGAGCAACGGGTGTGCCAAAAGGCCAATTGCGTTATAAGTAATTGTAATTGAAAGACTTGCTTTGTTCCAGCAAGCTCCTCTGGCCGTTTTCTGGAAAGCCTAGGCTTACCTGGTAAGGCCAGGCTTACCTTAGCAATTCCAGACAGTGGGGGGGGCGTACGCTTGCCAAGGCAAATCGCCTTGGTGCTCACCCCGTCCCGGACCCATTCGAATCGTACAATATTCTTCCGGCGTCATCATCCTTTCTTTCCGTCAAGCCGTGGACCCATTGCACAGAGGACGAAAGCCTACATCGTTGTGGCGGGTCTATTTTAGGGACCGATCGGCACCACGGTAAACACATTACGATAAAAATGCACTATGCATCGCTGCTGACGATGTCCCATCGGTAGTTGGAGGTTGTAAGAAGCAATGGCTACTCCGGCCCGGTTCTGTGTAGAATCGGGCCGTGAGAACAAGTTTTAGACAATTTCGAAAGGAGTAGCCATGCGAACGCAATCGTACCAAATCGCCAACAAGGCCGACAGCAGAAAAATCGCCGAATTCCTCAGCAAAGACGGGCAACTCCTCCTGCCGTTTCTGGAGCTGATCTGCAATACCGAACGGGCCGTCGATGAATTGATTGACCTGGTCGGCAAAGCAGCAATAGGGGCAATCTTGCTGCTGTCGGCTGGGCAAATGCAGATGGGCGTCCGCTTATTTGGCGCCTGCGTATATCTGCAAGCGGATGCGTACAAAGGCGATGACGTGATCTTTGCGAAAGGCCGCATGACAGAGGTGGGCTGCTTGGTCCATACTTCCCTCCGCAAGTTCTTCGAGGCTCGAGACAGCGATCCAGCGAGAGCCGCCGAGATGCTGCTTCGGTTTGCGGACCTCCACACGGTGGAACATCGAGCGAAAGACGAGGGTCTGGACCGTGATCAGATCACGACTCTCTCGCACGTAAGGCATCTGGCCACCGCACCAGAGTCGAGACGGTCATTCCCGGCAATAATGAAGATAAGGAATTCCTTGAGCTCTCATCTGGCGATTGGTCAGGCCGCTCTTACTATGGGGAAGCTTAGTCCTTACCAGGTTCTGCTCGGAGCAGCAGGGAGACTGCCTGTGGCAGCAAGTCTCTTCGACGCTAAGTCATTGTTGTACTACCACTTCTGCGCATCTTATTAACACGAGCTCAGCCTTGGCACGCCGTTTGTTCGTGCTAATTATCAGACGACAGAACGAATGGCAGGCTGGCCTGAGAATGGCCCCGAGGACCAGCAAGCCGGAACCAGAACCTGGGCCATGAAGGAGTAGTGCAATGAATGATTTTACGAAAGGCTTCATTAGGGGATCGAGTGTTCCTATGCCCGACGGTGGTGACACCCACTTCCACCCGTGGGAGAATGGACGTGGCTTCACGGTGACCACGAGGCTGCCTGGGGGCCTGGATTTCAGCGAAGACTTCCGTTTACACGAGATGGTTGGCCAACGGACACCCCCGAGGCCTGATGTTCTCGGGCAGATGCCCTGGTAGGTCCAAGAAGGGGACCAGTCCTGGGCATGACGCTAAACTGCCCAGTCTGTCCAAGCCCAAAGGCGGGTTGAGCACGCTGAATAGGCCCTGAATCCTGGTCGGAATGAGCGACGTTTGCATGCCTCAACTCGACCTCGGTATTCAGGGGCCTCGTTTTTTTGTAAGGGAAGGAGTGACGATGGGTAAGGCGAGTGAAAGACGAATAAGGAGAAGGCAAGAGTATCTGGGCCAGTTGGCCCAGAAGAATCCGAAGAAATTCAAACGGGAGTGGGCCAAGCGTCTGGCAAGTTGGCAGCGGGAAGCCTACAGGCGTGCTCCCCGTCTGCTCGATTCTAAGGATGGGGTCTTCGACCTGGTGCTATACGCCGTTGCACAGCTGGCTGGCTGTGGAGATGGTGCGATAGAATGTGACTGTACGGAGACTCGGGCCGGCATCAAAACCCTGGAGGAAACCGATACGATGAGGATCATGAACGATGCATGTTCAGACGCCCTGGCGGGCGTGTTCGATCCTCACATGCATAGGCTCAGCAATGCGAAGTCCAACTACCACAAAATGGCGGTAGAGGGCCATAGGCCACCTCGCTAGCACCTGTGGTTGTCATTCCCCAGTGTCCTCAACCTCATCTACGTCGGTTCCAGCGAACCACAGTCAGGCACGTCTCTTGGCAGTTGGAGAGAGACCTCAGCGGCGGCCAGAGATCATGCGCCTTGCCGAGGATCGTTGTGGTGTGCCATGGCGTAAAGGCAGAGTCTATGCAGAAAGGAGATTCTTGTATGAAAGATAAGACAAAACAATTTCGAACAAAACTTGTACACGAAATGGAAAAGCTCAAGAGCGATCTGGGGTTTGGAGATATCGAATGCGGCGAAGACGAGGTGCTTGCTACCACTGTGATCGAGGAGATGTCGGTCTCACCACATCCATGTCGATTGGACTTGGTCGGAACAGATGACCACACCCTAACTGCATATCTGCGCAATGTCACCTTTCTGGGCTCGTCAAGTTCTCTGGTGAATCGGGTTGTATCGTACACTGAAGATACCTTTGTCAGACGAGCGCAAACAAAGGGGGAGAAGATTTGCAGAAACGACATTGAGTTGGCTTGTCTTCTCATTGATGTGTTCTGTTCAAAACCACGATCCTCTGACGACTTGATGCTCATGTGCTTGTTAGCCATTAATGGGAAGATTCGCAGAGCAAGGAGCGCCGTAGACTTTATTGATGGCGAGGTAGTTGTGGTTGCGGACATGTGGTGTAATTTTGAGGAGATGCCTAGTGACGTCGAAGAGACCATCAAAGCAGTCTCGGGACATGGCTTCCTGATTCAAGAACTGGAACGAACCCTCGGTAAGTTCGCATTCGCTGACCCAAAGCCCTCACAGAGACTTGTCTCGATGCTCTTTGACCGAATCGATCGTCGCATCGGGTCCAACGAGAAATCCGAGAAGGCATCTGCAGAAGACGTGCTCACTATTTGACGCGAAAGGAGTTCAGACAGATGGCAGAGATTCAGGAGAAAGATGAAAACGTTGTAAGTTCAGTGAAATTCATTGCTCGCAAGTTTGCTTACCTCTGCGGCGTGCCACCTGGGCAGCCTGTCGGGCCCGCATTCATAGTCGCAGCTCTGGCCAAGGCTCTCGGCGAAGGCAAAGTGGGTGAACTGCTGGGTCAACATGGTGTGTCCGACGTGAAAATCCTTTTGGCAGCTATTCCGGACTGCGTGCAGGAAGAGGCCAGCGAATTCCCCGAACTTAGGCCAAATGAAGATCTAAGGAGACTGTTGAAGGCCAGACTTGGGGAGTTCTTTCAGGGCAAAATGCTGGCTGAAGAGGCACTGAAGACTTTGCTTGAAGCCGGGACAGCTGATATAAAAGATCTTCTCTCAGACCCCCGTACCTTGATGCGAGGATGGTCCAAGTCGGTTGCTACCAAGGGAACCAGAGACCTCCTGAAGAAGCTGACCCTTTATTATCAGCCTCGCTTCCACGCCGGATATAACTATTACACGGTCGACGCAGGATCTGGCACATCGGATTTCATGACTGGAAAGAGGGACAAGGAGTTCCTTGAGGTGATTTCTGAGTCTTACCGTGAAGAGACGTATGCCCATTACACTCTGTTCTCCAGTCGGTTGTATCTCGATTCACCACTTGGGAATGTGGTTTTAAAACACGGACCGCTTGGGGCGCATATCGTTGGGATTTCAGTCCTTGCAGAGATGGGCCTCGTTTACCATGGACCTATCTCCATTCACCAAATTGCCTGGACTCTGGATCCGAAAAACTTCCACAGGATGCTTGGCTTCACCCTTGAAAAGGTCACCGAACTTCACAAAGCTGGACTGGTTGAAGTCCAACTTGATGACGACTGCGTCAGGCTATACTCGGTCGTTATTGCCTCCCACAGGATTCTCAACGAGTTCCTTTGTTACCTCCGCGATGCTGATCCTTTGACAGAAGAGGATCAGTCGGACATCCTTCAGAGAGTTTTCTGATGCCCACGTCGGTCTGAGGGAGCAGGTACCACAGACAGACAATTCCCTCAAAAACAGTCTCAGAGGCACGTAATCAAATTCCCAACCTTCAATGATCGGGCTGCAGTTGGGGTATGCCCAGAAAGGAGAAGCACGGAATACCAAGAACAAGAAGTTTGAAGCAGATTGAAACACGGAAAGAAACCAACCTTGAATTTTGAAAGGACAAAACATGACAACGAAAACGAATGGTGGGATTGACTGCCCCGCGTGCCAGAACAAATGTGATACGTCGGTAGACGTATGTCCAAACTGCGGATGGAAATTCAACAAGAGCCCCGGTGTACCCGGAAAGTCTATTGTCCACCTCGCGGCCAGGCCTAAGATCCAATGTGAGGTGGACCTCGCCGCTACTGTTGATCGCACCGGTTCATCCAAGCAGTTCGAAACGGGCATACCCCTGACCTACGAGAAGATCGTTTCTCAGGTCAAAGCAAAGGCGCGCAAAGTGAAATGCTGGGTCTCAAGCCATGGGGACCTTGACGAAGGCCAAGACTTTATTATTCACACAGATGCAGGGACCCCGGAGCAGGCTGTCAAGGACATCAAGAAGGTCTGCTATGGTGGCGGAGGTGACCAGCCCGAGCACCATCTGGACGGAATCGAGACTCTTCTCGAGCGGGTTCCATGGACCGCTGATCCATCGCGCGCCCGTGGCGCGATTCTGGCCTTCATGACCGCCGACTCGAAGCCAGCAAGATCTGGTGTCACCGCGGCTGAACTCGGAAAGAAGATCAGGGACAGGAATTTGTTGCTGTACCTCGTTTGCGAACCAACGCCGACTCTACAGGAGCTCGCCTCCGCAGCGAGTGGCCTTATCTTCCAGATATCGAACAACCCGGATCCAGCGTCGTTGCAGCAGATTGCCTCACAGCTTTCGGCATCGATCGTGGCTACTATCGCGAGCGGGGGCACAGTCCCAATGACCGTACCGGCGAACTAACCATTAATCCAAGCACGTCTATGGAGGTTCCGAATATGAACACACAAAGCCAAAACAGCAGAAGACCAACTATCATCAGCAACACTCTACGGCGTCCGCCATGGATCTGCCGCAATGTGAAACAGAATGTAGTCCTCGTCCGCGATAAGTCGGGGTCGATGAGCGGACAAAAAGCAAAAGACGCCTCGGCCGCGAGCCTCGACCTCGTGGCCGAACTCGGGGCACCCACGAACAAGGATGGCTTTAAAGTCGCCGTGGCTGACTTCGCGAGCGGGTCGAAAGTTGTTCATAACCTTGAGAAAGCCACGACGCTGAACGGAAAGGTTGCCTCTCTGTCCGTCGGCCTGTTCGGGGGCAGCACAAATATCAGCTCAGGCCTTGAGGACGCCTTATCGATCCTGGAGAAGGCCGGCAAGACAAACCAGGAAGGTGTGACTTGCCTGCGACCAGTGGTGATTCTCTTCACTGATGGTTGCCATAATGAGGGCGCGCCACCTCAGGAGGTGGCGAACCGTCTCAAGCAGATCGCCGATTTGGTCACCGTGGCATTTGGCAACGATGCCGATGAATCCCTTTTGCTTGATCTGGCCAGCACGCCGCAGCACTTTTACCGGTGTTCAAGCGGCAGAGAATTGCGGTCTTTTCTGGCGGCCGTCGGCGCGACCATGACAGCCACCATGGCGGCGGGTGTGAATGCTACTCAGTCACTCGCCACGATTCGGCAGTGACTATAGGGACAATTCACCCCAGGTATTCAAAACGCGGTTCGCTAAGCACTGGGTGGCAGCCTCACGGCCAAAGGCCTTGGGGATGGCTTCTTCGCTATACGAAAGGCCGCTGCCACCCAGTGCTATTGATTTACTATCTGGGGCTAACGAACGAAAGGAGTAATGATTATGCGTATAACGCCTACTTGTGAACAGATGAAGTACCTGACCTCGGTTGGTATTTCGGAAACCACCCTCTCGCAGCCGGTACCTGTCACTGAGCACTTGCCGGAGATCAGCCATAAGGCTGCTGGCAACTCAGGCTGTCATGCAGGGCAATGGTGGGGGATCTTCCTGGTGATTGTAGTGCTACTGCTCTCAATCGTTGCCATTGCGCACGGTGGAGAGCTACAGGCCGTGGAACAGAGCTCAGTTGCTTCAGCCGATCAGGTCTGGAACCAGTGGCTCAATATGATTGACGTCGAAATCACACTTCTTCGTGAGTGGGTCAGTCGGGCGGCAATGCAAGAGGAGCTGGCCGTGCTTCAAGGGCAGTTAGAATCTCTCGAACAACGTCTGGCTACTTTCCAAGATACGTATTTGAACGACAACTTGCAGGACCATGGGACCCTCACCCACCAAATTGAAAGCATTCAGATTGACCAACAAGATCTTCGGAGCAACCTGACTGCCAGGTCAGGGGAGCTGACGACGTCGATTACTGAGAAAGTTGGCGCCCAGATTACCGAAGCCGGAAGAGCGAGTGAAGAGCTCACAAAGAGAGATATGGACACGTTACGCTGGAACCTGAATCAGCAGCGGCAGGATTTCAATATGGCTGTAGTTTGGCTTGCGACAATCTGCACCCTGATCGTAGGTCTCATTGTCACCGGGAGGATTCTAATGGAAAAAAGCATAGGCCAAGTCGAACAAGACGCTATTTCGCGTCTGAGTGAAACAGCCGTGATCAACGGCGATATCGCGAAGCCATTGCAGGCATCCGGCGAGGGCGTAGGACTTGCCGCAAAACTGGATAAGAAGGTCAAGATCGAGTTGACGCGACCCAAGCCGCAGCCGTTGCCGTCCCCTCTTGAACAGATGCAGGCGATTATCGCATCTGCAAATCGGTTCCATCACATTCGTGCCAAGCCCGCCCTTTCCTCGGAATCGTGGGGGATCGGACTGGCAACCGACAAGGGTTTTGTCCGGTTAGAGAACCAAGACTTCGGTCTGATTTTCAAGATCAATGGGCACGACGTGTTGATCGTCGCCGATGGTTGTGGCGGCTTGCCACACGGACAGAGAGCAGCGTATCTTGCGGCCACAAGCGCGGCGGTTTCTATTGTGCGTGCCTACGGCACGGCTCCGCGATGGTACAGCCCAAATGTGAAGGACGTTGCCGCCAAGGCTATCTTGGACGCTGCGCATCCTCTCGCGGTCCAGGGCGATAAGCTGAATATTACTGACATCCGGCTCGGTCTACGTACCACCCTAATCGTTGTCATCGGGAACAAAAGCGAAGTTGGCTACGCCTACATCGGCGATGGCGGTGGATGCGTCGTCAAGGCTACCGGGGAGGTCAATCGGTTTCTGGATCCCCAGAAGGCCAATGATTTCGCGATGAATGTCCTCGCGGCCTCTCTCGGTCCCGTCATGGAGGGCGAACCTGTGACCGGCTTGATAAAACGCGAAGCTGGTGATCTTCTGGTGGTCGGAACAGACGGCATTTTTGACAGAGTCGACCAGGGATTCCCAAAGGATGTGCTTCGGGGGTGCATCGAATACAATGGCGATCTGCAAATGACCGCCGAACGCATCGTTGCTGAGCTGGCGTCCTTCAAGGACAGCGCCGGCTATATCTGCGACGATAACCTCACTCTGGGAATCATGGGCGATGGGACAGCTCCCAGACTGCCGCCTGGATTCTGGTCGCCTGGCAACGGGTCTAATCCCTGTCCGACAGACATATCTCAAAAGAAGGTTGTTTCCGGTCCAGAAAGGGGGATACTATGATTCAGAAAGGCAAGATCGTCAAGTCAGATTCTGGCGCGCGGATTCGTGTAGAGAACCTCATCAGGGCGGGGGGACAAGGCACGGCCTATCGGGCGACAGCGATGAAATCAGCCGAGAAAGGTGTTCTTAAGATCTTCCATAAACAGTTTGCGGATAGCGACACAGTAAAACGACTCCTTTTCCTTGTTAGTCAGGATTTGCGGTCTCTGTGTCCCGTTCTCTGTACGCCGACCGACGTGTTGACCAGACGCAACCTCGTTGGTCATTATACACCGTTTGCTCCGGGGCAACTACTGGAAGAGTTCTTAGCCAATCCTGACAGCACTTTTGTCGACAGTCTACAATTGGCACTTACCCTCGCGCATGCGGTTGCTGTAATGCACGCCCGACAGATCGCCCATGGTGACCTCCACTCTGAAAACGTCATCATCGATCGCGTTGGGTCGGTGTTTCATGTGGCTGTCATTGACATGGATAATTACAACGCGCCAGGAATCCCAAGTCCGCCCTGTGTCGGCCACAACCTGTATATGAGTCCTGAGTTGAGAGCAGCACTGGCGAAGAAATGCCCAACAATACCGACCATTCGTTCGGATCTATTTTCGTTGGGAGTCCTGATGCACGAGATCATTCTCCTTCGCCACGTTGCGGCCGGCGCCGATGACACTGAGGGGGCTTTTCAAAAGGCCATGTGTTCAGGTAGATGGCTACAGGACCCTGCGGCTGCGGACAAACCGACTGGGAACCTCGGCGGTTACCCTGTAGAGGTGCTCAACGCAGATTTGCAGAGATTGTTCAGGGCAGCATTGAGCTTGGATCCAGCAGAGCGTCCATCAGCTAATGCATGGGAGCTCGAGCTGGGAAGGGCATTCAATTCTGTGCACTGCTGCCCCACTTGTGGTGGTCCATGCGTTATAGACGCATCCAAAGTATCTTGTCCATTGTGCAAAAGGTCGTTCCCGCACCTGACCCTGCGGATTGCTGCGAACCATTCCACGATTCCTCTTATGCATGGGGCGACCGTAGTTGGTAGAACCGAGCTTGGAGGTTCCCAAAAGGTCTCGGCGCGGCACGCCGTATTCCGTCGAGTTGGCCCAGAGACGTGGCTTGAGTCCACAGGGGGGAACGGCACGTACCGTTGGAGCGGATTTAAGTGGATTCGGCTCCCTGACAGAAAACCGCTGCTGGTTCAGAGCGGAGACCGATTGAAACTCGCGGATGTTGAAGTCCTACTGAATTAAAGGAGGTGATACAAGATGAATAAGTCCATTATAAAGGCGATTGGTTTCCTTGTTGTCCTCTCGATTTACGTCACCCTACTGGCCGTTTTAGCCCCTGCATTACCCATCTTCTTTCTGATAGGATTCCTGGTTTGGTTGATTGTTCGAAGGCCCATCATTTATCCGGAGCGCATCGACTCAGACCTCAAGGTCTTCACGACGAAAGCTGGGCAAGTCATCGGGCGACTAATCGGGGTGTTAACGCGGACCTTGGCTGATGGCCCATAGTGCCCACATGTTATGGGCCCGATAGTCAGAATACCAGAGGCACGGTCTTCAATTCAGAGAGGACCGTGCCTCCCTTGTCTTAGTGGTGTTCTGCGCCGATCGCACGGCTCGCGTCGTCGGTTGGGACAAATGCAAAACAAGATTTGATACCAGTACGTGCACGACCGGAAAACCATGATGCCGCTAATGCTATTGCGAGCATAAGGCTTGCACGTGTTTTCAGCTACGTACTTTCAATAGAAAGGAGGTCAGTAACCTATGTCTTTTCTCAACAAATGTCTTTATATGTTAGTCGGGTTTGTCGCGTTATCACTGGGTCTGTGGTTGGTCACGTCCTTTGTCCACCGGCCCGATTACGTGAAATTGATTCGGGGAGGAATGCTTGTTCTGGGCCTCGGCGCGATAGCCTGGGGTATCCTCTGGCACAAGTATAGACTGGTCCCAATCGGTCTGGGCCTGTTGCTCGTTGGATTGCTCAGCTTTCACGTATATGGCTTCGAAGGGGGCGATGGGTTGGTTTGTGAGCTCCGCCGGTCGGAATTCGGCTATCGGCTTTGCCAGTTTCTTTCCCATCCTGTGGTCTGGTACCCCTTTGTGCCTCTCGGCTACGTGATTTTAGGACTCGTTTTACTTCTCAATGCTGTGATGTTTGGGCAGCGAGTCCCAGCTCGTAGGATCATTGCCGTAAATGCTATTTTGCTCGTTGGCATCGGTTTGATGAGCATGTTCTGGCCGTATTGAAGCAGAAATTGCCACTTGGAGGCTTGTTGGTTACCAGAGAGATCGTGCTTGGCTACGAGATCTTATTTTCACGAGGGCAAATGGAGCCACGAGCTGGCTCCATTGTCCTCTTTCTTATGCTTGGTCTCCGATCCATCAAGGAGATCGGAGCAACATTATTGGGCAAGCGCTATGTGGTTCTGACCTTACGCTTCACACCATATCGGTTTCCCGGAGTCATAATCGTGACGTAGTGAGCCGCAAGGTGCGGTACTTGTGTCAGCTCCCGAACGCGAAGGTACCTATTAAGGAGACAGGCAAATGAACATACATTGCATCCTAACGAACATATCTGGGATCATGTTTTTCTTCGGCTTAGCGAGCATTGGTGCAATCATTTTCATTGTAGTACACCAGGCTCTTAAAGCATCACCATTTCAGGGGCCTGCGGCATTGATACTGGCAGTCTGCATATCCCTGCTTGCGATTTTGGCAATGTTGGACTTTGGTGAATCCACGATAGTCGTGGGAAGACCCGATGCGACCAGAAACTACAGTTACGAACTGGAGTGGGTTCTGATTCCATATGCGGTACTGGCGGTTAGCTCGCTTTTGATTCTGGCACTATGGCTCCTGGGTAGCCTCTCTCAGCACAAAAGGAACCGAGCCAAGATGAACCGCGGCCGCGACCTGCCTTGGCCGGGCGGTCGGTCCCCAAGCGGCCACGCCTGAATGAGCCAGGGCGAGTATTTCCAGCTGGGATGTGCACCCCTCGAGGCCCCTCCATTGGGACCTCTATTCAGTTTCTTCAAACATGTGAGCCCGGCATTTCTGCAATTTTCCATGACAAGAATGGAGGCAATTGAAATGACTCAATCACGAAGAAGAAAAAAGAGCGTCCCCAAAAATGCTGTTGTCATTGTTGCCAGAGATATGGTCCGCAGCATCTTTGAGGGAGAGACCAACATCGTGGATGGTATCATCCAGATGGCGGCGAAGAACGATATCGTTATTCTCAAGAGCTGTATATGTGAAGGCCTCAAGGAGTCTTCACCCATCAAGGTTGAAGGGCTCCATGCCATCGGGAGATTGCTCTCTGTATCGCAGATTGTCAGTTTCTCACCGGAAGAAGATGATCGATTGCAGGGCAAGAAACGCGCCTTTGTTACAGCCGATGCCCTGTTGTCGTACCTGATCGGCCCCTTGGCGAGAACAGGCAAATTCAAAACGCTGTTGGGCCAACTCTGGCTGAACGGCGTCGTCCCGATGACGCGCGACGTGGACCTCTTTGCAGCCTTTGCATGTGTCAGAGAAGGCGATGAGATTTATCCCAGCGAGCTTGCACGCGCTGTGAACTTTAGCCAAAATTTGGAGATATAGAATTGATAAAAAAGGTGCCGACAACCCGATATGAGTGTTGGATAACCGACAACATATTGGGAGGTCGGCATGGACGCTATATCTCTTGTATCGGCATGGAACAGTATTGTTCTTCAACTTTGCTGTATTTTCACCGAACCTTCCGCCAGGATATGGCGGCAAATCGCGCTGGGCTGGGTCCTCAGACGTGGCCCCATGACTGTGACCGGCATATTTCGATGCCTGGGCAATCTGGCGGACCGGCACTGGACG
>Ga0315293_10001383_pt1 | contig 23562 bp, 19 predicted proteins | sample YL17G13_20_MG_FD_203071 | JGI IMG/M metagenome (GOLD analysis project Ga0315293, IMG submission 203071) | Sediment microbial communities from Yellowstone Lake, YNP, Wyoming, USA - YL17G13_20 | ecosystem: Environmental > Aquatic > Freshwater > Lake > Sediment | place: USA: Wyoming | collected...
CAAAATCCAGAATAAAAACTTATAAAAACTGCCAATCCATAAATATCAACACCATTTTTTCAAAACTTCACCATAAAAACATAAAATATCACATTTCCAAAACGCATTAAGACACAGCCTGTGAAGGGACATCAACTCCCGTAAGACAAAAGACACCCAAATTCTGTCATTCTGAGGAACACTTCAAAGGGAATCACACGAAGAATCTGTCCTTGCCTGTTATGAAGATGCCTGGTCGCAGCCCGTCTAAGCATCCCCGAGCATGACGTATTTTATGATGAAGAGCCGCGGATCTCCCCATAAAATTGAGACAGTCCGTTTCTTGACTATGCTTACTCCCTCAAATAGAATTTAGAATCGTTGAGGACTATTAAGTGGATCGGACAAAAAAAAATGCTGCATTCATTATCATCGCAATAATCGCTGTCCTGATCGTCGTCTTTTCCATCAACAGACCTCCTAAAACCTCCGCTCGAAACCTGATATTCATACTCGTTGATTCGCTCCGCTCGGATCATCTGAATTGTTACGGCTACAGCAGAACAATCAGCCCGAACATCGATCAACTGGCCCGGGAAGGAATCCTTTTCAAGAATTCTTTATCGCAATCCTGCTGGACCAAGCCGTCATTATCGTCAATCCTGACCGCGAACCACCCCACAAGCGTCGGCATTACCGGTATGAATGATGCGATCATCGGCAACATCACTACCATAGCCGAGCTCCTGAATAAAGCGGGTTTCCACACGGCCGCTTTTATCGCAAATCCATATGCCGGCAAGGAACACGGTTTCACGCAAGGGTTCGATGAATACCATACAATTTTTGCGCAAAATCCTTCGGAATATGAAATCAACGCAGATGAGCTGAATCGTGAAGTGTTCAAATGGCTTGAAAAAAATAAAGACAAAAAATTCTTCCTGATGATTTTTTACCTTGAACCGCATACACCATACGCCCCTCCAGAACCATACGACAGGCTGTTCTCCCCGGTTTCACGTGCAAGCGAAAACCTATGGAAGGAGGAACCCTCCGACCCCTCGGAAGATTATCTCAAGGCGCTCATTGATCTTTATGACGGCGAAATCGGCTTTCTGGATCATGAACTCGGCAGGTTGTTTGAAAAATTGAAAAAACTGGGGCTGTGGGAAAACAGTCTCATAGCGCTGAACGCCGACCACGGCGAGGAATTTTTCGACCATTCCGGGTGGCAGCACAGCCATACTCTATATGAAGAACTCATCAGAGTTCCGTTGATAATAAAAGGGCCCGGCCTTCCGCAAGGCGTGAAAGTGAAAACAACCGTGCAGCATATAGAGATATTCCCGACCCTCTTCAACCTGCTCGGCCTGAAACAAAGCCCGACATTCACTGGCCAACCGGCAACGGATCTGATTGAAGACCCCGATACCATTGTCAATAAACTGACTTATCATGAAACATACCTGCCGGGAAAAAGCTTCATCGCCGCCAGAGGGATAAAATGGAAAATAATATATGACCTGGAGAAAAAAACATATCAGTTCTTCGACCTTTCGAAAGACCCGCTCGAGAAAAACGATCTCATCACGGCAGGCGGCGGAACCTCAACGCCAAATCTAAATTCCGGAACGAGAAAAAATTTCGAATTTTTCAAAACATCGCTCCACAGGCTTGCCGATCAAGCCGGCAAACTTCGCAGCCTGCGCCGGGCGTTTCGCGGCGTGAAATATGACCGGGAGGCGATGCGTTTGCTGGAAGGGTTGGGATATACAGGCAACTGATGAGATGAAAGAAAAAGCGATCAGAAAATGACTTTAACAAAAATAGTGCAGAAGTTTTGCCCGAATTTTCATAAGACGGCGATCCTCTGCCTCAACATCACTATCGCGGCAATAATCCTTGAAATCATATTGATCAGTTACAGCGGTTTATATTACAAACGAAACCTGCTTCCCAGACAAAAAGAAATGCTGCCCTCCGTGATTCTGCTCGCGGTCCTGCTTATAGCAAGGCACATTTTAAAATCAAAGGACAGAGCCGGCATCAGGCAGGACAAACTCGTTAAATTGCTGAACAATAAAAAATGGGTTGCCCTCGCCCTTCTTCTCGTCCTGGTATTCGGATTCTACAGCATGTACAGAAACTGCTGGGGCATGTCCGCTGATTCGAAGCTATATTACGTTTACCTGCGGTCTATGTTTTTTGACGGCGATCTCCATTTCACAAACGATTATATGAAGATGGGCGGCCCTCTTTACTCGATGAACCACCAGACCGGTTATTGGAACAACCCCTTTGCCGTCGGAAGCAGCATTCTGTGGTTCCCGTTTTTTCTTACGGGGCATTTATACGCAAAAAGCTTCGGTTATCCGGCGGACGGATACACGGAATTTCCTTATGGAACCTCGATAAACCTTGCGGGATTGTTTCTTGCATGGATCGGGCTTGTGCTGTTGGTTTCCACTCTGCAAAAATTTTTCGACGACAAAATATCATTGCTGACGGCTCTTGTGCTCTGGTACGGAACGCCGCTGACTTTTTATACGAATCAACAGCCGAATCTGGACACTGCCCTATCCTTTTTCACCGGTTCATTATTCCTCTACTTCTTTTTCCATCTTAGGGAAAAACCGACCACTCAAAAATGGATTGCGCTTGGAATTGCCGCCGGAATCGGAATGCTGGTCCGGCCTCAAAACGTAATCCTGCTGGCGATCCCAGGAGCGCTGCTCCTTCATTTATTTATCAAAGCAATAAAACAAGGAAATAAAAAAAATGTTTTGACTATATCCAGGTGGGCTTCATTGCTCGCGCTTTTCACGATGGTAACGTTCCTGCCCCAGGCGCTTGTATGGCAGATTATGTACAATTCCCCGCTCACCATCCCCCAGGGGGATCATTGGATGGAATGGAACAACCCGAAAATCGTCCAGGTTCTTTTTTCCTCGAACCACGGTCTTTTCGCATGGACACCGATCCTCATTTTGGGCGTTATCGGCCTCCTCTTATTCTTTAAAAAGGATAGGTGGACCGCCCCGGCGATGTTTTTAACATTTGCGGCGATGGTCTTTATAAATTCCGTCCCAAACGATTGGTGGGGAGGTTTCGCCTTCGGCGGACGAAGATTTTCGTCAACATTCCCAATCCTTGCGATCGGTCTGGCATCATTGCTTAAACCGTTTTTTGAAAAAAAGTTTTTCCGCTATGCCGCAATCGCAGTTTCTCTGGCGGCGATATTGTGGAACTTTTCCTTAATTTCAATTTTCAGCGACAAGACGATCCCTCATCAGGGAATCATCGAAACCGGAAGATTTTATTCCCTTATCGGGAACAGAGCTGCCGAAATAGTAACGAGCGCGCCGGGTTCGTTTAAAGACTATATTTTTATGATGTCTCATAAAGATGCCTGCAGGGAATGCAGGAAGATTCACCTGGGTTCCGGCGAAACTATAATTCCCATCGGAGAAGAATCACTTTTCCTGAGAAACGGCTGGTCTGTTGTAAAAAATGATCCTGCTGCCGGCCTGCCTTACCGCACAGCGAACCGAAACATCGCAAGCGTCCAATTTTATCTCAGCCGTGTGCCGAAAAATGGGCTATCCGTTAATGCCATTTGCAGGTCTGTCAATAACACTGTATCAATGGTCCCTGTGATGAATGGGACTCCCATCCAGGCTTTCGGATTAAGCGGAAAATGGAAAGAGTGCCATTTCAACATCGGCGCAAATCATCTGCAGAAAGGCATAAATCTCCTCAGATTCGATTCATTCCAGGAGCATCTGAAAAAGCCAAAAGCCATCCTGCGAAGTTCCGTCGGCGAACACCTTGATGCGCTTCGAGTAAGCATTCTTCTGAATGAATAATTCCCCATCTTCATCAGTTTTAACTATAGCCGCCTTTTATGCTATACTCGACCCGCTATGAATTACGAAGCTATAATCGGTCTTGAAGTTCATGCTCAATTATTGACGGATACCAAGATATTCTGCGGGTGCAGGGCTTCCAGCGGGGATGAACCAAATACTAATGTTTGTCCTGTCTGTCTCGGGATGCCCGGCGCGCTGCCCGTCCTCTCAAGGAAGGCTCTGGAATTCGCGGTCCTCGCCGCAACCGCCCTCGAATGCAAAGTCAACAGCCGGAGCATTTTTGCGCGTAAAAATTATTTTTACCCGGATCTGCCGAAAGGCTATCAAATATCGCAGTTCGACGAACCTCTCGCGGTCGGCGGCAGGATTGAAATCGAGCTGGAAAACGGAGAAAAGAAAACTGTCCACATCAATAGACTGCATATGGAGGAGGACGCGGGAAAAAACCTTCACGAAGGATTCGAAGACAGCGGCAGGTTCAGCTATATAGATATGAACCGATGCGGAATACCTTTGATCGAGATCGTAAGCGAGCCGGACATCCGAACGCCCGAGGAGGCTTCCCTCTATCTTCAAGAGATAAGAAAAATTCTCCGCTATATCGGCGTCTGCGATGGCAATATGGAAGAGGGTTCCCTCCGGTGCGATGCCAATATGTCCGTCAGGCCGGCCGGCACTCTGCCGCTTGGCGTTAAAACCGAAGTCAAGAATATGAATTCATTCCGTTCCGTCCGGAACGCAATTGCGTTCGAGATAGACAGACAGATCAAATTGCTGAACGACGGAGGAAGAATCGTACAGGAAACAAAGCTCTGGAACCAAGCCTCCAGCGCCACGATCGCAATGCGTTCGAAGGAACAAAGCCATGATTACCGGTATTTCCCGGAGCCGGACCTGACACCGGTTATCATTGACGATGAAATGATCCAGACGATTACTGCGAGGATTCCGGAACTGCCGAAGGATAAAAAGGAGCGGCTTGTAAAAGATTATCAGATACCCCGTTACAATGCGCAGGTGCTTACCGAATCCAAAGCCCTTGCAGGTTATTTTGAAACTGCATGCAGGCACGGCGGCAACCCATCCGGCATCAGCAACTGGATTCTGAGCGAGCTTCTGAGGGAATTGAAACAGGACAAGACCGACATTCAAGATTGTCCGATAAAGCCTGAGCATATCTCCGAGCTGGTCGTTCTGATCGAAAAAGGAACAATCAGCGGTAAAATGGGAAAAGAGATATTCGCGGTGATGTATAAAACCGGGGCTGCGCCGGCGGCTATAGTCGAAGAACAGGGTATGGTTCAGGACAAGGACGAGGGACAGATTGAGAAAATCATAGATAAAATGCTTGAAGAGAACCCTGATCAGGTCAAAGGCTGGGCGGACGGCAGGGAGAAGCTGTTCGGCTTTTTCGTGGGACAGATTATGAAGGCGAGCGGGGGAAAAGCGAATCCGGGCATGGTCAATAGTCTTTTAAAGCAAAAACTCGAAGGCTTTAAAAAAATCTAACGGCTTTGAAATGCAAAAAGCCGGCCGCTGTGGGGGAATGCGGCCGGTATGTAACAGGGGTTGGTAAAGGTTGGACCTTTTCCATGTCCTTTCGGACTATCGAGAATAAGAACGCATCGGAAACCGTTTTTATTCCATAATGATTAAATATTTTTTTAATTATTTTTCTTTTTATATTTAAGAGCTTTGAAAAACCTGCGATTCCGTCGTTCTGATGCACGCTTCGAAAGGAAGCGAAGGAAGGCGCAGTCCTGAGGTAATCTTCAAAGGGATACTGGGGAGGGAACTATGAGCAGGTTCAATTCTCCGCAATTGAACCTGCTTTGGTTATGTATTTGTAGGGGAAAACGCCTATAACGAAGATACCCGGTCGCAGCCCTTCGAAGCCACTCCGGGTATGATAATCTTTTATAAGGAGCAGGTGCCATAAAGGACAGGCTGTGTCGAAATTCAAATATCATGATATTTGTGATTTTTGAATTTTCATAAGTGCTTGATTCTAAAATGAAGATTTACAGAAATGCTTCGCATTTTATAGAATCCTTCGGATTTCCTGTCGCCTTACCTCCGAAGTATCCCAGGGAATGACAATCTTATATTACGACACAGCCTGAGGACACCCGCTCCCGCGAAGATTCTTCAAGGGTTTTCCTTCGAGGGCTTTCTTCAGAATGACATGTCATTATAGTTTTTCAAAGCCCTTTCTTTTGTTAGATAATGAAAAAACCCGTCCTCGATGGAACGGGTTATTCGAATCAAAAAAGCTGTTTGCCGGGTTTTATTCTTCGCCGATATAATAACTAACTTTTAAAAGCGGCACCTTCGGATTGTTTGTCTTAATCTTGATTTCACCGCGAAGAACAGATTTCGGGGCATCTTTTTTGACGCTGATGGTCAGGTTGTAATCCGTGGTTCCGGGAATAGGCTGTAATTGATATGCGAGATAAGGCGTATCTATCTCAACACCGCTTATCTTGAGCTCCGTTTTCCCCGCATTCATAATGCTCAGTATCCTCGAACGAGGCATATTCGCATCTTTTCTCGTGATGATGACGGACCTCGGGCTTATGTATATTTCCTCCAGCACATAGGCGCTTATGGGAAGCGCCAGCTCCGGTTTATTCTTGCTGTTCGTGGTCATCTTGATCTCACCCTGATAGTTTCCAGGACCTTCCGGCGCCTTGAAAGTGACTTTCAATTTATATTCGATGCCCTTTTTAACCTCTTCAAGGATGATGCTGAACAGTTTCGGTGTGGCGCTTGTCAATTCCGGGGCGGATAATGTAAGCGGGGTCTTGGTGCTGCTTGTAATCGTCACTTCCTTCGACTGGGTCTCGCCCGCCTTGACGTTATAAAACGGGATGAACTCGGAAGGCAATATATCAATATCGTAAATCACGAAGGCGTTCACCGTAAGCGTTACGCGCGGCATATGGCTGACATTTGTATCAACATATATATATTTTTCTATCTTGCCTCTGAATCCGGAAGTATTAATCTGCGCTTGAATTTCGCCCCACTCCCCGGGTTTTATGGTTCCTTTGGATGTCTGGACGGCCGTGCATCCGCAAGGAGCCTGGATTTTGGTGATAACAAGTTCCTCATCGCCCGTATTTTTATACTTGAATGTATATTTGAGCACGGTTCCGCCCTGAACGGTGCCGAAATCCGTGGTCGTCTTTTCGAACGCAATATCCGCTCCGGCGGCGGCCAAATTCAAAGCTGTAAAAAACGCAATAAGCTGGATGATAGAGACCAATTTTAAAAACTGTTTCATTTTTTCACCTCATTCTCTTTATGCCATCATAATATTATACGTTTTTCATCAATGATTGCAAAAAACCGGCGCCCTTTTGGGGCGCCGGAGCCTGGGAATAGCTGTCAGAATAATCTTAATCAGAGAGAACCTTCCAGGAGAGGACGTTCACGACGGCCTTGTTCCCCTTAGGAGACGGAGGAGGAACCGGTTTACCGTATATATTGAGATTTGAACCTGAAGGAGCGAATACCACACCGTCGCTTATGTATGTTCCGCCGGACTTGCCTTCTCCGAGGTCCTTAGAACCGGAGGCTGAACCCGAAGGCAGGGTCGCTCTTTCCAGAGTCCCTGCGTTTTTATCTATGTAGTGGTCAACCTCCAGGAGCCTCGATCTGCCGATGACGCATGGGTTTGAGCCCGGATTGAAGAGGGTGAAGAAGCTCTGTACCTTCGAGTAGGTGGTCGCTTCCAGGACATTCGTTGTCGGCTGGGCGTCGAGCCTTTCGTTAATAGCGGTCTCGATGTGCATAAACACATAAGGGGTCCCTGCGAAAGAATCGATCGAATCCGTTATACTTATCGGATCCGGCAGGTCGTTGTCTCCGGTCTCGGAAGGCGCGATCGTGGCATAAAGCGGGGAATAAGGCAGGTTGAAGGCTTCATCGATAAAACCAGCCAGCCTGTATTGAAGCGAGTCGGTAACGCGGGTATCCCCGCCCGTGCCGAGGAAGATGAGATCCCACCAAACGCTCTCTCCGGATGCATGAGCCGCCGATATGCCGGCGACTATCGCTTGTTGTTCATTTTCAAAATCGAACCGTTTGGATATAACCTCGTTATGCAGATCTATCCTCCAAAGTCTGCCGTCCGTGTCGCCCACGAACGCTTTGTCGTCAAAATAGTCCGTTCCGGCCTGGCTGTTGACGACCGATGGGGGCGCGATTACCATTGCTTTTTTGGTCCCCGTATCAGTTGTGCCCGGCTCACCGAAGCTGTACACCAAACTGCCGTCCGCCATATCCACGGCGTAAATATACTGGCCTACATCGTTAGCGGCGTTATCCTCCGGATCATATCCTGCGCCGAATATCGCCAGCCAGCGGTATCCTCCGCCGCTCGGTATAGATTGATAGGCAATCGCCGGCGTGGAAACTGTAACCCCCATATTGGTCGAACCGGCGTCGCCTGAGGGGAATTTCCACATCAGGCGGGGCTGGAACGGATTGGTGAAATCGAACGCGTAGTAATAACGCCCGCCTCTGCCTTCGCCGACAATCGCAACCGTCTTCCATTCTCTGGTTCCGTCTCCGTCTTCATCGATAAAGACATTCGAGAAACGCACGGGGCCGTCGAGATAGTACCAATGCATCCATTCATATTTCGAGGGGTCCCTCCAGCTCTGCCGCTGAGCGTATATTTGGCCGTCAATCTCGCCGTCGCCGTTATAATCCATCAGCAGCCATTTCAGTTTCTGCATCACATCCGGGTCGCCGGGGACGAACGCCCAAATCTCTTCTCCCGCGATATAGTCTTTTGTCGGCGAATACGCGCCTAGGGGCCCGAACGTTGTGGAAGCGGAAGTATCTTTCAGCGCGAAGCAATGGAGCAGGCCGTCGCTCGCCCCATAGAGGACGATATTGGGTCTGTTCGCATATTCTAGAGTAAACTCTTCGAATGTCTGCTCGCCGGGAAGGATATATTCCGCCGAGAAGAATTTTTTCTTGTAAACCCCTGACGGCTCGGAGATTATGCCGGGAACGGAAAGGACGGAATCGCCGAGCTTCCATGGCTTCTCCGCGTATAACAAGCTTCCGGATATCGGATCTCTTTTAAAATCCGTGAACTTGCCGTCCACGTCCGAATCCGCTTTGTCAACAATCGTTTGTTTTCCCCTGATGTAGTTGATTATCACGTCAGCCAATTCGTTGTTATCAACGTACTGCCTGCGGGTCTTGTCGGCGTTCCAGGCGGGTAGTATCACCGCTGGGATAGACGCGTCCGCCAGTCCGAGGCGGGTATCCTTGCCCGACAGAGATGTGTCGAACGGGATCAGGTTGATCGTTCCCGTATTGCCGCTCGTGGTATAGATTACCCTGCTGTCAGCCGTCTTGTAGCCTGGGTTGGTCACGGCATCATCCAATTCATTTATGTATGTATCCCCGTTCGAATCAGCCTCATGGGCCGGGCTCACGATCGTGACAGGAGCATTCTGTTTGCTCAGGATATAACCGGCTGTCCACATATCCTTTGGACTAAAGTTATATGTTAACCATCTCTCATCATCCGGAGTGGCAGGGTCGTCCGGGATTCTCGAGTTGTATTCGATGTAATAGAGCCAGGTTGCGAGCAGCTGCCCTTTCCAGGATGGGAATTGGAAGAACGGCATCACAAGGATCGCTTCCGACGCGTCCAACTGGCCGGCATATGAAGCGACATCATCCCAGTATGGGTGGGAATATACCGTGCTTACAACCGGCGGCGCAAGCGAATCCATCTGGTCGCTGATATTTGCAACGATATCCTGGAAGGCGTCAACTATTGTTGCAGTGTTTGTGCAGGCATAAGCTGTTGCGGAACCATTTAGGACACCGTCATCGCCGTAATCTGCACATCTGTTAACATACTGCATATCTGCAACAGAAAGACCTATTGCAAATGTTTTAATTCCACGATTATTAAAAAGGTCTCTTGATTTTATTGTAAATTTCCAAAGATCGCTTATACAAGTCTCATCACCATCTGTGATCAGCACTATGTAGTTTTTTCTGCATGCCTTGATTTCCGGATGAGCGTCATCTCTCGGAATAATGGTAGTTGTGAAGTAAGTTTCCGCATCAGCTAAAGAATCATAAAGGGGTGTCACACTGGCAGGAACTAATGAACCTTCTTCATACCAATTACCTGTAGTTTTATCAATCAAAGGGAGATTGTCAGCTTCATCGGCTGGAGTCAACGGGTCATCGGCATAGTCGTTTCTGATATTAACCGTCACTGAAGGATACCCTGCTACTGTGGGCATATACAGCCCCTGGCAATTATCTCCTGCTACCGTAACATATGCCCTGGTGTAGGTGATATTTTTTAACACTGATTGATAGGTATAGGTATCGTCCTTGGTATCAGGGGGATATGGAGAGGCAGCGTAAGATCTCCAATTATAGATAGTGTATGTTTCACCTGCGACTACGCTTTTATTGCTCTGTTGAACGTAGCGTTTGTTGTCTTTAAAAACAGGCGAAGTGTTGGCGTTGAGGTAAAAACAGTCAGTAGTATCTATGGCATAGGAAGCATCCATCTGCTTGCACTTTTTATAGATTGTAGCAGCTGCTGTAAACTTGTGATCGAAAGGACCGATATAGTTATATGTACTTGTCCAGTTGTTGAATCTCGCCAAACCGAAATTGATCTTTTGGACGGATGACGAGACAGCGGCGACAGCATCCTTGAGGTTTTTAATTCTTGAAAGAAGATTGTCGGCATCAAAGTTATACCCGTTACTGGTTGACGTTCCTCTGACCGATTTGTCACTGTTTATATTGTACAACATTGACCCCGATGTGTCAGCAATGATCAGCATATTGGGTTTGGGCAGCGTTCTGAGGAACGAAAGCGGATCGTTTTCGCTGTTCTTGAACGCCTGGCCGTTGACGGCGCAGGGGATCATTGCCCCGATTAAGAGTATGATCAACGGTGTTAAAAGCCTTTTCATTTGAAACCTCCTTTCAAAAGAGACAGTTATTAAATCTTGATTAATGATTGCGTTAGGTTCCTGTAACATTGGTTCGTGTGCTGGAGCCTGCAGAGATATCAATCTCTCCGCCGCTCGTTGACGCAGAGGTTCCTCCGCGCCCCATCGCCGCGGAACCGCTGTCATCCTCGTTCTCCCACCCCACGGTACTCCTCGAAAGCCTTATCCTGTACTGCATCAGGATGCGGGTCTGAGGGATGTAGTTCGGGCTGTTCGGGTCTATCGTTGTGTTCGGATTGCCCTTGAACCCTTCCACCATCAGGAAGCAGGTGCGATCCATAGTAGATTCATCCAGCAGTCTGTCCGGCTCGAGCCATGCGCGGTAGAAGTGGTATGCCGATGCGCTTCCGGCGTAAGACGCGTCCTCCATCTGGAATACGGTGGCGGATGAAACCGAATCCGCGCGGGTGATAAGGAAAAATGACGGATTCGCGGCGTCGTCCGAAACATCGGGCTGGCCGCTCAGGTCTCTGTTTAAAACATCGTCGCTCCAGTAGGTCACACTGGGCAACGGGACGAGTCTGAAATGCTGCGGGTTCGCTGGGTCATCATAGACGCGCACGAGGTAATTGGACCAACCCGAAGCATCCCCCGGCATGGCCGTCTGCAGAGTATCGTTAACGACCGATGTATCCATCATGAATATCATTCTGCTGACCGACGCTTCATACGCCGTTTCTGCGGTCATAAAAGTCTCGATCTTGTCGCGGGTGACGGCGCTCATCTGAAAAGTGGTGTCCGCCTGGTAGAGCATCGTCAGCCCCAGGGCAAGAAACACCATCGAGAGCATCATAATGCTGAACAGAATAATGCCGTCTTCATTTTTAAATAATAGCTTTTTTAAAATATTCATCTAAATCCTCCTTCGTCAATCTGGATTGACGGCAAAATCTTTCATCCTGATTGTGCGCAATCCCACCTGGCTGCCAAGTTTATAGTGTTTGTAGAAGTCAGGGCTGGTCCCCGCGGCAAGCCTCACGTCGGCTCCGCCGGTGGAATATTCCACAGCGCCCATCTCCGGTGAATACATATTTTTAGGCGCGTTCCCCGGATCGGCGACAAATTCGAGGAATTTCTTCCTGGATTTGCCGCTCAGCTCGACCATTATCGCTCGAAGATCTCGTGGATCATGATCGGTTAATGTTTCGTTATTAGGATCTATTGTAGGGGTTTCCAGGGCATCTGTCAGGAGCCTGTTGAACATTTTATTGCTGTTATAATGATAGTTCAGCCTCACGGAATTATACCAGTTGTTCGGATTCACGCCGGCTTCGTTCAGGGGGAGCTTGAATATCGCGGAGAACATCATACGCTCCATATTGGTGGAAACGACCTGCGGGTTATAACGGTTGGCGCCTGTCGGGTCGCGAAAATCGTCCCTGATGAGCATCTTATATTGTTCCGTCACGCCGCCGGAATAGACATTTTTCGTGATCAGTCCGTAAACGACCCGGTGAACAAGATAAACCCTGTCGGGCGCTGAAAATTGCGTCTTGCTTAAAAGCAATGAACACACCGGGGATCCGTAAGGTGTTTGGTACGGGTCGGAATATGGCATTGACTGGTCGAAAAGCAATGTGCCCCTTGTGTTGACACCTGAGTATGAGATATTGCCTGTAAGAACCGTAACCCAGCTGTTGCCGCTCGATGAACCGCGGACAGCAGCGATTGAATCATCGTCCCCAGTGTCATATAAAAGAACGTAATCGCCGTTCTGAAAACCGAGATTGGAGGGGTTATCCTCTATCTCGATGTTAGCCAGGTTTTGAATTTTATTTGTAGCGCCCTTTTTTATAGGGCTGTAGGCGTTTCCGTCGGAATACCATAGCTCTATCATATCGTCACTGGAATCTATATTCCAACCCGGATACTTGCTCGTCCAGGCGGCTTGAAGATTGCTCCAGTCCGGCCAGTTGAAATTGGCGAAGTCCACGCAGAACTGCCTGCTTCTGCCGGTTCCGGGATCGTAGTAATTAAAATATCCCTGGTCGCCCATAAACGCCCCGGCTTCCGTGATGTCGTTCCTTATATAATCCATCGCAACCCGAAGATTGTTCTCCACATCACGGGCTTCCACCTGTTTGTTCTTTACCGCCATTCCGCTTTCGAAAATCTGGAGGGAGATCGCCATGATGACCGTCGCGATAGTCATCGCCACAAGCAATTCCAGCATCGAAAAACCTTTATTATTTCGGAGTAACATTTTTTTCCCTCCCGATTAGGGTTGGTTTTGGTCGTCCGTGTTGCGCAGCAACACTGTCCTCAGGTTATAGGAGGAAGGCGGCCCGATATAAATTCCTGACTGCCATCCGACGGGGTTTACCCCAATCTGGACTACATATCTGAGGAATCCCTCTCCGTGTCCAAGATCGGCTCTTGTCATAACTATTCTCAGTTCATAGTCATTTAGCCCGTCGCCGTTAACGTCCAATCTTCTTGTATTGTCGGTAAGCGCATTCACCTGATCTATAAGATCATCCAGCTCATCAATGGTCATCAGGCGGATGGTATCCATTTCCCTTTTCGCGAGGTTGGCGGAGGTCGTTACCTGCTTCGCCCGGACATTCAGGGAAACACTGTAATAAAAAACCTGTACGATGCTCAACAAGGCGATAGCGAATACACCCATTGCCACGATGACTTCAACAAGCGAAAAACCCTCTTCGGACCTGTTTATTATTTTCTTGATAAATTCCGGCATTTCGCCTCTCCTTAATCTTCCTTGGAATGTAAAAGTTTAACGGCGACATTTCCGGCCGGCTCCACATCCACCCTCCACGATGTGATCTCTTTCATGTCGTGATTACTTCCAGCTTGAATGACGCTGTCCGTGAAAGAAACTCGGAATACATCCCCAAGCGGGATTGTAGTGCCGGTAAACGCCGAGCCGGAAAACCTTTGAAAAGCTCCGTTGGGGGAAACAATGATTGCGTTTGTCGTAGTTCCGCTGAAAACACCTGTCCAGTTACCCATATCGACCCTCGAAGGTATTGGATTCGGGACATTCGCCCCGCCGCTGTACGGATTGGGAACGCTGGATCCGTAATATGATGTGCTGGCATCCGGTTGAAGAGTCCTGGGAGCGAGCGTGCCGTCCATGAAATATACCGCATAATGATTGGCATCAATAAATGCCACGGTATAAGGCCGCTGATTCCTCGCGGCTGTCACTTTCAGCCTTTCGAGGATGGAAGCGAATCTCGTTGCGGCATCCTGCACGCGACGGATCTTGAACCACTCGTCGGCGCGGGGAACAGCCAGCGCGATGATGATGCTGATAATCGCTACTACGACGAGCATTTCAATTAATGTGAAACCCCATTTATTCCTTTCCATTTATAAACCTCTCGTTCAAAGGATTCATTGGCAAGTTCCATGCCATACGATTGATTTTAAAAGACAGTCCCCTTCTAATTCACTGATAATAAATGCGTTGCATCAGGCTCCGAGACGAATTGGCATAGAGCCCAGCATAGTGTCATCCTGATCTTTCATTTCTAGATTTAAGGCTGAAAAGTGTCATCTTAATCTTTCACTCTTTGGTAATCCCCAGTCTTTTTATTATTTGATGCAAGCTCTGGCGTTTTATGCCCGCCTTGACTGCCGCCCTCGATATATTCCAGTTCTTGCTTTGCAGTATATTTCTGAAATATTCCTGCGCGAACCTGTCGGAAATGATCCGTCGAGCGGAATTGTAATCCAGGTTGAAGAGTCCGGCTTCGATCCTTTCCGGCATCGGCGGCCGCTCCGATTCAGGCTGACGGTTGAACGAAAAACAACGGTCATCGAGCTCGTTTTCGTCAGAAAGTATTACAGCCCGTTCGATTGCGTTTTCAAGCTCGCGGACGTTGCCCGGCCAATGATAATCAAGAATCTTCCGCATCGCTTCGCGGCTCACCGATGCCGCCCTGCGTCCGGTTTTGCTTGAATAGATCTTCAGGAAATGCTCCACCAGCGGCGGTATATCCTCTTTACGTTCTCTGAGCGGCGGAAGATTGATGACGATGGTGTTCAATCTGAAATAAAGGTCTTCCCGGAACCTCCTCTCCCTGACCTCGGTTTCCAGGTTGCGGTTGGTTGCGCTGATCAGCCTTATATCCAGCGGAACGCTTCGGGCGGAGCCGACCGGTTTGATCTCCCTCTCGTGAATGGTCCTCAGAAGTTTTGATTGAAGATCGAAAGGTATCTCGCTGATCTCATCGAGCAGAATGCTGCCGCCCGAAGCCGCCTCGAAAAGACCGGTCTTGTCCCTGTCGGCGCCTGTGAACGATCCCTTGATGTGGCCAAAAAACTCGCTCTCCATAAGTTCCCGAGGAACCGCCGCGCAGTTCACCGCGACGAAAACACCTGCCCGGCGCAGGCTGTTGAAATGAATCGCTTTTGCCACAAGCTCCTTGCCCGTCCCGCTTTCGCCCTGAATTAAAATGTTCGCGCCGCTCGGGGCAACCTTTCTGATCAGCTCGAATACTTTTTTCATCGAATCGCTTGCGCCGATGATATTCGAAAAACTGTAAGGCTCAGCGAGGATTCTCTCGAGCTTCTCGCTTTTTTCGCGCAAGTCTATGTATTCGATCTGATTCCGCACAGACCGTTCGAGAGAATGGTCGTAACCGTCCCTGATGAGATATTCAGCCGCTCCAAGCGCCAGAATTTCGTTCTCCTTTTCGGCGGTGCCGTAGGCGCTGAAGACGATGACCTGGAATATCCCGCCGCTGGAGGATTTGAAGGAAAGAATCTCGCGGCTGTTTGAGCCGCTCATGCCCTCATTCACTATAACGATATCGCAATGCTCCGCCGAAAGCATAGAGACCGCATCCCGGACGTTATCCAGGAAGAAGATGTCCCTCCCCCCGCCGGCGAGTATCTTTTTAGCCGGACCGTAGTTCCCGGCGTTGTTGTCTAATACGAGGATTCGTCTTTTCATCGAATATCTTTGCGCATTATCAAAAGGATTATTGCCGGTTGTGTGATTTCGCTAACCGATTATTTCACTCACCCGGCTCGAAAGATCGGATGGGCTGAATGGCTTTGTCATAAAGCCCGCCGCGCCGAGCTTCCTGGCCCTATTCTCGACCTCTTCCATCACCTTAGCCGTGAGGACAAGAACAGGGATTTCCCTGAGCCTGTCATCCTCCCGCATCTTTTCCATCACCGAGAAACCGTCCATTTCCGGCATCGCAATGTCCAAGATGACAAGATCGGGATGTCTCTTTTTTATCAACTCCAGCCCTTCCCTGCCGCTTGACGAAGTTATGACATTATATCCGTCTTCAAGGAGGTTGAAATGAACAAGCCTGTTGATATAGTTTTCATCGTCAATAATCAAAATCGTCTTCATAAATCCTCCCGGATATTGCGGACATTCACAGGGAGCCTTACGGTGAATGCGCAGCCTTTCCTCTTCCCGGACGATACTTCGATCTTGCCATTATGAAGCTTTACAATGTTATCCGCGATAAACAGCCCGACGCCGGTTCCTTTCTGCGTCCTCCGGTCGCTGCCGTCAACCATATAGAACTTTTCGAATATTTTATCTTTCTCGGCTTCTGGAATTCCCGGGCCCCGATCCTCGCAAGAGAACACGGCTTCACGTTTTTCCCTACGTAATTTCAATATTACATCCGTCCCGTCAGGGCTGAATTTTATCGCATTTTCAATGATGTTAATGAGCACCTGCCTTATCCGGTCCCTGTCCGCGTTGATCTTAAGCTTGCCGGGCTTTTCCGCGACTAAAAGCCTGATCTTTTTTTTCTGAGCCGCCGGATCGAGCAGCTTGACCACATAATCAAGTTCACCGTTTATATCGAATACCGTGAAAGCCAGCTGTTTCTTCATAAAGCCCTGCTGTATCTGAGTGATATCAAGTATTTCGTTAACTATTTTTTCCAGCCTTGCGCTTTCAGAGGCTATAATCCCCAGGAACTCTTTGCGGTCGTCGGGCTTTACGTCTCTGTTCATCAGGGTTTCGGTGAACCCTTTTATCGTGGCAAGGGGTGTTCTCATTTCATGAGAGATATTGGAAAGGAATTCGCTTCTGAGCCTGTTAAGGCGCTCCAATTCGGAGTTTGCCGTTCGTATTTGATGCAACCGCCTTTCGACCTCTTTCTCCAACTCTTCGGCATGACTTAAAAGCTTCTTTTGATATAACTGCCTCTCTGTCACATCAAAAAACATTAGAAAATGGCCTCTCTTTTTATCATCTTTGACCACATAGGACGTCTTTGTTTCAAAATATCTTCCGCTATGCTCCAATATCAGGGATTTTTCCACGCTTTCTCCCGCGGTCAGTGACTCTTTCAGGCTGTTTTTCCAGAGCGGGAATCTTGCGAAAAGGGAATCTCCGATCAGATCGAGGATTGGGAGATGCAAAATTTCTTCCATCTTTGAATTCATCGAAATAATCCGCCGCTTGTCGTCAATTTCAAGGATGCCGGCTACGTTTTTTTCAAAAACCGCATCGAACCTCCCCTTCAGTTCAAAAATCTCCGGTGGGGCTTGTCTGATTTGTGTAGATCTTCTATCAGCATTCTCCCAAAAATGAACGGGAAAGTCTTTTCCGCTTACCAACGAAGACAACGCCGCGAGGAGCTTCAATGCAAGGTTCTCTTTATCTTTCTTTCTCAGAATCAGATCCGCCGTAGAGCTGAAGTCCTCAGGTGCATCCTCGCTCAGCAAGAGAATGACCGGAATATCTTTGTGCCTGGAGTCCCGTTTCAGATATTCGCAAAATTTCATTCCATCAATTATATCCAGTAAAAAATCCAGTATAAAAAAATCGGGACGGTTCTTTTTCAACCCTTCGGCGGCGGTGATCCCATCCTCGAACAGTGTTACTGCATAATTCTGTTTCTTCAATTTATCCGTGAGAATCCTGCAGTTCTCATTGTCGCTGCTTGCAAGCCAAATTGTCATTTTTTTCTCAGGCATTTTATCCATGGCTCATCGAAAAAACATATGATAAATTATAAGTCCCATATCTTTTCAAAGCAACGAATAATGGAGCGAGACTGGAACTTTTGCAGAAAATTAACGTATTTTATAATAGAATTACATATAATAAATAAAGGAATAGATATGACCGAAAAAAAGACGAATGACAATAATACGACAATAGGCGATATAAAGAAAACAACCAGGCAGGTTATGCAGGACCTCGGAGACGGCATTGAACAACTGGCATCAGAGATCAAAACAGCCTTTAAAGGCAGAAACAATACCTTGATGGTTCGAGTTGACCAGGTCACACTTGACCGTATAAACCAGCTTGTGGAAACCGAAATATTCTCGAGCCGTTCGGAAGCGGCAGCCTTTCTCTTAAGCGAAGGAATAAAAAAGCAGGAACCTCTTTTTAGAAAACTCAACGATAGCACCGAAAAAATCAAGGACCTGAGAAATTCTATGAAAGGCATAATCGCAGAAGAACTTAAAGAGTTTAAAAAGTGAGCGAATCTGACGGATTCTTGCTTCTACGACCAGAGCAATAACATCCAAACAGTTACTCCGAAACACTCTTTTTTCTTTCAAGATTATCCACAACGCGAGGCCCGTGAAAATCCGGCGGATTTTATTCCTGCCCGATTATGAAAACGATCAAAAAATTTAAGTAAGATCTGGAAAAAGAAAAAAGCCGTCCTATTGGACGGCAATAAATCCTGGTATCCCCAACGGGATTTGAACCCGTGTCGCAGCCTTGAAAGGGCTGTGTCCTAGACCAGGCTAGACGATGGGGACAAGCCATTGCTAATATATTCATCCTGATATTTTTGTCAACCGAAATCTGCCTTATTTTACAGATTAAAGACTCTTCCCATTCTTCGAAGATGGGTTTTGTTTCTTTTGGAAAATCAATCTTACAATATAAAAGGCGATTACCGCCGCAATAAGCCCAAGCACAGTACATCCGATAAGATACGGATAGAGAATTATTTTAAATTTATCGAAAAAATCCGGCAGGGAGGAAAAATCCGACAACGAAAACTTCGGGATTCTTGCAAGTGGCTGCCGGAGGATGATGAATCCGAGGAACGTCCCCGCCGTGTACATCGGGACAATAGTCCATGGATTGTTGATCAACGCGCCTGTAAGGATTGCGACTTTACTGACACGGAAAATCAAAATAATCAGAAAAACCATTATCAGGTGAGTTCCCAACAGCGGACTGAAGGCGATGAACACCCCGATTGCAAATGAAAGAGCAATCTTCCCCGGTGAATCATCCAGATCCATAAATTTTATAAGAAGGGATTTGAAGCTCTTTTTTTCTGTTTTCAATCTCTTTAAAGTATTTTTCTTGCCCAATTTATGTCTCGAGAAGGAGTGAAAGTATAATGTTTGTTAGTAATATAAACAAGATTGGGCATTTTCAATACTAAGAAAATTCATATTATAATGGTAAAATGCCATTTTCCAGGAATCTGTGTTACGTGGAAAACAAGAAGCTGAACAAAATGCTCAAGGTGCATAACAAACACCTGGAGAAGCTGCGTCTTAAAGGGGATAGAGAGGCCCTTTTCGATGATGAAAGGACACCTCTCGCCCGCAAAATGTCGAGGAACATAGATCAAATCCTCATCGTGGCCTCTATTCTGCAGCCGGAATTCTCCTATGGTGTTGTAGATCGTTTTCTCGTCCTCGCTTCATACGAAAAAATAATCCCGATCCTATGTATAACGAAAATTGATCTTCTTTCCGATGAAACGGCGGTGAAATGCTGGGTGGAATTATATAAAAGCCTTGGAATCAATGTACACCCGATATCGGCGCTTAAAAAAATTGGAATGGACAAATTAACCGGCGAACTGATCGGCAAGAGAACCGCGCTCGCAGGTCATTCCGGGGTTGGTAAAAGCACAATCCTCAATACGATCTGTCCGTCATTGAAGATAGAAACCGGCCAGGTCAATCTTATTACGGGAAAGGGACGCCATATAACGAGGAGCGTCCGGCTCTACAGGCTGGATGACGACACTGATGTTTTCGACCTCCCCGGTATCAGGTTGATAGATTTTCCTGATTTAAATCCCACAGAAGTGGCGGCGCATTTCCCGGACTTCAGACCATATGATGGTTCATGCCGCTTCAATGACTGTTCACATCTCTCGGAACCCGGATGCGTAATAAAAGATGCCGCCGAATCCGGTGAATTGAGACGTGATAGGTATGATTCTTATCTCAGAATTATCGAGGAACTGAAGCTGTAAAAACTATCCTAATTTTCTTCGCGTCTCTCAACATAATTCTGACCGGAGGCAATTGCTTTATTGTGACCGAACATATTATTCCCGATACTACGGAAAAAAATCTTTTTTATATGCGCAAAGCGTTGAGGGTTGCGCGGATCGCTTGCAACAGACACAATGAGGTCCCTGTCGGAGCGGTAGTCGTACATTCCGGCAGAATCGTCGCGGCGGGCTTCAACTGTCCGATCACGTCGAAAGACCCTACGGCTCACGCCGAAATCGTCGCCATAAGAAGAGCGGCGAAGAGGATCGGCGCATACCGGCTTCCCGAAGCGGAATTATATGTCACGTTGGAACCATGCATTATGTGCATTGGTGCGATAATTCATGCCCGGCTAAAAAAAATCACATTTGCTGCCCCGGACCCCAAAATCGGTGTTGTGTCCACCGGAATTTACAAGCTGATCGAAGATGATCTCAATCACAACCTTGATATAGCAGGCGGGTTGCTGGCGGAAGAGGCTTCAGCCTTGTTGAAAGAATTCTTTTTCAACAAACGGAGTTGATGTCTGCTTTATTAATAAAATCGTTAGACCCCATTCAGCAGGTTTACTGTTTTTATAATAAATTTTCAAAGTGATGCATGAAAGAGGCAACGGCTGTCAATGAACTTTGCCGCCCAATTTACGTATATTCTTTTATGCTGGGCATTTTTATGATAGATATCGCTATATCACATTCTTGTAAAAAATAAAGCAAGGAGGAGTTTATGAAAAAACAGCACGAGGTCTGTATAGCTCTATGCATGCTTTGCATAGTTGCAGCCGCCCTTCCGGTTTATGCAGGAGAGATGACTGTTGAACAGATAATAAGCAGGAATATCGCCGCTGCAGGGGGCAAAGAAAAATTAGATGGTTTGAATTCCACTTCCATTGAAATTTTTTCACGCGGACGCCTTTTCTCAACAGCTTATACGCAAGGTAAAAACATTATGAAAATGGTATCTGGGGAGCCGCCGATAATACAAAGCATAACAATTGTCAAAAGCGACAAGGTGGATAGAAAAACTTTTGAGCCAGATCGCCCTTTTTTGGAAAGAGAAAAATGTCTTTATTTGAGTCTTGAGAAGCTGATAAGCGGAGCCTTCACGATTAAAAACTTCGAAGGAGAGTTGACCTATATAGGTTTAAAAAAACTCGGACCGGAAACGCATTATGTCATGGGAACAAGGATTGCCGCTTGCCCCGTTCAAATCAACATTGATGCCGAAACCAATCTGATTAAGAGAATGGTCATTGAGGACAATTCCCCCGAAGCCGCAGGTTATAAAGCGACTTATGATTTTTTGCCTGCCGTCGAAAGCGCCGGATTTATAATCCCCTCCGGTTGGTATCAGTGCGACCTGGGCATCGGAGCCTCTGCGCGTGGTGTCCAATATGAACTGAAAAACTTCACGGTCAATCCGCAGATAGAGAAGGATTTCTTTTCCAGGATGGAGCTCAATATGGGCGCAGTTACCGCCGTCCCGGGTTCTGTAAAAGGAAATCTTACGAATTCGCAGTACAATAGCGACGGAGCTTACGGCTACTTTATTACAAACGTCTTGGAAGGCGATATGAAGAAAGCCGGTCTTAATGTCGAAGACAAGGTATCCATAAAATACGGGGATAAGGAACTTGAAGCGATGGTATTCACTTCCACGAACGACATAGACGCTAAAGTCTCCACACCAGGGAATATCCTGTTTTTAAATTTTTCGGGTACTGCCTATTATGGAATTATTATGTTCGGGGATCAATTCAAACCGCTGTTTTCAGAATTCCAGCCGTTGAGAGAATTTACCATCAGCAAAAAATGAAAGGAGATAAAGTGAAAAATATAAACCGCAGAAAATTTTTTACCGGAGTCGGTTCGGGGTTGATCACCCTCGGAGTAAGCAGGCATCTGAAAGGTTCTGCAAATATACCTCAAACCGATTCCAAAAATCCGGCTGAAACAGGTGAACCGAGGATTAAAAAATACAATACGATCGGAAAAACCGGCATTAAAACCTCCGATATCATTTTCGGCGCCACAAGCTTCTTCTCCGCCAGTGTGGTAAAGTACGCATACGATCTCGGTGTCACGGTATTCGATACTGCCGAAAACTATATGGGAGGCCGGGCTGAGGAGATGTTCGGCCAGGCTTTGAAAGGACTACGCGACAAGGTGAGCATTATCACCAAGCATTACGGCAACAGAACTCCGGCATCCCCCGTCAACAAGCAGCAGCTCTTCGAGAAATTCAACGCCAGCTTGAAGAGGCTTCAAACCGATTACGTTGACATCGCCTTCATCCATTCCCTCGACGACGAAGCGGATGTCAATCGCTTCCTGCAGAACGATGACCTGATGTCCGGTTATGCCCAGCTTAAAAAAGAAGGCAAAGTCAGATTCACGGGCTTTTCCACCCACAATGCTAAGTTTTTCCTGGAGCAAGGGCTGAAGCCAGAATTCGCGGAATTCGCCCAGGTAATAATGTTTATGTATAACCATATGGAGGGAAAAGAGATCGAGCCTCTCATCAAACAAATACACGACAAGGGGATCGGTACAATCGCGATGAAGACACTTGCCGGAGGACAGCAGGGAAATCTCAAGACCTTTATGAACCAGGATACAAACTATCCACAGACGGCGCTTGCCTGGGTGCTCGGAAATCCGAATATAGACTGCGCCGTAATCTCTATGCGCAGCTTTTCTCATGTGGAGGAGTACGTTTCGGCATCGGGGAGGAGATTGAAGCGGGAAGACCTTGCCCTGTTGAAAGAATACAGCCGCCAGGTTGATAATACATATTGTAGGGTTACCTGCAAAAAATGCGAGCCGTCATGCCCGCATCATGTGGCGATCAGCGACGTGATGAGATTTGAAATGTACTTCGAGAACTATGGGCATGAAAAAACGGCTATAGAGAATTATGCCCTCCTCGATGACCCGCGCAAACCCAAAAACTGCGCGAACTGTTCCGGACATTGTAACATTGCATGTCCATTCGGAATCAAGGTTCAGGACAGGCTGATCCACGCAGACGAGATTCTGCACGTATAAACCTATAGATAGTTGAGACTCCCTTTTCTTCGCACTTTTGCGCAGGAAAAGGGAGTTTTTTTATCCAGAATAGGCCACGGCTTTATTAAGACCTTTTCAAAACATTCTTAACATTCTTATGTCATTCCGGCCGAAGAGCCGGAAAACCGCCGGTTTCTATAAATCCGAAGGATTCTCTAAATTCGAACCATTCCGCAATGTAAGGAAAAGACAACTCCCCCCTGCGCCCCCCTCAGTGATGGTACTCCCCCCTGAACCCCCCTCAGTGAGGGTACTCCCCCCTGCGCCCCCCTCATTGAGGGGGGTTGGGGGGAGCAGGTGCCTGATCCTCACATCAAGTGCGGGGCAGGCAAGTCCGGCATGACAGGAAGGAATATATAAGTTTTGCAAAGATACCCCGTTTAAAGTCAAGTTAATTTTTCTGATATT
>Ga0315293_10001384_pt1 | contig 23561 bp, 25 predicted proteins | sample YL17G13_20_MG_FD_203071 | JGI IMG/M metagenome (GOLD analysis project Ga0315293, IMG submission 203071) | Sediment microbial communities from Yellowstone Lake, YNP, Wyoming, USA - YL17G13_20 | ecosystem: Environmental > Aquatic > Freshwater > Lake > Sediment | place: USA: Wyoming | collected...
TTGCCCTGTTGCTGATGGGAGTACAGGCGGCGGGAGATATCGTCAGCTATCAGATCGGTTTTACCATGGCCAGCGTGTTCGACCCGACGTCCGGGACACAGGTTTCGACACTTGGTCAGTTTTGGTTCTTAGTAGCCACGCTCATTTTCCTCGGTCTCAACGGCCATCACATCGCGATCAGCGCCTTTTACGACAGTTATCGCCTGATACCGGCGGGGCAGGTCGTCATGAACGGCAGTGTCGGCGAACTGGTGATGAGAGACAGCGCGTACGTGTTTATCATCGCGCTTAAGTTGGCGGCGCCGGTAATCGTCTCGCTGGTGTTGATTGATGTCGCGATGGGGGTACTCTCGCGCATGATGCCGACAATGAACGTGTTTATTCTCGGATTCAGTGTCAAGGTCGGCGTCGGTTTGATCGTCGTCGGATTGTCGCTGCCGATTTTCGCGTATGTGCTCGAGAAAGCCACCGGCTATCTCAATGATCAACTGTCAATCCTGTTAACCTCGCTGGGGAGGGCGTAGCCGTCATGGCTGACGAAAGTTTCCAGGAGAGAACGGAACAGGCAACCCCTCGGCGCCGGGAGAAGGCGCGCGAGGAAGGTAGGGTGGCGCGATCGGCGGAACTCAACTCCGCGATGGCGATCCTGCTGGGCTGCTCGGCGCTGCTTGCGCTCGGCCCGTTTATGGCGTCGCAGATCAGCCAGTTGGTGCGGAACACCATGGCGAATGCGGCGACGATGGGAATGGGGAATCCCAACTGGGTCACGCTGTACGGCAACAATCTGCTCAAGTTTCTCCTGATAATCGCGCCGGCGATGGCGGCCATGATGGTGATCGGATTCGTGACGAGCGTCGCTCAGGTTGGATTCAAGATGAGCACCAAGGCGCTTGAGCCGAAGTTCGAAAAGCTCGATGTGATAAAAGGGATCACCCGGCTGTTTTCAGGACGCACGCTGTTTGCCGCCGCACGCGATACCCTCAAGCTGACGGTCATCACGATTGTCGCCTACAAAGTAATCAAGGCCGAAGCTGACAGCTTCATTCTGTTATCGGATATGAGCGTGCCGCAACTGGCGGCGACAATCGGGCGTTTGACGCTCGTGATCGCCATCAAGATCGGCGTGGCGGTGCTCATTATTGCCATTCTCGACTATGCATATCAGCGGTGGGAGTATGAGAGGTCCATTCGTATGTCGCACCAGGAAGTCAAGGAAGAGTTCAAGGACACGGAGGGGTCGCCCCAGGTTAAGGCGCGCATCAAACAGATTCAGCGGGAGCAGGCGCGCCGCCGGATGATGCAGGAGGTCCCGAAAGCGGACGTCGTCATCACCAACCCGACCCATTACGCTGTGGCAATCAAATACGACGCGGAGCAGATGAACGCCCCGTACGTGATTGCCAAGGGACAAAACCTGATCGCGCAGAAGATCAGGGAAATCGCACTGGAGCATCAGATTCCGGTGATCGAAGACAAGCCGCTGGCGCAGGCGTTGTACAAACTGTGCGATGTCGGCCAGATGGTGCCGCACAATCTGTATCGCGCCGTCGCCGAGGTTTTGGCGTACGTGTATCGCCTCAAGGGGAAAGTGGTAGGCTGATATGGCGACGCGGTCAGAGAGCAATCTGCTTACTCAGCTTGCCGGACGCTCGGATATTATCCTGGCGCTCGGCGTCGTGGCTATAATCGGGGTGCTGGTCATTCCGATTCCGCCGGCATTGCTCGATTTCGCGCTCGCTTTCAACATTACGTTTTCACTGGTCATTCTCCTCACCACCCTATATGTCACGCGGCCGCTTGACCTGTCGGTCTTCCCGGGCATGCTGCTGGTAATCACGTTACTGCGGCTTTCGCTGAACGTCGCTTCGACCCGGTTGATTCTGGGTGAGGCCTACGCCGGGGAAGTGATCAATACGTTCGGCCACTTCGTGGTGCAGGGGAACTATGTCGTCGGCTTTATCATCTTCTGCATACTCGTTGTCATTCAGTTTGTGGTTATCACGAAGGGCGCGGGACGTATTTCCGAAGTCGCCGCCCGATTCACTCTGGATGCCATGCCCGGCAAGCAGATGGCAATTGACGCCGATCTCAATGCCGGAATTATCAACGATCAGGAAGCACGCCGCCGCCGTGAAGATATCGCCCGTGAAGCGGACTTCTACGGTGCGATGGACGGCGCCTCCAAGTTCGTGCGTGGCGACGCTATCGCCGGCATCCTGATTGTGCTCATCAACCTGATTGGCGGGTTCATCATTGGTGTCGCGATGAACGGCAAATCGGTCTCGGAAGCGATTAAGACATATTCATTGCTAAGTATCGGTGACGGTCTGGTCACACAGATTCCGGCCCTGCTGGTAAGCACCGCCTCCGGCATTATCGTAACGCGAGCCGCCGCGACATCTAATATGGGGGCAGACCTCACATCGCAACTGAGCAAGCAGCCGCGTGCCATCATGGTTGCGGCGGCGGTGATGATACTGTTTGCGGTTGTGCCGGGGATGCCGACGGTCACGTTTCTCGTGCTGGGGCTGATGGTCGGTGGCATCGGATATGTTGCGCGCGAAGCCCAGAAAAATCAGGCAATTGCCGAACAGCAGGAAGCGACCAAGAAGCAAAACAAGGGAAAGGAAGCCAAGGAGCGGACCGAGGACCTGCTGAAGATCGACACGATCGGCCTGGAAATCGGTTATGGCCTGATCCCGCTGGTCGATGTCAATCAAGGCGGCAACCTGCTGGAACGCATTTCCGGAATTCGCAAGCAACTGGCGTCGGAGCTTGGCATTGTTGTGCCGCCGATTCGGATCAGGGACAACGTGCGGCTTCGCCCTAACGAATATCAGATTAAGATCAAAGGGATTCGGGTCAGCGGATCGGAGCTGATAATTGACCACCTGCTGGCTATCAATCCCGGTTTCGTCACCGACAAACTCGACGGCTTTGACACCAAAGATCCGGCGTTCGGTATGGAAGCTACGTGGATTCTTCCGGCCTTCCGTGAAGTGGCCGAGGCGCGGCAGTTCACGGTGGTAGAGCCGTCGGCAGTGCTCGCGACTCATCTGACAGAGATAGTTCGCGCGGCCGCTCCGGAAATCCTGACCCGTCAGGACGTGCGGCACCTGGTTGATACGCTAAAGGAAGACTACCCGGCGCTGGTCGATTCGGTCATTCCCGAGGTTCTCCCGCTGGGGACGCTTCACAAGATACTGCAAGGGCTGTTGGCGGAGCGGATCCCGGTGCGGGATCTCGCGACTATCGTTGAAACGCTCTCCGACTATATCCCGGTGACCAAAGACACCGATGTGTTGACCGAATATGTCCGCATGGCGCTAAAACGCCAGATCTCCGAACTCTATAAAGACGCCAACGAAAAAATCAATGTGTTCACAATCGATCCGGCGGTCGAGCAGAAGCTCTCCGACTCGGTGCAAAGCACCCGACAGGGATTGATGCTCGTGCTCGATCCGGCGCTGACCGACCTGCTGCTGCGACGCATCGGGGAGCAGGTCGAAAGGATGCAAAACGCCGGACTGACGCCGGTGGCCATCTGCTCCCCCAATATCCGTCTGGCGCTGCGCCGACTCGTGGAATCAGCGCAGCCGGCGCTGGCGGTAGTCTCCTACAACGAAATGGTGAGTACGGTGGAGCTGGTCTCAATGGGAACAGTGAGGTTAAGCGATGATAATTAAGACATTCACAGCCGACTCCATGGCCGCCGCTCTCAAGTTAGTGCGGTCTGAACTGGGACGAGATTCGGTTGTCCTCAAGACGCGTGAAATGCCGGCAGGTCCCGGAGGCGGACGAGTTGAAATCACCGCCTGTACCGAACGACCGCTGCCCGCGCCGGCAGCTCCGACCAAAACTGCTGTGGCGCCTGCCCGCACGGCCGTCAAACCATTCGTGCCGCCGCAAGTAACGAATCGTCTGCAATCGAGCGACGGCGCGCCAGCTCCTGACCCTATAGCACAGCGACTGGAACAGATCGAGGCCAAGTTAAGTCGGCTCGTCGCGGCGCCTGAGTTTCGGACCAGCGGCAACAAGCATGAATCGCTTCGATTAACTTTGCGTAATGCGGATGTTCCGAGCGGCGTCATCGACGAACTGCTCGGTCCGGCCGATGCCGCCATCGGGGACAAGAGCGACGCGGCCGCGCAAATTCGGGCGCGCCTGACAGAGCGTCTTAGTGACTTGATTGCCCCGTCGGTCAATTTCGTGCCGGGGGATCGTGTGGTGTTCTTCGGCCCGGCCGGCGCCGGAAAAACGTCGGCGCTCGGCAAACTGGCGGCCCGCCTGGTATTTCAAGAGAAGCAGAAAGTTACGCTGGTCTCGCTCGACGCCATGAAAGTCGGGGCGGCGGAAGAGATACAGAGCTACGGCGACATAATCGGTTCATCGGTCCGAACTCACGAAGACGCATCATCGGCTCAGGACTCGGATAGTATCACTTTGATTGACACGTCCGCGCTGCCGCGTCAAGCCGACCAGGTCGCAAACCTCCGCAGTCAGATTGAAGCGCTACGGCCAAACTATCGGTTTGCCGTTCTATCAGCGCTCATGCGGTCGGACGACATCGCCGACTTCGCCCAGACAATTAACGCCGTCGAGCCCAGCCACATCATCATGACCGGACTTGATCTCACCGATCGGTGGGGCGGACTGTTCGCGGCCTGTTCGCTTACCCGGCAGTCGCTTGCCTTCACCTCGAACACACCGGGCGGTGTGGGCGCGCTTATCACGCCGGATGCGGCCGTGTTTGTTAGAAAGCTGCTCGAGACGGAGGAAGGTCGTGGCTAAGGCTAAGTTCGTGTCACTCCTCTCCGGCAAAGGCGGAGTCGGCAAATCGGTGCTGGCGTTCAATCTGGCCGACCAGATGGCCGGTCTCGGATACCGCGTCCTTTTGGTCGATGCCGATTTCAGTCTCGGCAGTCTGCATGTGTTGGCCAACGTCGCGGTTCAGCACGGTCTCAATGAATATGCGACCGGCGCTCAGACTCTGACCGAGTGTGTTACGCCAATTCGCGGTGTGGATATCCTTGCCGCTACCTGGAATCACGATTTAGCCGAATCAAGAAGCATTGAGCACACCGCGCGGTTCATCGAGCGACTGCGCAATGATTCAATAGTGTACGACTACGTCGTCTTGGATCACGGTTCCGGCCGCTCCAATCAGGTAGTTCTGATGGCGCACGGGTCGGATCTCAATCTGCTGGTTTTGGTGCCGGAGTTAACGTCGCTGGCCGATGGTTACGGATTGTTCAAGCAGATCGTTGCCGCCAATCGGGCCGTCGCCTGTTCGTTGCTCGTCAATCGATCCCACGGCGAGGAGGAAGCTGAATTCATCCGCACAAGAATGAACGAGATGACGCAGCGGTTCCTCAGGGTCGTGCCTGGCTATGTCGGTTTCGTCCATGAAGATGGAGCGGTTCGTCACGCGGTCGCCTCGCAACAAACACTCGCTATAGCCGCCCCGGAGTCATCGGCCTGCAGACAGCTTGGCCGGATAGCGCAAGCCGTCACCACTTTCGATTTGAAGAATCTGTCAGCTTCGCCGGAAGCTCTCCCGACACAGATAAATAAAACCTCGGCAACAGCCGATATAAGAGGATAACGCCCATATGGTTAGGACGAAAAAGCGAATTCTGCCTAAACGCACTCGGAAGCCAAGAGCGATTGCGGCGGCTGCGAAGACACCTGTCAGGGTCAAGGCTCAACCTGTGGTGCTGGTGGAGGCACCCAAGAAGGTCAAGAAATGGGAAGTCACCGTTCGCGATTGGAATCGCTACCGGAAGTGCAGCAATGACGAGAACCGTCAGATGTTGCTCAATAAGTACCTGCCGTTGGTGCGGACGGTAGCGGCCCGAATGGCGATGGGGTTTCCACGCTCGGTGGACCTGTCGGACCTCATCAATACCGGGGTAATCGGTTTGATTGAAGCGTTTGGTCATTTTGATGCGTCGCGCGGCGTCAAGTTTGAGACATACGCGGTGCCGCGTATTCGCGGCGCCATTCTCGATGAGTTGCGGGCGCTGGACTGGGTGCCGCGTTCGACGCGCGCCAAATCGCGGGAAATGGAGAAGGCGATGGTGGAATTGGAGAATAAACTGGGACGGCCGCCGGAAAAAACCGAGTTGGCCAAATTCCTGAAGATTAGCGAGGAGGAATTGCATCTGGCTATCGACGATGTTTCCAGCACCAACATTCTCTCGCTGGATGAAGTGATCTACCGAGAGGACGATAACCGGCAGGTGCCGCGCATTGAGACAGTAAAAGACCACGCTACCCACACGATTCTCGGCGAGATCGAGAAGGGGGAACTCCGCAGTTTCCTCGTGGTGGCGATGGACCGTCTGACCGAGCAGGAAAAGCTGGTTATCGCGCTGTACTATTTTGAAGAACTGACGCTCAAGGAGATCGGCGAGGTGATGTCGATTTCCGAGTCGCGCGTATCGCAGATTCATACCCGCGCTGTCATGAAACTCCGGAATATGGTCCGGGAGAAATTCGCACTGACGGCGTGAGGCAGAAGCCGAGCTCAGGAGCGTAGCGGATGGACAACGCCCTCAATTCCGTCGACCGAATGGCTCCGTACACGGGGTCCGGCAAAGTGGCGCCGGCGCACCACTCGGAGAAGGACAAGGAACGGAAGAAATCGGACACGCTGGAGCAGAGCTTCGAAGACGAACTGGAACAGGAACAGAAAGAACATCGGCATGACACGGTCACACTGCACAAGGAAGAGCAGCAGGACGACGGCGCCGCAGATACGGCGCCGGAAGAGCCGGACGGGCCTGAGCGGCCTGCTTCGACTCAAGACAAGCCGGAGCCGACGGACGGTCATGTCGACCTGAAGGCATAAAAGAAGGAATGGTGAAAATGGGAATTTCACAGGAAATACTGAGTGACGCCGCCTTAAACGTGGTCGGCTACTTGATAGCCGGGGCGCTGCTGACGCTGCTATACTCTTCATTTACCAATCGTTCAGGAAAGAAGACGGCTGCGGCGACAGCGAATCCGGCGCCGGGTTCCGGCGAGACGCCGATTCCAAACGGCACGCGGCGAGTCGAGTTTGTCGATCTGCGGTCGGTGTCCACGAACCGATCTGCTGCCGAAAGCCAGAACCGACAGCGGAATCGCGCGGAGGTAATGCGGCTGGCCAGGGAGATGCTGCAAAGCGGAACGCCGCGTGACAACGTGCGAAACCTGCTGCCGATTTCCGAGGGGGAAATGGCGTTACTTATGGATAAACAGAGAGCATAAGGACGGACCTAAACATGGCAACTTCAGACAGCCCATTCCTGCTCTTCAAGGTGGAATGTCCCATCTGTAAGACGATCAACGAATTTGAGACCATTCGCGTAGGCGCCTATGCCGAGGAAGGACGAGACACCGACTTCTGCCCGCGCAATGTGAAATGGCGTTTCCCGCGATATCAGGGATACAATCCGCTGGTGTTCTTCACCGCGACCTGCAGTAACTGCTTCTACTCGCGGGAGTTAACCGCATCCTACAAAGACTGGAAGAATGACGTACAGTACAAAACTTACCGGCTCAAGACCGTCAAGGCAAAGCATCTGGATGAACTGGCCACCGCCGATTCGGTACTAAAGCAACTCGGTACGGCGATTGACACGAACCGCTATCCGAACGAATCGGCCATACTCAAGCTGCACCTGGCGATCTACGACGAGCAGCTCGCGGAGCACTGCTCGAAGCTGGATATCGGGCGATTCTATCTACGCGTCAGCTGGGTATATCGCGACACCAGCAGTGGTGAGAATCCCAGTATCATGCTGCTGAGCGGCTTGATCTCCGAATTAGAGAATGAACATCGCCGGACCCAGAGCAGCCTTCAGGAGGCGCTCACACGGGTCACCGACCTTGCGGGCCGCGTCAACGCGCATTTCGATTCCTCGCAGCTCTCGGCCGAAGTCAAGTCACAGATGCTTCTGTTCAGGGATCGGCACAATTCTTCCCTCAAGGAGCTACACGCACAGGTGACGACAGCGCAGAGGACGGTCGAGGAGTTCGGTTCGCTGATCGGGGAGTACCGTCAGAGCGTTCTCGGCGGCGGCCAGGAGGGCGGCGCATCCGCCTTCGGAAACTACCCGTCATTCGCAGATTTCCTTCAGAGTCTTAAGCGGCTGTGGAGCGGCATCGCGGCCAATGAGCGGGAGGCTCTTGAGAAAGCAGCCTATTACTACAAAGAAGCATTTGCCAATGGCCGGGATATCGCGCCGGGGAACCAGCAGATACAGGCGTCATACCTGATCGCCGAGCTCTCACGACGGATCGGCGATTATGACGAAGCCAAGCAGTATTTCACCAGCACGATTAAGTCAGGGCAGGAGTTCATATATCAGAACCGGCAGGACTCCTCCCGCATCGCTCTGGCCAAGAAGATACTCGAACTGGCCATTGAACAGGGACGTCAGAATCTGGCGGCGGCCCGGCCGGCATAAGGAAGTATGGCGTGACGGGCGCAGCAACTACAGCGGCAGTCGGACTCTCCAAACCGCTTCGAGTTTGGGAGAAAATCGAACTGCAGGTTGGTGATGGACCTGAGGCTGGACATTATCTCGCCCGCATCCAGGATTTCATCAACGGCGGCATCGTGATCACTGATCCGGAATTCCTGTCCGGCGGCTCGTTGCTGCGGGAGAATACCACCGTGATCGTCATGGTGCGCCGCGAAGACGCCATCTATCAATTCGTGTCGACCATCAAAAGGACTCTCGGCAAGGGGGGGCGGCAGTTCATCCTTAGCCCGCCAAGACGGTTTGAGCGGGTACAGCGCCGAATGTTTGTGCGCGTGGACCTCCACAGCAAATTGTCGTATGCGCGGATCGTCCCACTGGGAGATTGGCAGTCCTACGACGACCGGCTGGCCTGGCATCAATCGCGGACTTTCGACATAAGCGGCAGCGGCACTCTGTTCCGTGCGGCGGAAGAGATGCCGGTCGGAGAGATAGTGCTCCTAAAGACGGAGTACCTGAAAGAGCTACAGTTGCCGGAAACGGTCGTGGCGCAAGTGCAGCGTTGTATTCTGGTGGAAAGAGAGTGGCGCTGCGGCGCTCAGTTTGTCCTGTCGGATATGCTGTCTGCACATCTGGAACCACGCGAAATAGCCGCTCTCCCGGCATCGATCAGAAGATTTGATCGCAATGCTCAGAATCGCCTCTCCACCGCAGTCTTCGCGCTGCAGGTAGAACTTCGGAAGAAGGGGTTGTTATAGTATGCTTGACGAGTTCTATCCGATGGCGGAAAGCACGCCGAATATCGACGGCAGCAAGCTTGATCTCTCCTATCTAGTCGGGCGTGAGGTTGGGGTTTTCTGCGATCAGTTCCCGGGCAAAGAATCAAAGGGCCGGGTGCATTCCGCCCAGGACCGTCAGCTTGAAATCGAAGGGGGCAGCCGACAGCATCATCTGGACAATCTCGTAAACAATCAAACCGTGATATTGCAGTTCCCATACAAAGGACAAACGGTCTCGGTACGGGCGTTGTTGCGGCGGACGTCCGGGGGGCGCTGTCTCTTCCTGATGGAAGAGAAGATCGTGCCGCTTTCGCAACGGCGGCATCGCCGAATCGAGTTGCGCCGAAACGCCAAACTGGCGGCCATTCCGATGTCGACATTCGTGCGCGCTAAGCTGCCACATCTTCGCTGGCTGGAGACGACCACCCTGAATTTCTCCAGCGGCGGCGCGCTGCTCGAGATACCGAGCTATCTCGAACGCGGCGTGTACCTGCTCCTGCACGTAAGCGTCAAGAACAGCCTGCTTCCAATGCTGGTGCTGGCGCAAGTGCGCCACTGTTTTTCGACCGAAGGGGGCAAGTTCAGCACCGGCGTGGAATTCGTGGTCAGGGAGACCGCCCACAAAGTCGTGCCGCCGACGGCCGCGAGAGAGCTGCCTCCGGCGTCGCTTAATTATTCCGTTATCGATCGTGAGAAATTGAACAAGGTGATCCAGGGATGGACGCCTAATTCACCATGTGAACTATAGTGAGGAAGACAATGACACACAGGGGACGCACAAGATTCATTCAGGACGTCACAACTCAGGACGAGGCTGCGACCGGCGGGAAACCGTTCAAGGTGCAAAGAGAAGACAAGCGTCGATTCGTTCGACTGGAGATTTCTTCGCCCATGGCCATGCGCAAGATCAGGCAGGCGGGGGGTGAGTTCTGGCCGAACGGTGAACGGCATGTCATTGACGGCGTTGTTCTCAACATCTCCGCCGGCGGCGTGCTGGTGGAGTTAGACCAGTCGGTCGACGAAGAGGATATCGTTTCCATGCGTTTCACGTTGCAGAAAGAAGAACAGGTCGACAACGTTCTAGGGTTGGTAAAGAGAACCGATGTCGACGCCGGGACATTCCTTGTCGGCATTGAGTTCATAAGCAGACAGAGGCTGTATGATCTGATGTCTCAGGAAGAGATCGATCTGCTTCCTGAGAGCCTGGTCGGATTCGACGAGCGAATTCGCCAGGTATTGAGCAAGTATGTGCATCAGGACCGGACGAAAGTATGAGGAATCTATGAGGCCGGTATTTTACATTTTGATGCTGGTAATCTGCGCGGTTCAGGCAATTGGCGGTCCCGCGTCCAGCCGGCTGGTACTGCTCAGCGTCAGGCAGAGTGATAACGCGTGGTCGGATAATCGTCTGTTTGAGCGGTTGCAGACCGTTCTTACACGCGAACCGGGTTGGCGCGTGGAGCCGGTCCAGGCCTTAGGTGAGTCAAAGGACCGATCCGATTGCCGGCCGAGCGCCGACAGCATGATATCGCTGGGACGGGATTTGGGAGGGCAGTATCTGATTTGTCTGGTCGTCTCCGAGCAGCGCCTGGAACGCCGCAAGTCGTTTCACGTGCCGCTGGTTTTCCACAAATGGGAGTCAGTGGGTGTTATGAGAGGGGAATTCCGGGTAATTGACCTGCTGCGGGGCAAACAGGTGAAAGCGGAATCGTTCGAAGTGGAATTGCATGGTCCCCGTGTTATTCAAGCGACCATGGACGACACAAAATTCGACCCGGACATAACGATGACCGCTACCGAGAAGTCACTTCTCTTTGAGGGCCTCGAGCAGAAATTGGTGGATGAACTGATTCCGAAGATAAAACCGCTGATTGCTAAAGGTGAACGTGAGCAGCTCGCCCGTCAGGACACGAAGAAAAGACCATAAGCCGCAACGCTCGGAGCTTGACCCGGCTGCGGCCATCCAGCAGTTCTGTTTCCGCAAAGCGGTTGACAAGACTGTGCTAATGGCTCTGCTGATGCTTGTTCGCAACGCTGTGCGGTTTGATTCCGCTACTCTTTACCTAATCGATACGGCAGGAAACTGGGAGGAGTTGGTATCGACCGGTCGGCCGGTAGAGCCGCTGGACTTTCTGCCCTTAGGCTCCGGCTCAGGACTATCCGGCTGGGTGGCCTATAGCGGCAGACCCGTGCTCTTGAAAGATCGAACCCGCAGCCGCCACTTCAGTCCAGAGACTGACCTGGCATCGTTTCTATCCATACCGATACCGCAGACTGAGCAGCCGATAGGTGTGCTGAATCTGGGCGGCGAGAAACCGGGCCTCTTCAATGAGCGCCATTTGGAGATCCTTGAACCGGTCGCTGCCGTTCTCGCTCCCGTTTTAGAGAGAGCCGCCTGCGGGAAATTGCTCGATGAAACGACGCACCGACTGACCGTTGCTCTTGACAAGCTTGAGCAGGCAGAGTCCAGGCTTGCCGCGGGCGGGGCCGGCGCTTTGGCCGGCGCCATGATCTCGCACGTGCACGAAATCAACGAGCAGCTTTCGATCATCATAGGCAATATCGACTGCCTATTGGTTGAACCTCTACAAGGTAATCAGGGAGCTTTGACTCGGCTGAGACGGGCCGAGGAGGCAGCCGTGAAGCTGCGTGCGTGCGGCCGCAAATTGCTCCGGCTTACTCAACCCCGCAATCAAACCGCAAAAGGATCGGCGTAGTATCGCCGGTTCGGAGAGCATGACAACATGACCACACGACTCGAGCGAAAACAGCAGCAGGAACTCAAGCTAGTCGAGGATGTGGACAGCCTTGGGGAGGAAGTCAGAACCCTGGCTCTCAATCTCGCGATTTATCTGGCCAAAGTGAAGGCGGAATCCCGTTCTGAAGAACTGAATCGGATGGAGCCTGAATTCATCCGGCTGGTTAACGGCACCGTTAAAGTGGTGCAGGAGATGACCCTGATCTTGAATGCCGCCCGCCACGCGGAACGGATGATATATGAGCCACCCTCAGGCATGATGAGTCAGGATCGCATCGAGACGAGACTTCGGGATATCCTTGATCAGTGCGCCGGCATTCTGGGGTCCCTGACCCGAACCAAGGACATTCGAGCGTAACTGACGCCGGTCGCGCACCGGGGGTGCAGTAGAGACTTGGCAAGCTATTGCCGATAATCAAGGGAAAGGCCGTGCCCTTGTTCCATTATGGTATGGTAAACCACGGCTGATGAAACAACGGAATGAGACATGAACCCTGCAGGTTTTGAGCAGCTTAAAGCCGCGGCGCAGCGACGGGGCCAACCGTTCAACGTGCTGATTGTCGATGACGAGCGGTATGTGAGAGAAGTATTTCGCGACTATTGCACGATCACGAAGGCGGTGGCCGTGGATATGGCCGACGACGGCCGGAGCGCGGTCGAGCGAGTGAGCCACGAGAAATACGATCTCATTACGCTTGATCTTATCATGCCGGAGATGTCCGGGATTGACGCCCTGATTGCTATCAAGGACGTCTGCCCGCATGTCCCCGTGATGATCGTCACCGGGAACGCTACGGAGAAACTTATCGACGAAGCGGGTGTCCTGGGAGCGTGCAAAGTGATGTACAAGCCGGTGCTGCTCGACGAATTTGTAGATACGCTGGCATCTACGTTGATAGACCGCGAAAAGAGCGATACGAAGACCGACGAAGGGAGATCATGAAAAGCGCGACGACGGTTCTGATAGTCGATGATGAGCCGGTGATGCAATCGTTACTCGAGAAAATCCTGGCACGTGAGGGATACAAGATTTTCGTCGCCGGCGACGGCGCCGCAGCGCTTGAGATGCTCGAAAAAGAACCGGTGTCCCTGGTGCTCTCCGATATTAAGATGCCGGGCATGAACGGGTTCGAGTTGCTTAAGGAGATCAAAACGAGATATCCCGGCACAGGGGTCATCATCATGACTGCGTACGGCGATACTTTTACGGTCAAGGATGCGCTGTTACTGGGCGCCGACGAATATATCACGAAACCGTTCAAGAGCTACGAAGTTTCCTTGGTTGTCGAACGAGCCTACTGGCGGATCATGTCGGCGGCAGCGAGAGCGGATGGATAACTGAAAGAAGTCAACCTGTGGCAGGCGAAACAGCACAAGCCGGAACGCAGCACAAGGCGCGGGTAACCATCACCAAGGACGGCATGCACGCCATGCTGGTCATCTACCCGCCCTCGCCCGGCGAGGCCGCTCCGGTTCTTGCCGATATCGCGCTGGCGCTGGATAAGGTCGGAGTCGTCTTTGGTCTCGATCACGATCTGATTGCCAAAGCCCTGCGAGAAGAAGTGTACAACACGCCGATACCAGCGGCTGTCGGGAATCCGCCCAAAAAAGGGCAGGATTCAATTCACACCTTTACATTCGACACCAACAACAATCATTCACCGCACGAAGACGCGGACGGTCGCATTGACTATAAGCGTCTCAATTTCCTCCAGAGTGCCGAGGTCGACCAGGTGCTTGCCACCCGCAGCATGCCCACTGAAGGATCTCCCGGCACTAATGTGATGGGAAAACCGATTCCGGCAGCCGCCGGCCGCGAAATCCCATTTCGCGCGGGCAGCGGCACCAAGGTGTCCGCCGACGGGAAAACGCTCTATGCGGCGGTGACCGGCGCAATCTGCCATCGCAACGGTGAAGTGTCGGTAAAGGACGTGGTGTCCATTAATCAGGATATCGATACTGCGACTGGGAATATTGATTGCCGAGGATCTGTCCGAATTGGCGGCGATGTCAAGACCGGCTTTTCGGTGACGGCTGACGGAGATGTCGAAGTCTCGGGTGCGGCGGAGGACTGCACCATCAAGGCACACGGGTCCATCATGGTAAAGGGAGGCTTCTTCGGCGGCGGCAACGGCTTGATGCAAGCCGACGGCAATATCACGGTGAAGTTCGCTGAAGGACAAAAGCTAATCGCCGGCGGCGATTTGACGGTAGGCGGCGAGTTGGTTCACTGCAATGTCGTTGTACGCGGTAATGTGATGGTTAAGGGAAAACACGGCAAGATCATGGGGGGGGAGATTCGCGCCGATAAGGAGATACATACCGGTGTCGCCGGATCGGAAGCCGGTACACCCACTAGTCTGTATGTGGGCTACAACACCGAGCTGATGACCAAGTACTATGCGATTCAGAAGGAATTGAATCGCCTGAAAGGGGACAGCGTCCGAATCAAGGAAGCTCTGTACGGGCTCTATCGGCTTCAGATGGACGGCAAACTGAAGCCGGACAAGCTGGCGGTACTCCAGAAACTGGAGACATTCCAGAAGGAACTTCCGCAAAATCTGTCCACTCTTGAATCGCAAAAGGCCGAAATCGAAGCTAAGTTGAGTGAATTTCGCGATGCGAAGATAATTGTCGACGACCTGCTCTATCCGGGCGTCAAAGCGTATTTCGGCCTGGTTTACCGCGAAATTCTCGAAGAAGTCCGTGCCTGCAAGTTGACTCTTGACGGGTCCCAGGTCCTCATGTCGGCTGTTCACCGAACCGATTCTCGCTGATTCCGACTGATTCTTCCACCCCAAAAACCGCTTGAGCGAATTAGCCGACTGCCATATATTCCGGCTCCAAACTGCTTTGAGAGATGGAGAGGTGGCCGAGCGGTCGAAGGCAGCTGCCTGCTAAGCAGTTGATCTCGAAAGGGGTCCCAGGGTTCGAATCCCTGCCTCTCCGCATAGGCTCTTGCCAACAGGATTATTTCCAATTCCAGACACTGGTACCCCACAGCTCTGCTGTGGGTTTGGTGTGAAAGATGAGCTATAACCAAATTGCGACACTATGACCACGAGGGCACGACGCGATTCGTGACGTTCGGATGCTACCGCAATCAGCAGGGATTGGTATCGGAGCCGGGGGAATGGCGACGGTCGAGTTACAATAGCTATTGCGGGTGGATCGGGTACCGATGTGAGGAATTCAGTGCCGAATGAGAGATCCCACAGCCGATCTGATTGCTCTCGTCAGCTATCTGACTGGCGGCGGGTACGTGCTGCCGAATTGCCCGTGAGAGAAGTGGCCTCAGCCAGTCAATTGCTATCAGGCAATGTGCGGCTTGGGCTGAAAGGGATCGGGTGCGAGTTGTTTGACGACGTACAGTGGCCTGCGTCTTGGATTACAGTGTGTGCTGTTCGAATTGTCTGAAGATCTGCAGGACTTGCCATACAATGAATGATCGGCTATATTGAAAGTGTGTGTCCGGTTTAGACAAGGAGATGACTCATGCTTAGAATTGCGGCACTTATGGTCATTGTGCTTCTGTCGCTTACTTTCGTGCTCTTGTGGGGATGTCGTGATGACGACAAAAGGGTGAATCAGCCGGTCGTTCCGACAGAAGGAGAACTCACGGATGTTCGGTTCCTGTTTGCTGAGGAGGTGTGCGAGCCGGACATAATGAGGACGACAGAAATCAGCCTGGTGACTTCCATGTATTTCCTGATGCGACTGCCTACTGGATCGTCGGCCAAGGACGCAATTACGCCGCATCCCGCATTGCCCAATGACTTGACCGGGCTTGTCATTAATAGCTTAAATACACCTACAATGTCAGTCGAAGGCTGGTACGTTTTTGAATATGATATTACAGTAATCTATGATTATACGGATACTAGCTACGCTGTCGGATTGGATTCGGTTCGTTTGTTGATGAGCGGTTCCCCTGTTGCGTGGACTGGTTACAATACAATTTATGACACCCTGGAGTCCCATGACAGGGCTGCATGGAGCAACAATCAAGCGGATTCCGGAATCAGCCGGCACAGCATCAATCTGTCGGTAATTGACAGATTATTACCCAGTATGGGTTTAGAGATCTCTGTTGCGGACACAATTCACACTTCCATACAGGACGACAGCGGTTTCTGCTATGTTGACCTGTACGAGACAGCCACGGGCACTGGTGTTCTGATATCCGGATTTCAGACCGGACTTACTTTTTGCGCTGACAGCGGTACAGTAGCTATCAATACAGTCGTTGATCTGGACTGCACTGAGCACAGTCAAGTAGGCAGTTGGGGTGTCGAGGGGCTTTGGACTTACGAAGGAGCATACAATTCTTCCCATATACTATCCTGCAAGCTGACGCACGCCAATACATTCTGGAACTTTGCCGACACCTGCACTCCGCAGTTCTTGGGTGGGAACCGTTAGGTGGTTCTAGCCGGCCAGCGAGTTCCGGTCGGCCTGCAGCTAAGCGGCAGAATCTTCACTGCATCCAATAATCAGAACCCCGACACATAGTCGGGGTCTGCCTATTGTATCAATCGGAAAGCGTGGGATCAGCGTTGAATCGGCGCGGACGGTGCCTTGTCAGAATACGATTGAATAACCAACCGAGGTGCCTGATGAGGCGTGTCTTTCTGGGTCAATAGTTTTGCCGTAAACAGGGTCAAGACGGCCGAACCTATCAGCGCAATCCAGTAGCTCCAGGTCCACTCGAACGCGAGCACACCCATCATCTGAGGTGGAATGTCACCGCCTATGTTCGACTTGAGAATCAGCAGCAGTACGGCCACAGCAGCGGATGCGACCGCAGAAATCTGCATCCCTCTGTGGCTTGCACCCAACGCACCGAGCAAGGCAATGACTGCCAAACCAAGCGCCACAGCAGCCATCGGCTGGGGATCGATTCTCGCATCGCCTGTCCCCGAGCCAAACGGGCTGTCTGAACTGGTAGTAGCAAGCTGCTGAGTTGAGTCGGAGGGGTTGTTGAACTGCAACTGGTCGTTGCCGGGTTGTCCGCTGCTGCCCGGTTGATCGGACCGGTACTTATCGGCATATTGCTGGCTCCCGGCATTCTCGCCAAAGGGATTAGGTTGATCGATTTTCTTGCCGATCGCCAGATCAAGGCCGGTTATCGAGGCAATCGGCTGTCCGCCGCAACTGATCTTGACGAAAGGCATGAAAAAGCAGATCAGCACGATTATGGCAATGGCCGGGCGGATGGTTCGCTGGTTCTCCTGCATCTGATCCTCCTTGACAGATATCGCCTGAGGCGATGGATTATCGATTGGAAACGCTATAAGATTATATCGACAGGGAGGGAAGAAACTGGAGCCGCCGGGCCGGCCGGCACAAGCGGTCATTCGTCGAAGGTCAATTCCAGTGCATCGGGTGAAACTTTGAGATATATTGGCTACGATATGAAAACCGGCATCTCATTAGGCCTGGGCGTAGTCCTCTCCGTAGTATTGGCAACGCATGTCCCCAGTCAGGTGAACTCCGCAGACCAAAAAGTGTGGCGGCATCTTAAGGATGGTCTTGAAATCGCTCATTTCTCCACGGCTCCCGACTCAACGGCTGCTGACTCGGCGCTGACGATTGTCCGAGTCGACCCTGCTCTATGGGAGTTCAAGCTGCTCGGCCGCAGTCTGACCAATGAGCCTGCGAATCTGACCGCCCGGCAGTGGTGTGAAAAGCACAAGCTGGTAGCGGCGGTCAACGCCGGGATGTTTCAGCAGGATTTTCAGACACACGTAGGCTACCTGAACGTGGGAGGACAGATTGTCTCAAGGCGCGTGAAAAGCTATCAGTCGGCAGTGGCATTCGGAGCTAAGCGGGACAGCCTGCCGGAGTTCAGAATCTTTGACCTCGACAAGGACAGCCTGAGTGCGGTTGTTCGGGATTATGACAACGTGTGCCAAAACCTGCGGCTCATAAGTCGGCCGGGGGAAAACCGATGGTCACAACAGGAACGCCGATGGTCGGAAATCGCTCTGGGGGAAGACGACAAGGGGCGCGCGCTTCTCATCTTCTGCAGCCGCGCTTTCTCTATGCATGATTTAAACAAGCGGTTGCTGTCCCTGCCGATAGGCTTGGTCGCAGCGCAGCATCTTGAAGGGGGGCCGGAAGCCCAGCTATACTTGAAGCTTGGCGACTTCGAGATTGAGCGGTTGGGGAGTTTTGAGACCGGTTTCAATCCGAACTACGATAACAGTATTGCCTATCCAATTCCGAATGTGATTGGGGTTGAGCGGAAGGGAAAGTAAGGGTCGTCATCTAAGCGCACTCCGGAGGGTTCAGCCTGCCATCGCACTCCCCGCAACCCACCCTGTGCTCCAGGCGGATTGGAAATTGAATCCGCCGGTAATACCGTCGATATCAAGGATTTCTCCGGCAAAGAACAGCCCGGGGCAGAGTTTACTCTGCATCATTTTGAAATCGATTTCCTTCAAGTTCACACCGCCGCAGGTCACAAACTCCTCTTTGAAAATCCCCTTGCCTGAAACAGCGAATTGAGCATTGGTGAGTTCACCGACAATCGCATCCATTGCGGCCTTCGTGAGACCGGACCATGTAGTTTCCTCGGGTATGCCCTGGCGCTGAATAACTCGGCTCCAGTACCGTTTCGGGATCGGCAGAGGTCCGTCGACCTGCACCTGCTTGCGGCCATAATGATCTCGCGATGCCGCGAGTCTTCTCAATAGACTCTCTCTCTTCTGCCCGGGCAGGAAATTGACTGACAATTCCGCGCGGTAATTACTGTCGGACAATTCGCGAGCCGCAAAGGCCGAAAGCTTGAGAATCGCCGGGCCGCTCAGTCCCCAATGCGTGATGAGCATCGGGCCGGTCTGACGAAACTTCTTGTCGCCGACTGCCAGCAGGAGTTCGACTTGATCAAAACTGATTCCGGTTAGACCGTCCAATCTCCCGTCAGATACTTTGAATGTGAAAAGCGACGGCACACACGGCACGATATGGTGTCCGAGTGACTCGGCCAACCGGTACCCCTGCGGGCTGCTTCCGGTTGCGATCAGCAGACGGTCACACGTGAGTACCGATTCACCGTGCAGATCGACTTCGTACTGCGGGCTGCTTTCCCTTTCACCTACCGCGCGAACGGCTTTCACGCGGGACTGATACTTGAGATCAACACCGAATTCGGCGGCAGCATTCAGCAGGCAATTGACTATCGTGGCGGAGCTGTCGGTCACAGGGAACATCCGGCCGTCAGGCTCCGCTTTGAGTTTCACGCCCCGGCTTTCAAACCATGCCACCGTATCGCGCGGCTGAAACCGGCTGAAGATGCTCTTGAGTTCCCGATGTCCGCGCGGGTAGTTCTTGACGAGTTCAGCCGGGTCGAAGCAATTATTGGTGACATTGCACCGCCCGCCGCCGGAGATGCGGACTTTATCAAGCGGTGAGTCAGTCGCTTCGAGGACGATGACTTTCGCCGACCGGTCGTGGGTGGCGGCGGCAATGGCGCCGAATGTCCCGGCCGCGCCACCGCCGACTATTGCAATGGTCTTAGTCATGCTAAACCGGAGCGGAGGGCCGGCTCCGCATTTCTAGTGCATCTTGACCGCCGTGCGGCTCGCGTTATTCGGCGGCTGGCTGTGATCGAACCGCTTCCCAATGAAATAAAACGCGATCGACACCAGTACCATCATGGCCGTCATTCCGCCAAAATACGCGTATGGTGTCGTCTGCGTGTACACTCGCGCGAACAGCCCGGCCAGCAGATTGCCGAGAAATGTTGTCGTAAGCCACACGCCGGTGATTCGGGATTTCATGTGGTTCGGAGCTTCTTCAAATGCCAACTGGAGGCCGATCACGGAAATACACAGTTCCCCCATAGTCACAAGGATGTAGGCGCCAACCTCCCAAAGCACGGAGATCTTGGATTGCGCGGCAAAGTACCCCGCAATCGTCATCACCGCCATGCACGAAGTCACCAGCACAAATCCGATCATCATTTTCTTGGGCGAGGCCAGCCTCCCTCCGGCGCGCTTGTCCAACCGAGTCCAGAGCCACGCAAAAAGCGGCGTCATCACCACGATCAGAACCGGATTCAGGCCCTGTATGGCATCCGGCGCAATGCGACCGAACGGCGTTTCCAGATTCATGTAGTCGCGAGCCAGCAGCGTCCAGGTAGAGTAGGCCTGGTCGAAGATCGACCAGAAAAAGACGACCATGAGAAATAGTCCGGAGAGTCGGAATAGAACGGTCCGTTCTTCATGTCGCTGTTCAGCGGTCTTTTCCATGCGCCGGTTCGCTCGAACATCCTCGACCGGGTAGTGCTTCTTCCCGAAATAGAAAATTCCGAGCGATACAATCATCATTATGGTCGGCGCCATGAAGGCCACACTATACCCGTAATGATCGCGGATGTAGGGAAGGGAGAGTTGCGTTGACGCAGCGCCGATATTTATCGCCATATAGAACCAGGAGAAAGCCTGTGTCATCAGATGGCTCTTGCCTTCCTTCTGGTACATGAGCCCCATGAGGGTGCTGATGTTGGGCTTGATCGAACCTGCGCCCCCGGCCAGCAGCGCCAGCGCCGTAAACAGCCCGACCTCAGTAGTGAAAGTCCCCAGAATGATGTGGCCGCCGATATACGGGATGGCAAAGTAGATAATAGTGCGGAATTTCCCCAGCCATCGGTCGGCGATGTAACCGCCGACAATCGGCAGAATGTAGCACGAGGCCGTGAAGAACGAGACGACCGTCGAACTATTGGCGTCAGTAAACCCGAGTTTGTCAACCATGTAGAGGAGCAACAAGGTTCGCATCCCGTAGTAGCTGGCCCGTTCGGCCAGTTCCCCCCAAAAGATGAACCAAAAGCCGCGTGGATGCCGGTTGTCAGCGCTCGTCATTCTGTGGACCTCCTGTAGTTAGGCCGGGGCCGGTATTCTCGGCCGCCCGCGAAAGCTCGAAGATACCGTATTGGCTACCGATAAGGCAAGTGTCGACTTGGCCGGACGTTAACTGACGGCTAAGGGCCGCCTGTCGCGGACTAAACTTGACTTGCCGTCAGCCGTGCCTAATTTACCGGTATTGGACGGGGGAGATTGTGTCGAGTACGGAGGAGTGGCTGAGTGGTCGAAAGCGGCGGTCTTGAAAACCGTTGTACCTTCGGGTACCGTGGGTTCGAATCCTACCTCCTCCGCCAGTGAGGGAGTCACGCCATTTCCAATTGATTGCTTGCATTGCAGAGCCATCGAAAAGCGGTAGGCCACACGGCAGGCTTGTGACTCCACGTTTACACTCCTTGCACAATAGAAGAGATGAATAGTCGCTTCTTCCGGAAATGTTGTAGTGTATCTGTTTTAGCTTGCGGGGGGCAGACATAACCGCCAATATATATTATTCTAACGAGTCAACTGTTTAGGCAAGGAGAAGTGCAATGCACAAGATGCGGATGGTGGGACTGTCATTCGGCCTGCTGCTCATGCTGGCGGCCGCTGGATGCAACAATGATGACTGTGCCAGCTGCCCCGACGCGGTCACGCCTTTGGGTCATGCCAAGGGCTGGCTCGTACTCACTCCGGGAACACGTATGCCGGAGCTTGAAGTATTCGGAAATGGCTCGGTGGCACCCAATCTGGATTCGGTAAAAGTCGGTGATTCACTGGTCAATCGACAAGAATGGCAGTTGGCAGAAGGCCCGAATGCATATGCCGATGCCCACTTGATAATTCCGTTCTACGAAGATGGTGACCCATCTACGTTCATGTACGATCCTGGCGACACCGCGATCATCAGGGTCTGGGGAGAAGGGCGATCCAGTTTCTGCCGGGTGAAGCTTCTCTACCGAGACTCGGCGACCGTTCACATCACAACTCCAACCTCCATGGCCGACACGATCGCTCCGGGTGGATCTGACACGGTCTACTGGAACAGGGTCGAGCATGCGGACTATTATGCCATAATGGTTCCCTGGTGGGTAACTCCGGGGTACTGGTTCTTCACCTATTACTACGCGACCGATACTTCCTTTATCATTACCGGGGACATGATGCCTGATTCGGTGACACGCTTCGATGTGCAGGTAACCCCATTCAACGGACCCGACCCGCGAACTGACAAGACCAATTGGAGTGGGAAGCTGCTGGACGGGGTTGTCATCTGTGCTGGTCAGAATAGCTACACTACCATTATTGTTAGGTCCCCAATGCTGTCCCCTAGAGAGGCATCATCGCAAGCGGCGGAAGAGCGACCGAAGTTAAGCTCAGAAGAGATTGTGGCAAACGTGTACAAACAATGCGGCAGATAGCCGTCGCGACGATTACCTGTCTGCCGGTGCGACCCGTTCGCAGCGGCAGGCAAATTCAGGTGAGATCTCTCCTCGCTACCAAGACGTAAAGCAAAAAGTGAGAATCGCCTGTTGGACTGGTCGCCGCTGCGCATTCATGATAGCGTTAGGCGTCGAGAACAAGAGTTCAATGCGTATCCCAAGTCCCCCGATGAGACACCATCATGGCGCCGTCTGTAAATTGAGCCAGTTCATATGAAAATTAATCTTGGTGTTGAAGACCTGGAGCCCCGCAATTGGGTGGCCTGGGTGTTTGAGGTGCCGGGATGCTATGGCAGGGGATCAACTCGTGGGGAGGCCATTAGTTCGGTACCGGGTGCTTTTGAAGAGACGTTGGCAAGACTGAGGCAAGCGGAGTTTTTCGCGTTTGATAGATTCCGACTACCGATCGATTTCGTGATCGCGGAAGAGTTTCGGGCATTTCAGAGTTCACCTGACTACCTGGTCAACGCATTTTTTGAGAACGATAGGATCCCTCTTACAGTTGGCGATACAGAGTATGCACGGTGTCTTCTTGAACTAAATCGGCGAGAGCTGCTGTCCATTATCTCAGTTGTGCCGGCCGCCATTCTGAATAGGCCAGTTTCCGGTGAGGTTCAGCAGAACATAAACGGTATCCTAAAGCATATTGCCACTGCCGAGTGGTGGTACTGGGACCGCCTGGGTTTGGCTTTTCCCCGAGGAGAGCGACCCGACGGACTCCCTGAACTCCTAGCTAAAGTCCGTGATTTGACTCTGACTCAATTGCACGGATTGGTGGGGAACACCCAGACGACCGTAAGTTCGGGAGAACAGTGGTCGCCGCGGAAGCTGATGCGCCGCACGATTTGGCACGAACGGGTTCACAGTCTCCAGATTGCTCGGTATTTGAAAACCTTTTAGTACGGCGCGCGAGGGAGAACAGGATTCACCCGATTGCGATCATCGCACCTAAGCTTGTGCCGATAGACCACTTAGTGAAAATAGCCGTTCGATATGTACCACGCATTGCCCGCTGTGGTATCGTAGTCAGCGGATCAGTTGAAAGGCGATCCCCCCACGATCCAGATGGTCCACAGTATTTGACCTCCCGTAATGCACGTCATATTGCCCCGGCCCGACTGTTCCTTCTGTTCTACTGCCGGTCGTAAAAATCCCGACAGATTTCGTAGTCCAAACTGACATTACAATGAGGTAGGAACTATCGGCCTTCAGCGTCACCTCTCTGTCTAGGTGGCGATCTGAAAAAGCAGGTACCATCTCGCCGT
>Ga0315293_10001386_pt1 | contig 23554 bp, 24 predicted proteins | sample YL17G13_20_MG_FD_203071 | JGI IMG/M metagenome (GOLD analysis project Ga0315293, IMG submission 203071) | Sediment microbial communities from Yellowstone Lake, YNP, Wyoming, USA - YL17G13_20 | ecosystem: Environmental > Aquatic > Freshwater > Lake > Sediment | place: USA: Wyoming | collected...
AAATCTCTCCTCCAGCTATAAAAAACCGATGAACTATATATACGGTAAAAAAACGGAAATGTCAATTTTTCGTGTCATTTTTGCACCTTAGCGGAAGTTCCTTCCCCGGACGGCAGACCGGGCGTCTTCCAGGGAAAACCGGCTGTCGGCAGCCCAATAATCGCAGCTAAAAATTCCGGGCAGCCATTGACTTTTAGGACGATTACCGGCAAAATGCCAAGATGGGAAATTCCCTTTTTTCCTCGAGTTCTCGCCGTTTTTGGCCTTTGCGCTTCTTGGTTTTTTTTATCCTGGCCGCGGCGATCGCCCTGTTTATCAGCCTGGGCCGGCAGGTTTCCCGCTTTTCGATCCAAGACCATTTTTTTCGTTTTGAGACCGGGCGCTTTCTGCTGACTGCCGTCCCGGCTTTCATTTTTTTGCTTGCGCTGTGGGCTCTAAGCAGCCGGATATGGTTAAAGCCGGGCCGGCTTGGGAAGGAAGATTTTTTGGCGCACGATTTTCCGACCTACGCGCCGATCGCCTGGCTGCTGCTCGCGCCGCTGGCCCTGAAACATTATTTGACCCGGGATGACCTGTCGCAACGGCTTGGCCTCTTCGCCATCGCCGTCGCGGCTGCCGTTCTTTATCTCAAGGCTGTCCACGCTGTCCAAGCAGATAGGTTGGGAAAATCGAAATGGGGGGCTTATCTTGATGCTTTCCTGGCCTGGCCGCTCCGCCGGCGGATTATCATTCTAGCTTTTATCGCCATCCTGCTGACCAACGGCGGGGTGCTGCTCATGACCAGCCAGGGGAAGTCCTTCGGCGGTGATGAACCGCATTATCTGCTGATCGCGCACAGCTTGCTCAAGGACGGGGACCTGGCTATCGCCAACAATTATCAAAACGGGGACTTCAAAGCGTACATGCCGCCGCAAGTGAGCAAGCTTCAGCCCCACACGGCGCCGGCAAACAAAAAAGGCGTCCTTTATTCCAACCATTCTCCGGGAGTAGCGATCCTGCTTCTCCCTTTTTATGCGCTCGGACTGCTTTTGGGGAAAGGCATGCTGATCTTCCTGGTTCGTTTCGGGATGAGCCTGATCGGAGCCTTTCTGGGAATTCAACTCTATCTCTACGCGCGGGAAACCTGGCAGCGGGAGAGGCTCGCCCTCGCTTTTTGGGCGGTGGCCACTCTGAGCGCGCCCATCTTTTTTTATGCCACTCACATCTATACGGAGCTCGTCATTGCCGCGTTCGGTTTGTTCGTTTTCCGCCGCCTGCGTTCTGCCCGCAACCTGGATGTCAAGGGATTGGCCCTGATCGGCTTGCTGCTTGCATCCTTCATTTGGTTTCACGCTTTGAAATACATATTTATCCAGGCGCCTTTTTTCATTTACGCGCTATGGAGCATCTGGAAAAGCAGCAAGGCTCAAAATCGCTTCCGCCGCCTGGCGGCATTTTTTATCCCGGCCGGGCTGTGTTTTGCCGCCTATTTCTACCTCCAATATGCCATCTATGGCTCATTCAACCCGACAGCGGTATCTTTCCAAGGGGCTATGGACGGCCGGCAGACCATGAGTTTTCTGCAAAGCCTTTTCATGGGGATCCCCTTCAGGCTCAGGTGGGAGACGTTGGCCGGGTATTCCCTCGATCAGAAGGATGGACTGTTTCTTTACGCCCCGGTATACGCCTTCGCTTTTCTTGGCGTGCTGGCAATGCTTCGCGCCAAGGCCAGGGACACGGGTTGGTTATTGTTCATCGCCGTCCCCTATATCCTGATCTCCGCATTCCTGACCCAGCGGACGGGGTACGCCCCGCAAGCGCGGCCGCTGGTGCCGGTGATATGGATCCTGGCGATTTTCGTAGGCGGCTTCATGGCCGAGAACGGGAACCGGCTCTACCTCTATTTTTTCAAAGGCGCCGTCGGCTTCTCGTTTCTTGTCACCGGACTCTTATGCCGGAATCCATTCGCCCTGTACCAGGAGACGACCTTCGGCACGACCGAGCGGGCCGGGACCCTGTTCATCATGCTGAGCAACCTCCATTTTTACCTGCCCGGCCGCTTGCCCTCATTCATCAAGGTAGAAGGTGGCCGCTGGGCACCGAATTTCTTCTGGATCTTGGCCCTGGCTTTGTTCATTGCCGTCTATTTTTTTAGCCGCCAGCGCGGCCGCGACCGCGGGATGCCATTTGCCGGGCATGCCATCGTCGCTTCCGTTCTGCTGCTGATATTCTTCGCCATGTTTGTCTTTTTCCCCAGGCCGGTGCTCGTATCGGCGCAGACGCTGAACATGCCCAGCGGCGAGAAATGGGCCTTTTTCCCGTATTCGCTGGTGGCCCGGATGGGTGAGCCGGGGAATTTCACCCTTTCCCAGGATGACCGGAATTATGTTTTTTTCTTCGCGACCCAAAACCGCTTGACCAAGCTGAATGTCGAGTTCGGCTCCCTGCACGGCGACTATGACCTGCGCGTGATGATGGCCGACGAGCCGGTTTTCGCCGTGACGACGCGCAGGCAAGTGCTGACCCGGACGATCGAGTCGCCGCCCGCTTACCGTTGGAAAAGGTTGTTTCTCTATCTCGTTTCGATCCGGCTCGATAAACGATCGGACGTGCAGACGGAGGTCACGCCTTACCGGTTCGCCCTGCGCCCGGGTCGTTGAACATCGCGAAGCGTTTCAATCCTTTCTTGTGCATTTTGAATTTGACCAGCGTTTTCAGGATGGAAATCCCATAGATGATGCTCCGCCGGAGACCGATTTGCGAGGCCTCACTGAAATAGCGCGTTTCGATCGGGATCTCGTGGATGCGCATCTTGTGCAGGACGCCCTGGGCGATGATCTCCGAATCGAAAACAAAATCGTCCGAGTTGGCCAGAAAATTCACCGCCTCGAGATAGCGGCGGGAATAGGCGCGCAAGCCGGAATGGTATTCGGTCAGGTACATGTAGAAGGCGGCGTTCTCGAAAGCGGTCAGGAAAATGTTGGCCAGGTATTTCCACTTGGGCATTCCGCCTTCGAGGGGGCGCCCGCCGAGCATGCGCGAGCCGAAAACGGCGTCGCAGGTCCCGTTGAGAAGCGGCTGGACAAGCTGCGGGAGGACGCGGGGGTCATACTGATGGTCGGGATGGATCATGACCGCGATTTCCGCCCCCAGGCGCAATGCCTGGGTGTAGCAGGTTTTCTGGTTGCCGCCGTATCCGGTGTTCTTTTCGTGAACGAACACGTGAAGCCCCAGGCTTCGCGCCAATGCGACGGTTCCATCATGGCTACCGTCGTCGACCAGGATGATCTCGTCCACCCATGAACGATCGATATCATCGAGAGTTCGCACGAGTGTCTTCTCGGCGTTGTAAGCTGGCATGACAACGACTATTTTTTTCCCGCGTTTTGAGGAGTCCATGGTGAATGATTTTCTCCGGCTGAGCAATTGTTTATATCATTTTTTGCCGGGTTTGTCGAGAGCAGGCAAGCAAAATCAGGCGAAAAAAGGAATTAGCGTTTCGCGGTGAGCAACCCGGGATTCTTTTTGCGGCAAGCGGCGAAAAAATCGCAATAGGCGCAAAAATGGTTCGCTTGCGGATAAAAGACGCCGGCACGGATGTTGTCGGCCACATGCTTTATCAAATGCAGCATCTGGGCTGTATCTTCGGGGCCGGGGATTACTTCCAGGCTCTGATGCCGAATACGGGCGGCGTTCTTGGCGTAGAGGATCTCATACTTGAGCGAGCCGTGGACATTGCCGAAATTGCGGTCAAACAGGTACTTGTAGATGATCATTTGCAGCGAATTCCTCGCCTTGTTGGCCGACCACTTGCTGGTAGTGGTTTTGAAATCAATGATGCCGAAGTCCGCTTCAACCAGGTCGATGACCCCTTTCAAGGTCACGCCGATCTCGGGAATCTCGGCGCTGAGCTCCTTTTCAACCATCAACGGCTTCAGCTTCGGCGCGATATGGGCCAGGAAATATTTGATGAAGGCCATTCCCCGGGCCAAGGTCTCGCGCTGGGGGACTTGCCAGTCAATGTCCCTTTCTTTTCCCTGGGCCGTGAAAGCCTCGCGAAAGACGGCTACGGTCAAGGCTTCATCGGCGCAAAAGCCGTTGATCTGCCGGGTGAAATACTCCTCCAGGGTGGAATGAAAAATTTCACCCAAAAAAACTTTTTCATTGACCCGGACGGGAATTTCCTCGATATAGGCGAAATAGTACTTTTGCGGACATTCGCCGTATAACCGGACCTGGCTGTGGGAAAGATAGTCGCGGGGAAGGGAGGTCAAGAAAAGTTATTTGGCGCTGGTTTTAAGCAAGGCCACGAGGCGGGATTTGTAGCGGGCGCCGGTATTTTTATGAATCGTCCCCTTGCGGATGGTGGAATCGATGATCGCGATGGCTTCGGGAAGGAGCTTGGCGGCTTCGTCCCGTTGGCCGGCGGCGACTTTTCTTTTCAGGGTCTTGATTTTATTTTTCATCTTAGCACGGTTGATGCGGTTGATCATGCGTTTCTTTTCGTCCTGCCGGTGCTGCTTAACAGCCGAATCGTGATTTGCCATTTAAATTCCTCCAGAATCATGCCCATCATACACAATAAACGCTCTGCTGTCAATCCCAGGAACCGCTTTTTATTCCGGCCAGGTCCAGGGTGATGAACTTATAGCCGGCCGCCCGGCCCACAGCGTTGATTTCGTCTTTCATGGCGATTATTTTTTTGAAATGAAGCGGGGAAGTTTCGATGCGGATGCCGTCGGTCATGTAACGGACCCGCAGCGGAAATATGCCCTGACGGATCAGGTAATGTTCCGTTTGGCCGATGGCCCGGATGCGGCTCGGTTCCAAGGTGAAATCGTATGGGAAACGGGTAGCCAGGCATGTGGATGAGGTTAAAAAATATTCACCGACGCCCTGCTTTCTCAATAGCCTGACGATTTCGGCAGCGCTGAACCCGGCGTCACGCAGGGGCGAATGGATGGCCAGCTTCTCCAGGGCCAAACGTCCGGGGCGGTGCTCGTCCAGGTCGGAAACGGTCGTGCCGTCGGCGACGATACGGATCCCGAGCCGGCGCGCCTCCTTTTTCAGGGCAGCGAAAATCCTTTTTTTGCAATAAAAACAACGCTGCCTGGAATTTTGTCGCAGGCGGGCGTCCTGGAGCAGATCGATGCCGATTTCATGGATCGTCAAGGAGAATTTATTCTTGAAATAGTCGACCCTTTCCCTGGCAGCATCCAGCGTGAACGGCGTGCGCACGAAGTAGGGGAGAACATTGGCCGGGCCGAGAGTTTCCCTGGCCGTTTGCAATAGGAAAAAAGAATCTTTGCCGCCGGAAAAGGCCACCAGCAGCCTGCCATATTCGTTCAGAAGCTTGCGCAGCAGGGTTTTTTTCGCGGCGATGTTCAGCGTCTTTGCGGGTTTCATGTCCCGGCCGAAGCGGATTTGCCGCCAGCGGCTGATTTTTCGAAAAGGGCGATGACAGCGGCGAGCACGGTATCCAGGTCGCGATTGCCGTCGATATGAACTAGCCGCTCCCCGGCCAGCTTGCCGTAGTTGGCGCTCACTTTCAGCAAGAAATCTTTTTTTTCAAACAGTCGGGCCAGCCCCGGGCGTGAGCTGTGGATGCGCGCCAGGGCGCGGTCGACATCCACATCGATGATGAAAGTCAGGTCGGGCAGCGGCGCGAAGGCCAGGTTGAGGTCGATGATGGCATTCATGTCCAGGCCGCGCGCCCCCTGGTAACAGGCATTGGAATAAAAGTAACGGTCCAGGACCACCGTTTTCTTGGCGCGTAGGGCCGGCAGGACGTTGATTTTCACGTCCCAACGCCTGTCCTGGATGAAATAATCGAGTTCCTGCTGCGGCGAGATCCTCTCGTTTTCCTGGGCCACGCGGCGGATCTTGTCTCCCAGCGGCGAATCGGTCGGCTCGCGCAGCCAGATGGCCGGGATGCCTTTAGCCGTTAAATAGTCGAGAAACAACTTTGACAGTGATGTCTTGCCCGAGCCGTCGATGCCTTCAAATACGATCAGCATGGGCGCTCAGTTGCCAAAGCTGGTGCTCACGGCCATGGCGGTCTTGACCAGGTCGCTGGCGGGGTCGACGCGGCGGAGGACAGCGATGGCTTCGCGGATGGAAGTGGTTTTGATTTCGCCCCCGCGCAAGCCGACCATATATCCGAATTTACCCTTGACCGCCGCTTCCACGGCATGGTAGCCAAAACGCGTGGCCAGGATGCGGTCATAGGGGGTGGGGCTGCCGCCGCGCTGCACGTGGCCCAGGATGGTGAAACGGCTCTCAATGCCGGTCATGTCCTCGATCTGGTTGCCGACCAGGGCGGCAATCCCGCCCAGGCGGACCGGGTCGCTGCCATCAGCCACTTCGCGGGCAACGACCACCTGGCCGCCTTCGGCTTTGGCGCCCTCGGCGACCACGATCAGGGAAAAGCGTTTCCCCTGTTTCTGGCGTTCAAGGATCTTGGCGCAGATCCTCTCCATTTTAAAAGGAATTTCCGGGATTAAAATCACGTCGCCGCCGCCGGCCATCCCCGAATGCAGTGCGATCCAGCCGGCGTAGCGGCCCATCACTTCGATGACCATGACCCGGTGATGGGCCTCGGCGGTCGAATGGAGCTTGTCAATGGCCATGGTGGCGGTATTCAGGGCGGTGTCGAAGCCGAAGGTGACATCGGTGCCGTTGAGGTCATTGTCGATGGTTTTGGGAATGCCGATGACCGCGAGCTGGTATTTTTCGAAGAATTTCTGCGCGATGCTCTGGGTGCCGTCGCCGCCGATGGTGAGCAGGGCGTCGATCTCGTTGTACTCGATGGTTTTCAGCGCTTCGGCCGAAACGTCATGGTAATCGGCAGGAGCGGCTTGCGACAGATCGGCGTAACGAAACGGGTTGTCGCGGTTGGAGGTGCCCAGGATGGTGCCGCCGCGCGGCAGGATGCCGGAAACGTCGGCCAGCTCGAGCGGGCAGACATTTTTTTGGATCAGGCCCGCGTAGCCGTCCATGATGCCGCAAACCTTGATCCCGTATTGGCGCTGGGCGGTGTGCACCACCGCGCGGATGACGGCGTTCAATCCCGGGCAATCGCCGCCCCCGGTTAAAATACCCAGTTTGCGAATCTTTTTCATGGTTCAGTCTCCCGGATCATCATAGCAAAAAAAAGTTTCCCTGCCAATTACAATGACTGCTCCAGTTGGTTGAGTTTTTCGGCCAGCATGTCCCCGGTCCGCTGCAGGCTAGCTGTGCCGTCGATCCGCAACGGTTGCCCGTAGGCGAAATGGATGCGGCCGAAAGGGAGGGGGATCAGGAAGCGGTCCCAGCTTTTTTCCAGGATCTTCACCCGCGAGCTGCTCCAACTGATGGGAATGACGGTCGCCCCGGTCTTCATGGCCAATTGCACGGTCCCAGGCTTGATCCGCCGCGCCGGCCCCTTCGGCCCGTCGGCGGTGATCAGCACCCAGGCGTTATCCTTTTGCACGCTGCGTACCATGTTCAGGAATGCCCGCGCCCCCCCTTGGGAGGATGACCCGCGGATGGGCTTCATGCCGAATTCCTCGGCCACGCTGGAGACCAGTTCACCGTCGCTGGACAGGGAAATAAGCGGACGGGCCCCGATATCCTTGAACTGGTGGATGACGAACAGAATGTGGCGGTGCCAGAAAATAAAGATCAATGGCTGGTTTTTCTTTTCCAATTCGTCGATATTTTCGCGTCCCGAAATCGTCACCCGGCTGCTGAACACGATCGCTTCAATGAGCAACTTGGCCAGTTTTTTAAGCAGCTGGGTTTTAATTTTTTTGGCCAAGGCCATGTTTTTTTATTTTTTGGAGCAGAGTCTTGTAGCTGACTTCCAGAATCTCGGCCGCCCGCGAACGGTTGAAAGCCGTTTCGGCCAATACCTGGCTGATCTTTGCCTTTTCGGCCAGCTTCTGGGCCCGGTCGCTGACCGCTTTCAGATTGCCGTTGAGATTGAACTGTTCGTGGACCGGCATGAACCTGTCGGGTAGTATGATCTCCGCGGCGCTGATCTCACGACCCGGGCAGAGGATGATCGCCCGCTCGATTGTGTTTTGCAGTTCGCGGACATTGCCCGGCCAGTTGTAGCCCAGAAGCTTTTCAATGGCGGGCTGGGACAGGGTGATTTCGTACTTCCTGATCTCCAGGGAGATCTTTTTGGCGAAATAATCCCCGAGCAGGCGGATGTCGTCCTTCCTTTCGCGCAGGGGCGGGAGTTGAACGGGAAAACTGGTGATGCGGAAATAGAGGTCCTGACGGAAACGTTTTTCGGCGATGGCTTTTTCCAGGTCCTGGTTGGTGGCGAAGATGAAGCGGATGTCGAGGCGGATATCTTTGCTGCCGCCCAGGCGCGAGATCGATTTTTCCTCCAGGACGCGCAGGATCTTCCCCTGCAAGGTGTAGGGGAAATCGCCGATCTCGTCAAAGAAGAACGTCCCCCCCTGGGCCAGCTCGAGCTTTCCCAACTGGCGCAGGTAGGCCCCGGTGTAGGAACCCTTTTCGTGCCCGAAAAGCTCGTTTTCCAGCAGGTTGTCCGGGATGGAGGCCGAATTGATGGTGATGAACGGGCGGTCCTTTCTCGGGCTCAGGGCATGCAGGGCCCGGGCGAACAATTCCTTGCCGGTGCCGCTTTCGCCGCGCAGCAGCACGGTGGTGACGGTCTGGGCCACCTGGCGGATCTTTTCGGCCTCCTTGAGAATTTCGCGACTGCTGCCGATGATGACGGTTTTTCCCATTTCGGTCAGCAGCACCTCGCGCAGGACCAGGTTTTCACGCAGGATCTGGGTCGCGGCCAGGGCCTTGTTGATCATCAGCAGCAGATAGTCAGGATCGACGGGCTTGGCGATGAAATCGAAGGCCCCTTCCTTGATGGCTTCCACGGCCTTTTCAATGGAACCGAAGGCGGTGAGGATGATGAACGGGATCTGCAGGTGTTTGATTCTTTTGTAGAAGCTCAGGCCGTCCATGTCGGGGAGCTGGAGATCGGAAACGATCAGGGCGAAATCGCTTTTCTTGAGCAGGGCCATGGCGTCGCCCACGCAGGCGGCAATCTCGGTTTCAAAGCCTTTTTCGCCGAGGATGCTGGCCAGCATCTCGCGCATCGAGGCATTGTCTTCCACGACCAGGATTTTTGCCATGTCCCCATTATCGGCCAGCGGCGCCATTTTTGTCAACTCCGGGGGTTGGTTAACATTTTAGATTGGGGTTTGACTGGGGGAGGGGCCATTAAAATTATTTTTGATACTTTACAATGAATTTGTGCTATATTTTCCGAATCCTAAAATACAATTTCTGGAGAAGACTGATGAAAAAAGAAAAAATGGTGAAGATCGGCCTGATTTCCATGACGATGATGATCCTGCTCCTGAGCACGACCTGTAAAAAATCGGATGAATCCGAAAATGACATCAATGTGATCATCAGTCTCGCCACCCAGAGCATATCCGATATCAATAATTTTACAGCCAGCACTGCCAACATAGGAAATCATAAGGCATTTAGTGTTGAAAAACAGGCAGCCAGCCCCTGCATGACCTTTAGTGATACTCAACAAATCAGCCAAGCGATACGTAACGTCGTTAATCCGAGCCCGGGCCATGGCTGGATGACGGGATTAATGAAATATTGGTTCTTTCCAGATTGCACCGCATATATGGAAATCGAAGCCACTTGGGATTGCAGTCAGGGAGCGACGATGACCACCGGCGATACCTTGGGCGGGAGTTTGCGCATCAGGGGGCACATTAATGCGGCCTCCGGCGTCGTGGACATGTTCATGACTGAGGACTCGGATTCTTTCTCAGTCAACAACAGGAGCCACATTGTTTACCTGATCCTTGAAGCCACCGGCACCCTTTCCGGAGGCACGGTGACCATAACCGGTCACATCGATAGTGACCAGATTTCTATTACGAGCTCGTATTGATCAAGGGCGGCGGATCGGGTTTCTAGTCCGGAAATAGCAAGAGGGTTGGCGCAGGACCGCGCTGGAGCTTGACATAAGGGGTTATTTAGGATATTTTCCCCCATATGGAGAAGAAAATGAAAGAATTTCAGGGACAGTTGGTTTCCAAGGGCTTCAAGTATGCGCTCATCGTTTCCCGCTTCAACAATTTCATCACCGACAAACTGCTGGACGGGGCCAAGGACGCCTTGATGCGCAGCGGCGCCAAGGAAGAAGAAATCGAGGTGGTCCGCGTGCCCGGCGCCTTTGAGATCCCGCTGGTGGCCAAGCGGCTGCTGCTGAAGAAAAAATACCAGGCCGTGATCTGCCTGGCGGCCATTATCCGTGGCGAGACCCCCCATTTCGATTTCATCGCCTCCGAGGTGAGCAAGGGCATAGCCCAGCTGAATCTTGAGTTCACCCAGCCGGTGACCTACGGCATCATCACCGCGGACAATACCGACCAGGCCATCGAGCGGGCGGGAAACAAGATGGGCAACAAGGGTTTCCAGGCCGCGCAATCGGCCATCGAACTGCTCAACCTATTTGCCGATGCCAAGATCTGATGTTCCGCATCAAGTACAGCCGGGAAATCATTCTAAAGATCCTGTATCAGCTCGATATACGTAAATGCGCAGCGGTCGAATCGGGGCCGCTGATCGAGGAATACTTTCAAACGTTCAAAAGGGTGAACCCCGACGAGGAAGAATTCATCCGCCGTGTGGTGCAGATCGTCCTGGACAACCAGACCAAAATCGACGCCAAGATAACGGCCAACCTGATCGACTGGAAGCTGAGCCGCCTGGCGCCCATTGACCGCAACCTGATGCGCATGGGCATCGCCGAAGCGACGTTCAACTCGGAAAAACCGATCATCATCGACGATGTCATCCGCATCGCCAAGAAGTACAGCGATCAGGATTCGTACAAGCTGATCAACGCCATTTTGGACAAGACCATCGAATGAAAACACTGCTGCTGGTTTTCTACATCTGGATGCCATTGCGCCAGGAGAGCAACCTGGAAGTTTTTGTCGCTTGCCGGACGCCCGAAATCTTCAGCAATTACCGCAATTACAACTTCAAGCAGGAGATCCGCAGCGATGCGGACGGATTGCACGTCAAGCTCAAGAGCCAGACCCTTAGTTTTAAAAACCTGAACCACGCCATCGCCAGCGATGATTCCTATGTGGCCGGGCAGAACCCGCTGGTCAAAGTGATTTTCAACCAGGTGCGCCAGAACGCCATTTCCATTGGCGATTATCTGCAAAACATTTCCTCCTTTTTAACCAATGCCATCACCTATTCCGAGGCCGACCTGCCGCAGGATACGGTGGCGGTCCTGCTCAATCGCCGGGCCCATTGCATCGGTTATGCCAACGTCGCCCAGACGCTGCTGGCCTGCGTCGGCATCGTCAGCCGTTCGATCAACGGGTTTTATCTACGCGAAAACGACGCCGTGATCGAACCGGTACCGCACCGCTGGCTGGAAATCGACTTGCCCGGAGAACGCCGGGTCTTTTACGATCCGCAATATCAGGATTTTTCTTCGCGCTACCTGGTCACCGACCCAAGCGTCGTTTTCAACCGCATTGAGCGCTTTCTGGGTGTCGTCGTCAGAAAAAGCAATAAAATCATGGATGAATGAGGTCGCCTATGGAAGAACAATTCGCCGTCAGGCAGGAAAAACTCAAGAAACTTGCCGCCCTGGGCATCATGCCTTATCCCTATCGCTTCGAAGTCAGCCACCGCTTTAAGGATGTAATCGCCAAATACAAGGACCTTTCCGCCGACGAGTTGAAGGAAGTTCCAGGTGAAATACGCTGCGCCGGCCGCATCATGGCGATCCGCAGCATGGGTAAAAGCGCTTTCATGCACTTATTTGATGGAGATGACAAGCTGCAGATCTATGTTCGCAAGGAAATGGTCCCGGAAAAGGATTTCTCGCTGTGCCAGCTCCTCGATATCGGCGATATTATCGGGGTCAAGGGGAAAATATTCAAGACCCATACTCAAGAGCTGTCCATCCTGGTCAGCGAATTGACATTTCTGGCCAAATCGTTTCACCCGCTGCCGGAAAAATGGCACGGCCTGCAGGACAAGGAATTGCGCTTCCGCCAACGCTACCTGGACCTGATCGTCAACCCGGAAGTCAAGGAGGTATTCCGCAAGCGCTCGCGAATCATCCAGAACATCCGCGCTTTTTTTCATGACCGCGACTACATCGAAGTCGAAACGCCGATGATGCACCAGATCCCCGGCGGGGCGTCGGCCAGGCCGTTCATTACTCACCACAATGCCTTGAACATCGACCTGTATCTGCGGGTCGCGCCAGAATTGTACTTAAAGAGGCTGCTGGTCGGCGGCATGGAAAGAGTGTTTGAAATCAACCGCAATTTCCGCAATGAAGGCATTTCCCTGATGCACAACCCTGAATTCACCATGATTGAATTCTATGAACTGTACAAGGATTTCAATGATTACATGAACCTGACCGAGGAGTTGTTGCAGGGCTTGAACCGTGAAATCGCCCTGGCGGACGACACCATCCGCTGGCAGGATAAGAGCATTTCCCTGCAGCCCCCTTTCAAAAGAGTGAAGTTCATGGAAATCCTAGCCGAAAAATCGGGCTTGGCGCTGAATGAATTGTGGGATGAGGAATTTTTGAAAAAGCATATCCGCCGGCAGTTTCCCGACGAGCCGCTGCCGCCGACGTTCGGCAAGATGCTGGAGCTATTGTTCGATTCCTATGTCGAAAAAAGTCTGCTGGAACCCACTTTTGTCATCCATTATCCCAAGGCCATCTCGCCGCTTTCAAAAGTGTCGCGCCTGGACGAACGCGAAACCGAGCGCTTTGAACTCTTCATTGCCGGCATGGAAATCGCAAACGGTTTTTCCGAGCTGAACGATCCCTTGGAACAGCGCCGGCGTTTCGAAGCGCAACTGCAGGACCGGGAAAAAGGCGATGACGAAGCCCAGCGGATAGACAATAATTTTCTCAATGCCCTGGAATACGGCATGGCGCCGGCGGCCGGGGAGGGGATCGGCATCGACCGCCTGGTGATGCTGTATACGGGGGCTGCGACCATCAAGGAAGTCATCCTCTTCCCTTTGCTGAGACCCCGGGAATGAAGTTCGAGTGGTTCATCGCCGTCAGGTACCTGAGCAAGGGCCGAAAAAACTCTTTCATATCAATCATTTCCCTGGTGTCCATTCTGGGCATTGCAATCGGCGTAGCAGCGTTGATCATTGCCCTGGCCCTGATCAACGGTTTTCAGAATGACATCCGCAACCGGATCTTGAGCTCTTCAGCCCACATCATGATCACCGACCGCCTGGGTGACGGCATCGAAAACTACCGGAACTTGGCCGCCAGGGTGGAAAAGGAATTTCCGGACGTAAAAACCGTAATGCCGGTTGTTTACGGGACCGTCCTGGTCAAGGGCAATGGCCGGGAAGTGGCCGGCGCCGTATTCCGCGGCATGGATCTGCAGCAAAAGAAAAAGGAAAGCTGGCTGAAAAAGCTCGAGTTCGGCGCTTCACCTGCCAACGAACGGGAATTGCTGATCGGCAGGGAATTGGCCTTGAAGATGAATCTTTTCACCGGAGACAGCTGCCTGGTGATTTCCCCGCAGGCGGCCCTGTCGCCGCTGGGTATGATCCCCCGTTTCAAAAAATTCAGGATTTCCGGAGTTTTTAGATCCGGACTTTTTGAATTCGACAATGGCACGGTCATTGCCGGCTTGGGCGCCGGCCAAAAGCTGTTCTCGCTGCCCGACCGGATCAACTACCTGCAGGTCAACCTGGACGATATTTTCAGCGCCGAAGCCGTCGCCGCCCGTATGCGCAAGTTCTTGCCGATTCAATATGCGGTGATCACCTGGAAAGAATTGAACCAGTCCCTCTATTCAGCTTTGCAACTTGAAAAAACCGTACTTTTTTTTACTCTGACACTGATCATCGTCGTCGCTTCGCTGAACATCGTCGCCGGGCTGATTCTGCTGGTCATGCAAAAAATAAGGGATATCGGCATTCTCCTTTCCTATGGGACCACGGCAGCCCAGATCAAGAAAATATTCTTCATCCAGGGCGCGATCATCGGACTGCTGGGGACGATCCTGGGTTCGCTCCTGGGCCTGGGATTCTGTTTTTTGGCCAACCGTTACGAATTGATCAAGGTCCCGGCTGAGATCTACCAGGTCAGCTACGTGCCCTTCCGCCTCGGCGCCTTCGACCTGCTGGCGGTGGTCCTGGTTTCGCTGCTCATCAGTTTCGGCGCTACGCTGATTCCAGCCCGCAAGGCGGCCCAGGTTTCCGTGGTGGACGCGGTTAAGTACGAATGAGATTATTTTTTATTTTTCTAAAAAAACTATTGCAATTATTTAATTTTGTTTTATTTTAAGTTACAATTATCGCATGTATGAATCGAGGCTCCATGGAGGGAAGGTGAGAAAACGACCGACGGCTCTATTATTGTCCGGGCTTTTGCTGGCGCTGGTATGGGCAGGAAATCCGCTGGACGCTCAAACGGCCGTAAACTGGGCTGGAATCGAAGCCGCCTGGAACGTCTATTACATGAATCCCACCGAAGCGGATGCCGAAAAGGTACTGCAATTACTTCCAGGCACGGAGAAAATCCTAGACATCAAGGACGGTTTCTCAGTCGTCAACGCCATCAGCGATCATCTGGGAGTATTGGAAGGGGAGATCTATGCCGGCAATCCCAATGCGATCAAACTGGGTTTTCGCCTGCTGACGATCTCCTACGGGACTTTCGAAGCCTCCCTGAACAAGATCCTCGGCAACCTGATCTCGTACAATCCCCGGCTATTTCTGGAGGAATTGGCGGCCCACCGCAATTTGTTTTTGATACTGGATCCGATCTTGGCCAGTTTTGTAAATGAAATTCCCAACGATGCCGCTGCCCTGGAACTGGAAAAGAAATTGCGAATTCAATCTCTCGAATCGGTCGAGGATAAAACGCTCAAGTCCCTGCGCAATGAATGCATTAAAATCCTGAAGAAGCTGTAGCGGTTTTTCGGAAAAAAACTACTGAAAAAGGGTATTCAGATATGCGGCCGCCACCCGCGGCCAGGTAAAAAATTCTTTCCGCTCCCGCCAGCCGGCCCTGATTCTTTCGCTTTCGGAACTTGGTTCGTCCAGGAAGTCTCCGATGGCGTCGGCCACCAGTTCGGGATCGGGACTCTCGACGAATATGGCCAGGTCGTGATACATCTCCTGGAGTGACGACGAGGGCAGGAGCAATGGGACCGTGCCGCAGGCCAACGCTTCCAGGGGAGGAAATCCGAACCCTTCATAGGAAGAGATATAGACGAAAAGGTCCAGGGCGGAATAAAACACATTCAACTGCTCCTCCGGGAGCCATTCGAGCCAGGTGACCCCCTCCCGGCGCAGCCAATCGTTCATTTCCCTGCCAGTGAAGTTCCGACCGACAATGATCAGCGCCAGATCATGCTTTTCCCGCAGCCGTTCGCACGCCTGGATCAATTCCCGGACATGGCGCCGCTTGAAAATGCTGCCCAGGAACCCGATCACCTTCTTGCCCGACAGCCGGTAGCGTTCTTTGAAGGCGTCGATTTCAGCTTTTGCCTCGCGCCTGAAACCGGCTTCGATGGCGAGCGGGATCGTATGAATTTTTTCCGCGGACACTCCGTAGTAACGGCACAATTCCCCCCGGGTGAATTCGGAGTCGGTGTAAATTCGGTCGGCTTTTTTCAGGCTCCAGCGGCATTTCCAGTCCTTCCCGATCCGCTCCTTGAGCGAGAAATCACGCCCCAGCGCTCTCCAGGCGACATCGTGGACCGCCAGGGCCGATTTCCCATCGTAGAAAAACGGAAGCTGGTTACCGGCCGCAAACAGCACCCCGTAATCGCCGTTGCTTAGTTTTTTGCGCAGCGGGCCGTTCTGCCAGAACGTGTAGCCGCCGGCCGCCGGAAGGATTGTTTTTTCCAGGTTGCTGAAGCGGTTAAAAAGAGCGATATCTTCACGCAGGAAAAGATGATAGTGGTTCCGGGAATCGGATTTGAGGATTTCTGACAGCAGGTTGCGCAGATAGCGTCCGACTCCGGTCGGCTGCTGGGTTAGGTCGTAGCCGTCGATCGCGATTCTCATGACGTCTCCCTGGCAAGGTCGTGATAGAAAGATAGGGTCCGGGCGGCGCTTTCTTGCCAGGAAAAGGTGCGGGCATGGGCGATCCGTGCTTCCCGGTCGGTCTCCTTGTCCTGCAGCCACAGCGATTCCATTTTTTCGCCAAGTTCAGGCACCGATGTGGACTGGAAATAGATCGGCAGTTCAAGGCCGATCTCGTGGAATGCGGGAATGTCGGAACAAAGGACCGGTGTGCCGCTGGCCAGGGATTCAAGCAGCGGCAGGCCGAAGCCTTCCGCCAGGGAGGGGAAAACAAAAAACTGTGCTTCCCGGTACAGGCGCGGCAGGTCGGCGTCTTCCACGTAGCCAACCTCGCGCACCTGGCCGGTCAGCTCCTTGGCCAGGGCGATGAATTCGCTGGTTCCCCAACCTCGGCTGCCGGCGATGACCAGCGGGATGATGATATTGCTCCGCTTCAGTTCGATCAACGCTTTCAGCAGGGTAGCGAGATTCTTGCGCGGCTCGATGGTTCCGGTGAATAAAATGTATTTTTCGGGCAGGCGATATTTTTCGCGGCATGAGCGACTCCGGTCGGGCTCGACAAAGAAATGCGGCGCCACGCCATGATGGATCACCCGGGTCTTTTCGGCGGCCGCCGGGAAAATCTCCAGCAGGCTGGAACGGGCGGCCTCGGAGACGCAGATGATGCCGTCGGCCCTGGCGATGTTCTCGCCTAGCCGCGCCCGGAAATAGCGGCGGCTTTCAGGCTGGACGCGCTCTTCGTCGGTCATGAAAAAAAGGTCGTGGAGGGTGATGATTTTTTTTCCGTGGCAGGGTAAAAGCATCGGGGTGGGTGAGTGGGAGACATCGATTTTTTCCCTGAAAAAAAATTCCAGGGGCGGATGGCGCCAATTAGACCAGAGCCAGTTCAATGCCTTGACCGGAAGGCGCGCATCGATCAGGCGGCAATCGGCGAAGCGGGGGAGCTTGGCCGAGGGAAAACGTTCTTTCCATGAAGAGGAGAACAGTAGATAGCGGTTTTGCTTGTCGCTTTCCGCCAGCTGGTTTAACAGGTTTTTATAACAGGTACCGACACCCGTTTCCTTGGACAGAAAGACGCGGATATCGCAGGCGATGTTCATGCTATTTGTCCATCCGGTAATCGCTGAGCAAGGCGGAAAAAATTTCCTTGACCCGGGCGGTGAATACCGTTCGTGCAAAGGCCTGGCCGCGCCGGCAGGAACTCTCGCCCATGCTCCGCAGCCGTTGCGGTTCGTTGATCAGGTCCAACGTCTGTTGGCTCAACTGGCCGGCGCTGGAGAAGAGCAGCCCCGAAACGCCGTTTTCGACGATCTCCAGCAGTCCGCCTCCGGCGAAGACCACGGGCACGCAGCCGTTTTGCATGGCTTCGGCGGTGGTCATGCCGAAATGCTCGACCAGTTCGGGTTCGTTCTGCTGCAGGCCGCAAAGGTGCCAGAAGACCTTCGCCTTCTGGTAAAGCCCCTTCAGTTCCGCGGCCGGAATATTGACCCGCAATTGAACGTTCTCAAGCCGATCAACGGCTATGGTCTGGCGGATCTTTTGCAGGTAGGGGTTGTCACTGGGGCTGCCGCCGACGAGAATGAGCTTCCAGCCATGCAGGAGGCGCGGCTGGCTCTGCGCCAGCTGCTTGAATAGCCGGACCATGCGCAGCTGCTGCTTGTTGCCGCCCGGGTCGAAGCGGGCGGCCGAGAGGATGATGTCCTCCTTGGCCGAAAAATCTACCTCGCCGCCCATGTCCACCGGCGGGTAAAGGTGGATGTCAGGGCGAAGCCCCCATCGTTTCTGGATCCATCCGGCCGTGTAGCGGCTGTTGTAGATGAGATGCGGATAGCGGTCGACATAAAAATAAGTGCTGGGTTTTCGCTCGGGGAAATGGCAGATGAACAACGAACAGCCGGCCAGTGGGTAGACCATTTCCACCATGCTGTTGTTGATGAAAAAATCGTAGCGGCCACTCTGGCGGCTGATCAGGTGAAAGGGATTGGCCGTCCTCCTGGAGGTGATCGCGGCCGGATCGAGAAATTCTTTGTTCTGCTTTTCATAAAAGGGAATGGGGATAACAGTGATCCGGCAGCGGGACAAGTCGAGCTGGTACCAGTTTTTCAAGTCGTCGTGACTGACCGGCTTGTTGCTGATCAGGGTGACTTCGAAATCATCCTGCAGGGCATGAGCGATGGTGCAGCCGTACTTCTGGGCGCCGCCGATCAGGTGCAGGGTATGATCGTAGATGGCCAGCGCGGGTTTGCGAAAGCCGAACGAAACCTCGAGCCGGTTGAGCAGGTTGAAAGCCTCCTGGATGCCGCGCCGCCGGGCGATATCCTGGCAGAGGCGCTTCAACGCGGCCGCGCCTTTCGCGCTGGGGTCAACGCTGAGCATGGAACGGATGGTCCGGGCCAAGGCCGAGTCGTCCGTCCCGCCCGGCCTGGAAAGTTTCGCCTGCAGCAGGTGAAAAAGCTCTTTGCGGCTCATGTCTTGCCGGTCGTCGTTTTCTTGTTCTCCGGTCCAGCCGGCGGGCCATCCGGAGAATCGGCCGCCCGCTCCGCCGTCTCCCTGATCATTTTTCCCAACTGGCGCAGTTTGAGGAAGATGAGCAATTGAAAGGTGACCAGCTCGCGGTTGAGCCGGTTCTGTTTTTGCAGCAACAGCGAACTGTAGGGCCGGGTCAGGCCGCGGAGTATTTTTTTCAGGAAAACGATAGGCTTTCCCAGCAGCGGGCGGTGGGAGGAGATGGGGCCGCCGGGAAAACAGTCGGCGTCCGCGTCGAGGCCGGCGAGCCGGTTCCACATCTCGCGCTCGATCTCGGCATTGGACAGCTTCCAGAAATCGATGATGATCTCCTTGTCCACGGGCTCGCGGACGAGCTGGTCGATGCTTGACAATTTTTCCCGTTCCGCGTCATAAAAAGCCTTCAATTCCTGCAGGGTTTTTTTGATGTCATCATTCTCCATCATGTGCTCCTGTTCATTGAAAGGACATGGGTGATGAACTCGACGTATTGCCTGGCGCAGCCGGCGATGCTGCACTCGCGCCTGACATAGCCGGCGGCTTCGGCTCCGATCGATTGCCGGAAGTCGGTATCTTCGGCCAATGCCCGCAGGAAACGCCTGATCATCTCCTTTTCGTCCACGTCGCAGCTGATCTTGATGACTGCTTCGTCGGGAAGTTCCCGGTAGGAGCCGGTATCCGAGACCAGCACCGGTTTGGCGCCGCTCATCATGCGCAGCAGTGATCCGGAGTTCTCGCCCATGGTGGGGTAGCGCAGGTTTAGGCAGATATCGGCGGCAGCGATGTGCTTCTCCAGGTCGGCGAGGGCGACGAATCCCTTGCGAATGATGGTGAGCGCTTGGCCCTGGCTAAGCATCTTGAGATAGTTGGCTTCATCCTGGCCGATGATGATGTACTTCAGGTTGGGGATGGCCGCTGCGCTCAGGGCGGGGATGATGGCTTCATAGCGCTTGTTCTTGGTGACATAGCCGGTCGAGAGCAGCACCAGGTCGTCAGTGCTGAAACCCATCTCCCTTCTCAGCTCCTGGCAGTCGCGCGGCGGCAAGTCGTGGCCGTGATGGGGGATCCGGGCTATGGGCAGCGAATGCTTTTGACGCACCAACGTTTCCAGGTACGCCGAATGAACGATCAAGGCTTTGGCCATGCCGATGATCTCTTCGTTGAGGGGAAAATCGATGGCCAGCTCCGATTCCCAGATCGGGTGCGGCAGCCGGTCGATCATCCGCTGGGCCAGGAGTGTGCCGGCGCCGGGGTAGAAGCGCTGCAGCAGGTCAAGGTAGCGGGCATGGTCGCGGTTGGCTTGCATCATCTCGGCGTAAAATCCCTGCAGGACATAGTCGTGCAGGACCACGATTCCGGGAAACATCTTCACGGCTTCATAGATGTACTTGTGCGCCCGGTAGTTGTTGCCCATGTGGTAGACGATCGCGTCATAATCTTGCGGCTGGAAGTCGACGGCCTTGAAAACACGGATGGGGAACTGGCCGCTGATGCGGGGGTTGCTGGGAGTATAGCTGCCGTCGATGTACAGGTCGATCTGGGCAAGTTTGCCGAGCTCGGGCAGCATTTCCTCATTGTAGTCGGCGATGCCGGTCTTGACCGGGTTGAGGGGGGTGAACAGGGCGATCTTCATAGCCGCAGCCCCAGCAGCTCCCTGATGACATGATCCCAGGAGATGCCCTCGACCCGGTTCCGCCCGTCGAGGCCGAAGGCGCGGCAGCGCTCGCGATCGTTGAACAGGATGGTGATCTTTTCAGCCAGCAGCCGTTCATCGCCCGGTTTAACGATGAAGCCGTTTTGCCCGTCGACGACGAATTCCAGAATGCCGCCCGAATCAGCAGCGCTCAGGACCGGTTTCTGCGAAAAGAAGGCCTCGAGAGTGACATAGCCGTAGTCTTCGTCAAAGGGGGCATAATAGACGGCAAAGCATTCGGCATATAGCTGCAGCAGGCGCTGATCGTCCACGTAACCGAGAAATTCGACGCGGTCGGCGACGCCGCATTCGCGGGCCAGCTCTTGCAGTTTTGCCGCTTCGGGGCCGGAGCCGGCGATCAGGCAGCGCATCGTGCCCGGGCAGAAGCGCAATGACTGGATCAGCCAGTCGACACGCTTGAGCTTGTCCAGACGTCCCACCGACAGGATGTAGTCGCCATAGCGTTCATGGTGATAGCGTGGAAAAAGCTTGGGCGGGTGGTAGAGGGCGGTTGCCGACAGCCCGTTGAACTTGCGCAGCCGGTCGGCGGTGTTCTGGGAGTTGCTGAACAAGCGCTGATGCCCCTGGATGGCTTGCCGGTCCTGCTTGATGATGTACTTGCGTAATTTTTCATCCCAGCGGTCGTTGGCGTCGAAATCGGAGAAGGGAGTCCCGTACAGGTCGTAAATTTGGCGGAACTGATGGATCAGCCAGAGTACTTTGTTGGGGTGGGGAACAAAATAGGAGGGAAACTTGGTGGTGATCAGCAAATCGATCGGCCGGCCGTCGGATTCGCTCAGGTCGAGCTGCTGCCAGAGGCGGATGCTGGTCACTATCTGTTCGCGCGGGTACCATTTGTAGGGAACCGTGATCAGGTCGGCCTGATAGCCGCGTTCACGCAGCTGGTCACGCAGCGCCAGGGCATGGATTTCGGCGCCGCCGTGGACAAAGGGCACCTGCGGCAAGCAGATGCCGATGGTGCGGATGGCATCGGCCGGAACCATTGCCCGGGGTTTAAGACTGGCGAGCAGTTTTTTTGCTTTCCGGCGCAAGGGACCGGGAATGATTTTGCGCAGATGGCTCATGGCTCTTTTTAATTTTTTCGATTTCCTTCAACAACCTGAGGTTGATCTCTTTCTGGTTATCCAGGATCGGCTCGAGTATATGGTTTATTTCGACCAGCAGACGCCGGCGGAGCCCGTTGATGATCGGGGCCAGCAAAAATCCCCGGCCCGATTTTGGAAAGTTCAGGTCGCGCTGCTGGATTTTTTCACGTATCAGGTCGCAGGCGTCGGCTTCGATCTCGCTCTTTATTTTTTCGATCTTAGCCAATATTTCCTCTTTTTCCATTTGCTTGCATCGATTTTAGCCAAACGGAGCACTATTGTCAAATGAGAGATGGATTTAAGCGGATTAAATTGACCGGGGAAAGAAAATCATGACCCCTGCTGGAATCGAACCAGCAACCTATTGATTAAGAGTCAATTGCTCTGCCAATTGAGCTAAGGGGCCATTAAGGACGAAAATTACCATAATTCGCGCCGGTTGTCAACAAAAAGCGGGCCGCCCGACGGACAATTTACCGGACAACATCGGGTTTGGTTATTCAGGCGAAGTATTCTATAATGGCTGCCGAAATGGCGGAAAATAGCATCGGGCATGAAGGCTTTGCTTTTGACCTGGCGCGGGTGGCGGCCAATTTCTCCCTGAAAGGGACCTTTGCCGGCGGCCATCCCTACGGCTCGGGGCATATTCACGATACGTTCCGCATCCGAACGGCCGAGGACGGCTGCCCCGATTACATCCTGCAGCGCATCAACCGCAACGTGTTCCACGACGTGCCGCGGCTGATGGAGAACATCGTCCGGGTCACCGCCCATCTCCGCGCCAAGTCGAGCGCCAATCCAGGCGCTGATCCTAGCTGCGAAGTGCTCACGGTGATTCCTACCCGGGACGGCCGCCATTTCCACGAAGACAACGATGGCGACTGCTGGCGCGTGTATGTGTTCATTGACCGCCACCGTTCCTTCGACAGAATGGACACTCCGGAGCGGGCTTGCGCCGGCGGAACACATTTCGGGCATTTTTTGCGGCTGCTGGCCGATTTTCCCGATCCGCCGCCCCATGTAACCATAGGTGAGTTTCACAACTTGGAAATGCACCTGCAACGGTTTTTCGCCCGCCTGCAGGACAATCCCTGCCATCGGGCCGGCCAGGTGGCCACCGAGATCGCATTTGTCCAGTCGCGGGCGGAAACCATGAAGCGGTTGCTGCGTCCGGAACGGGCCGGGCCCATCCCCCTGCGCATCACCCACAACGACACCAAGTTCAACAACATCTTATTTGCCGAGCAGGGTGGGGGAGCATGCGTCATCGACTTGGACACGGTCATGCCCGGTTATGTGCACTACGATTTCGGCGACGCCGTCCGCAGCGGCTGCAACCGGGCCAGCGAAGATGAACTCGACCTGGAACGGGTGGGCCTGGACATCGATCTTTTCAAGGGCTACGCCCGGGGTTTCCTCTCGTCCCTGGGCGACTGCCTCAGCGAAGTTGAAGTAGCGCACCTGGCTTTTTCAGCCAAGCTGTTCGCCTACATGATCGGTTTGCGTTTCCTCAGCGATTTCCTGGCCGGAGACCGCTATTTCAAAAGCCGTTATCCCGGGCATAACCTGCAGCGGGCGCGGGTGCAGTTCCGGCTGCTGGAAAGCATGGAAAGTCAATCCGCGCAGATGGAGGATATCATCCAGACCCTGGCCGCGGCCGGCTGAGGCCGGTCAGCGCCTTCCTACTTCTTGAGGAAAACCGGCTGGCAAAAGGCCAGCTCACCGTTGGAAGCGATCACCTTGGCGCGTACATAGAGCTCATCGCCTCGGATGAGGTAGGTTGCGTCCAGGCCATCTGCCTTCTTCAGGACAGTGCCGTCCTTGCCGATAAAAAATGTAGTGTAGGCCGTATCGTTGTACGGCTTGATCGTCACGCGGTATTCCCGTTCCGTGACCCGCACATCGGCCAGCTCGACCCCGGTGGAGGCATAAAAATCGCCTTGGCCCAGCGCGGAGCACACCGCTTCCGGTGTGAGCGCCGCGACGCGGGCGCAGACCCAGCCTTTGCCCGGGTAGGCCCGGCCGGGAATGAAATCGCCCAGGTAGTCGTGGGTGTCGTCCGAGGCGACGCCGTAGAGGATCATGCCAGCTGAAAGCAGCTTGTCCCAGAGCTCCTCCGTGCCCAAACGCCCGCCCGCGGAAAAATTATTGCTGTCGCGGTTGACGTTGA
>Ga0315293_10001388_pt1 | contig 23503 bp, 25 predicted proteins | sample YL17G13_20_MG_FD_203071 | JGI IMG/M metagenome (GOLD analysis project Ga0315293, IMG submission 203071) | Sediment microbial communities from Yellowstone Lake, YNP, Wyoming, USA - YL17G13_20 | ecosystem: Environmental > Aquatic > Freshwater > Lake > Sediment | place: USA: Wyoming | collected...
TTTTTTGTTCACAAGATAGTAAATTGGCCTGCCGTTTACTGTGTTTGAGGTGTCAATGTCCTGAAAGAAGTAGTTGAAAGTGAGTGACCACCAAGAAGCTGGCCATTTTATATTCAAATTATACTTATTATTCAACATCCTGTTATTAGTTAGATTATATCTTCCATAAATGGAGAATCCAAAATTGCTATTGTTCTCGGCGGTGTTATTTACCAGACTGCTGTTAGAACCATATAGATCGAACCCGACCGTGTTATTGTATGCACTGTTGGAATCGAAGATATTTAACGAGGTGTAGTCATCAATCAAAAATCCTGTTCCGCCATTTTTAGCAATATTATTTGATATTATGTTGCTAAAAGCAAAATAAAAAGTGAAGCCCGTAAAAGAACCATAAATAGAAGAATCTGCTTTATTTTTCTTTATTGTGTTATTGGAAACCTCATAAAAATAAAAACCATAATTATAATTATTTTCTGCTGTGTTATTTATAATACTGAGATTGGAAGAATAAGTTGCGTCGAAGCCAAAATTGCCACCGTAAGCCGAGTTCGATATCAAATCGCTAGAGGAAGAATAAACCGCATAGAAGCCATAACTGCCACCGTAAGCCGAGTTCGATGCCGAGTTCGATATCAAACTATTATAGGAAGAAAGGTATATCCCGAATCCTGCATTATTACTGTTTCCCGCAGTGTTATTTTTCAATATATTTTGGGATGAATTGTAAAGAACGAAACCGTCCCAATTATCCGAGGCATTGATGTTCTCTATTATTGAATTGCTGGTGTATGCGAAAAGCACTCCCTGTCCGTTGTTTGTCAATGTCAGGCCCCTGACTGTGATGTTTGTTGAGTTTATAGCTGCCACATAACCGGCATTTAACGGAACTACAAAATCTTTTTTGTTCACAAGATAGTAAATTGGCCTGCCGTTTACTGTGTTTGAGGTGTCAATCGAGTTAAAGGCAGCGACTATCATATTTGGATCGACCTGTAAAATAAAATTATAAGTGTTGTTTATCATTTTATTATTAGTTAAAACGTTATTTTCTACATTAGTAGACCATGTTTCTGATATTTGGAATCCGCTCCGTTTATTATCCTGGGCAGTATTGTTATCAAAAACATCAGACGAATACCGAAGATTGAATCCGTCACTATTATTTCGAGCAATGTTGTTGGATAGAGTATTATTCCATGAGTTATCTAGAAAATATCCGTTACCAGTACCAGTGTATGCGCTATCTGCAATATTCGATATCAGGCGGTTGGAGTATGAACCACTGATATGGAAACTATTCCCGCCAAAATTTCTAGCAGAATTGGATTTTAGAACGTTTTGACTCGAACCCGATTCCACATAAAAGCCAGTTGCACAGCTCGCATTATTCAATTCCAGAACGTTGTTACTCGATGACGTGATAAAGAAACCGGTGTTGCATCCATCTACAGAGTTCCTTATTAGAGTATTATTAGAGGAATCTGATAGCACATATCCAAAGTATCCGGTGCTTACTATGTTGTCTGCCAATGTGTTAAAGGAAGACGATATGATAATTATGCCACTGGGACCGGAAGTGTCATATGTATAATTGATATAGACATTTTTAATTATGTTGCGAGAGGAATTGTAAATAAATAAACCGCCGAAGCCGTAATTGTAATAAAATATGTAATTAAAATTAAATAAACCGTCGGAGACGTTAACGCTCTCTATCCTGGAATCCGTGGTAAATGCAAACATCACGCTCGAGTTGAGGTTTTTTACAGTGATGTTCGTGCAGTTCACGGCAGCAACAAAGCCCGCATTTGCTGGAATTTGCACATTTTTTTTGTTTATCAGGTAGTAAATGGGTTTTCCATTTATTGTATTGGAAACATCGATGTCATTGAAAAAATCGGCTGGTTCTATGCCTGAGAACTCTATGTATAAGGAATGGGTGTTATTTATCAATTTATTGTTTCTCAGGGTATTGTAGGGTGAGGATGATATTTGAAAACCTATTTGATTATTCTGTGCAATATTCGAGGTTATGTTAATGTAAGAGGTGCCTTGGATTAAAAAACCGTACCAGCCATTCAGGACAGTATTATTGAACAGAAGACCTTGTGATACATCATAGAAATATATTCCTACACTTACTCCTAACCCATTGGAAAATCCTTGCACTATACAATTTTTTATTGTAGTGTTCCTCTTATATGAAGATGATACTCCTGGATAATACGCATAATAACCCGGAGGGGTTATAATATTATGACCTGCACAGTCGAGTGTTATGTTGTCGACGTCTATAACGAAATCCTCATTCACATCGCTTGTCAGTTTGCATGTTCTTGTAATCGGATTCCAGCTGCCGTAATTAATTCCTGTTAAACTGCTATTGGCGCATTCTGCAATATCTCTTACATAAACGGTATGGCCTTCTTGGGCAGAAGCAGTAGAAATTTGAGTGGCCTGAGACGTAGGTAATAACATACAAAAACTAGCAGAAATCAGAAATATTACAATTACGGAACATCTCAACGTCTCAACACCCCACCCCATTTACCACGGAATAAGTTACCTGTAAAAAAACTTATATGCAATTTTCTAAGAAGATGACAACCCCACAGTAATCAACCTTGATAACTCGAGGAGAGGTATCATGAAGATGTTGAAGAGTGTGACTCTTCGACACATAGAAAGACTGGAAGTCTTTCTAATGACTTGGAACTAAATTTAGGAGGGGTCAGGAGAGAACCTGAACTGGGGGAACCTTGGTTCCCGCGGTTGGTAAAGAAAGAGTTAGTTAAATTCTTAATAATGTTCTGAGCTGCCAACAAAAGGTTGGCGGCTGGAAACCCTGTTGTTGGGGTGTTTTACCGCGAATTAGAAAGTATTAATGAAAAAAATTAGAAATAAAGAGCTAACAGTCACGGCCGAAACAACATTTAAATCCTTAAATACACAATTACAATTGTGATTCTATGAGAACAGTCTTGAAACAAAAGGAAATGGTTTCTATAACCAAAAAGGAATATGAGAGCATACTCTCCCTCTTAAAAGTAGCCAAGAGATTAGATTTAATAAAAAGATTGGACAAGAGAGAGGAAGATATAAAATCCGGGAAATTTGTTAGATTAGAAGACCTAAAGGTCAAAAATCATTAATCATAAACTTTTTTTCTGTGTTCAAAATCTAATACTAAAATTTGTTTCTTTTCATAATCTATCGAATAAATGATGCGGTAGTTTTCAAACCTGACCGTCCGTCTTCCTTTCAAATCATATCTCAACGGCTTGCCAACCTCGGGGTCTTGTTTAATTTTTTCGAGCTTCTTGATAAATATTTCTTGCAGATTCTTGTCCAATTTGTCAAATTGTTTCTGGACATCTGGGTGTAGTAAGATTTCATATGACATGTTATCATCTTGGATGACTTTATGTCTGCTGTGTTCTCAGTTTATCGCCGATTTCATGTAATATTTTCTCGATATTGTTCAGTGGGATAGTATGTATGCCCTGTTTGATTGCTTTAATCTTATTGTTATCTCGGAGATCCTTTGTCCATGGGAGAACTGAACCGAGTGGCATGCCAAGTTCATCCATAAGCTCTTGGTTAGAAACGCCTTCTGAGTCTGCTAATCCGGCTACATTTGCGTATCTCTTCCCTATAAGATAAAGTAAAATCAATTCCTTGCCGGTAAGTTTGTTTCTGTCGGCTAATATCTCTACTTTACCAGCTGGGGTTATGTGGATAAGCTTCTTGGCCAATTCAAAATTTCTCTCCAATGCGTCTCCGTGATCAGCAAGCATTTCTTCCAAAACTCTATCTTTCAAATCCATATTTATCGCATTATATTATGGAGACTAAGGTTAAATACCCATTTTTTGATGCAATTCATCACTTAATGATTATAATTATAAACCATAATGTAATGGTAGAAAGAAAGAGTTGGCAGCTGGAATCGGACCACGATTGAGCTTGGCTAGAGCAGACTATGAATATAATCACTGGCTGCATAGCAGACAGCAATTTGTTTTTGCGGAAGTGACATCTGTCCTCGAAGCCAACACGCACTTACTATGTGCGCTTAAACAGCCCCCAACAAATACACCGAAATTCCTGCTGACTTTTTCTTCGCCAGCCACAGTCATTCGATTTTTCTGTTGCTGAATGTCCCATGGATCCGACTTCTTCAGTCACTGCCGGATATACTCATGGTCGAATCAGAGCAAATTTAGTCTGTGCAAATGTACAGCCATTACGAAATGCATGTACTGGACACGCTTAACTAAATCATTCTGGATTTTTTCCATGATTCTATCTGGTTTTCACAATCGTTTGCCGCCAGCTCGACCGCAGATCACGACTCAGGGAGAGTCTAAACGTCTACGGTCTCGCATCCCATTCCAGCTGCCGCGTCTTGTGGGGTGTGGTCAGTGTAAAATTTATCATATCGAGCCGAAAACTTACACCTCTTAATTTTCGGCGAGCTATTTACAATTCATTTCCCTTTGAGTTTGCTTTGCAGACTCATCGCAATCATCTTTTCGAAATTCAGTCTGTGACACATTATCTCCACCTGAAACCTCACCATGATGGATTCTTGGAATCCATCTAATCATTCACGGCAATTGAGACGGTGCCAATTTCAGAAACCAAAGGTTTCTGAATTCTCAAAAGAGCCTTGCTCTTTTGCAGATTTTACAGGCAACCAATCCCGTAAAAACAAAAACGAAAACGTTTTTCTTGCGTTTTTCTTTGAACCCACAGCATTTGTTTCTTTTCTTAAACCCAGGGGCGTTCTTGCGTTTTTCTTTGAACCCAAGGGCCTTTCTTTTTTTGAAAAAGAAAGGGGCTTTAGGCAATCATCTCGATGCCCAAATCCTTTGAAACCCTGCCTCTTGCTGGTTTTTCCTGCTGCGCCATTGGTCCGAGGATGTAAGGCGATCTCACACCTGTTATGATGCTGATAACCTGTATCTTGCCCTCGTATTCTGGCAAGACCCTTGCTCCCCAGATAACCTGCGCGTTCGGGTCAAGCTGGCTTTGCACAACCTCGCCGATGCGGTTGATTTCATCGAGCTTCATGTCATTTCCGCCAATCACCTGGATTAGTGCTCCGTTTGCTCCAGAGTAATCGACTTCAAGAAGCGGATGATTCAATGCCCTGTAAATCGCTTCGTCTGCCCGGTTGTCGCCATCGCTTTCACCAACCCCTATCGCAGCCACGCCGCCTGAGCGCATGATAGCTCGCACGTCAGCGTAGTCCAGGTTTACAAGAGATGGTACTGCTATCGTTTCAGTGATGCCTTTTATCATCGTGGCAATCAGGTCGTCTGCAACCGCGAATGCTGTTTTCAATGGCATGTCGCCTGCCAGTTTCAGCAGTTTCTGGTTCTCTATCACGATTACCGTGTCGCAGACTGCTCGTAGGTTAGCAAGTCCCTCTTCTGCCTTAACAATGCGTGCACCCTCGAGTTTGAACGGTAGGGTAACTGCCGCTATTGTTATTGCGCCTGCCTCTTTTGCGAATTTTGCAACAACAGGCAATGCTCCTGTCCCGGTACCGCCTCCCAGACCGCATGTCAGGAAAACCAGGTCAACGTTTTGCATTATTGCCTTCAAATCGTTTTTTGCCTCCATCGCTGCGTTTTTGCCAACCTCTGGATAACCGCCTGCTCCCAACCCGCGCGTCAGCTGGCGGCCAAGCAAGACCTTCTTGTTCGCCTTTGAAATGGTCAGGTGTTTTGCGTCTGTGTTTGCAGCCAGCGTGGTAGCGCCCTGGACTCCTTTTTCACTGAGCCGGGTTATTGTATTGCAACCAGCCCCGCCCGCACCCACAATCACGATTCTCGCCTTGTGCGCTTCAAAGTCATCAAGACTGAACGCCTTTGGCGCAGTCACAGATGATGGTATGAATACAGGCGCTGCCTTTGGTGCCTCGTGCACCGGCATTGCTGGCATCGCCGGCAAAGCAGGTACCTCATACTTGACAGGCTGCGACTTTGGTGCTTCCTGTACAATCTCTGGTATTTGTTGTGCAGCTGCCTCGACAACTGCCTCTACGTTTTCGCTCAAAAGTGAAGGATCGGCTTGCAGACTTCCCTGCAGCTCGCTCCTCACCTCAGCCTTTTCAACAATTTCGTCCATATGAACAACCTCCATACACATTCGATTTCGCTATGCGAATCGATGTATCAAGCATCCGAAGAATGCTTGAATATATTCTGAAAAATATACTTTCGATTAACGAAAGGCTTTTTATATTGGATGACTATTTTCTCCTAGAATTAGCTCAAATATATTCAAGTGTAGTTGTTTTGAATTTGCCCAAATTCGCTCAACTCATTTGCCCAATGAGTTCAATAGTTATTACGCGTTGCCTAGACGAGTAATAAGAACTCTTTCTCGAATGCCTTTTAAAATCATTTTCGATACTTGAAAACATATGTCGCACATGGAGATTAAGAATCAAATTAGACGCCACTACTAATCAATAACATCATTAAAAATAGCCTCTCCAGCATATACTTCCATCTGCAAGAGAAATTTTCCAGCTGGTTTGTAGGTTAAATTTTAATTCGTACCGTAATTTATTAAGAAAGAAGCGGTATGGGGTTTCCCTCATAAAGAATAACATCGGCTTTTTTGAGATATTCAAACCCGCGATGTACTTTCATGGGGTCAATCCCTTCCCTGAACGGGCTGTCTTGTGGCAAACCATGGTATACTCAAATAGCTTGCTCAGCAGCTTTTCGATAATCCACTGGCATATTCTTTGGTGCAATAAAAACATGAAGAACGAATGGATCTCCCTCTTCATCCATTCTTTGTGCCTTCTCGCCAAGTGCTTGCAGAGTCCGTAGGACTGGATAAAGATTGACTTTTACTTTTCTCCCAGTTTTTGAACTTGCTGCTACCCTAGGCATGAGAAACAATAGTCAGCCAATCTTTAAAAATAAATGATATGCTGCAAATGGCTTTATTTCTTTTTTATTCTCTGCGTAAAATCTATATCATAACGAGCATGGTAATTTTATATCATAGCCATGCGAGCAAGATTAACATCCGTGAGTAATTTGATGTTCTAACTATGCGAGCAATTGGTGAAAAAATGAAAGCCACTCTTGTTTTGATTTCAATCTGCATAATCGTGTTTGCTTACGAGGTATTCTTTGCCCCGCCGACATTTTTCGATGATTTCGGGTTTTCAGGCCAAAACCTGTTCAGCAGGCCATACGTTCTACTCACTTCAATATTCATGCATGCTGACCTCACACACATACTGTCAAACATCGCTGTGCTGTTTTTCTTCGGCATCGCGGTCGAGAAGGAATTAGGCATGAAAAAAATGCTGCTGATTTTCTTCCTTGGCGCATTCGCTGGCGATATGCTCTCGCTTGTATTTTATCCATTCGACTCGATATCAATAGGCGCGAGCGCTGGTATCTTCGGCCTGATAGGCGTTGGCATGATTGTGAAGCCGCTCGACCTCTCGCTCTACCCGCTCATCATCCCGATACCACTGGCGCTGCTGGGTATTATATATGCCTTCTACAACACAATCGGCTTCATCACAGGCCAGCCGCCGGATGTTTCATACGTCGGCCACTTCGGCGGTTTGTTTGCAGGATTGACATTCGGCGTCAAGCGCGAGGGCTGGCGCAGGGCATTGACAATACTAATCGTGATGTTCATGATAATGCTGATCATCCCATTCGCGCTGATAGCGATGAGCATATGATAACGAGGCGGATAATTTTTATAGCATAAGCCGCCGAGCAATTGGTACGATAACGAACCAGCTAAATTTTATGATACGCTGATGGGCAATCGAATAACGAGAAAAACGAATCCGACTAGTTTATAATAAGTTTTTTCGAGCTATTTCACTATTAAGTCCTATGAGCGTTAGCAAAGACCGAGAAACTGAATGTCTCAGAGGATTTCAAGGCACCGAGGCAGTATAGTAGTCACTTATAAATAGTAAAAATAAGGATCTTTAAATATCTATTCTCATTAAGATAAAGCATGGATTACGGAAATTTAGCTGAATATCAAAGAGAAAGAGCATTACAGACCAAGATGCATCTAGATTTACTAGTTCATCTTGGAAAACTAGACGAATCTCTATTGCGTGGCCGAGTGTTGGACTGGGGCGCAGGACAAGGAACGAACACTCAAGCATTGAATAATTTCGGCGGATACGTGGAAGCTATCGATATATCTGATGCGGTTGATTTGATTGTTGAAAGGGGAGTTTTACCAAAAGAAAGGGTGTATAAACAAAATGGGCTTCAGTTTCTAAGAGATCGTCCCGATACATATGATTTGATAACCTCTTTTTTATTTGGGCCATTACAACGCGATGGAGATAGGCAATTTTTACGAGAATTTTATGAAGCTGCTCGTGTCGGTGTTAAGCCAGAAGGTAAAATTTTATTGACGTCAGACATTGGTTCTTTTAGATGCATTGAAGAATTGGCACAAGAAGGTTATGGAGAAGTTCTAAGATTTCCAACATTTCCTTATGCGTATATTGGAAGGAAAGCCGAGGCGCCTTGATCTAGACTTGACAAATATTATTATAACTGCTCTAATTTTGTATGATACGAGCAGCTAGATGCCAGCGAGCAATCGGAAAGCCGAACAATTGGTAAGATAACTGCGCATCACAAATTTCATGCAAAGCAATAGGTAAGCTGGTGAGCAGCCAACAACGCCTTTCATATCGCGACCGGGCTCGAGCCAGCATGCCAGCTCTGCCTCGGCCTGACACGCGCTGTGTATAATCGCTCAGAGTTGTCGTCAAGAATCAGGCACACGCCTTTTAATTTCGGCAGTTCGTTGATATACTTCGCTACATCGTACAGCATGTACGTCTGCATTATCGAGCGCAACGCATCGATATCCGCTTTCGATGTTAAGCGATGAGAAATTATCATGTCGCACTGCGCAAGCACGTCCGGATTGAGTTTTTCAGGACGCTGCGTAGCGAGCACCAAAGAAATTCCGGGCTGCCTTCCCTCGCGCACAAGCTTTATCAGTACTTCTGCGGAAACAGGATTTCCTTCGTCCGGAATAAAATTATGAGCCTCGTCAATCATGACCCAGCACAATGGTACACGCTTGATAAAAACACCCTCTGTTTCTGCCAGCTCCTCGCTCCGCCTCGCCTTCGTGCGCTCGGCAAAAATTTTTCTCGAAACCAATGCGATAAGCAAAGAGCGCATGCTCTGAGGCGTGAGCGAAACATCAATGATTGTTATCTTGCCGGGTTCGAGAATCACAGGCATCCGCGACTCGCCAAAGACTCCCCAGGTCTTTGCAGCCTCGAATCGGTTCTCCAAGGCAAGCTTTTCGTTCTCAAACCCCTCTTCAGTTTTTATCTGCGCTATGATTCCGTCGAGGCTGAACCCTGTTCCAAGAAGCTTGTTTATCGAGCGCTGCAGCAAAATGCCAAGTGGCTGATTCGGGTCCAGATCGAAGACAGACATCCAGTCATCCACAGAGAGCTCTGAAGCAGCAATAGAGAAAACGCCATCAAACTCAACATCCGCTTCCCTGAAGGTCTTTTCCTGGCCTTCTGGCACATAAACAGAGACATCAAATCCAGAGGGCTTCATTTCCCAGTCAGCCAGCAGCGTCATCTCCTTTTCATTAGGATACTTCATGGTCCAGAAAATGCCCTGCGTGTCTATCATCAATCCGCAGAGGTTTTTTTTCACATTCTCTGGCAGCTTCTTTAATTCCTCGGCCAGAACGCCAAGGGTGAACGAGTTGTGACAAACTATGCCACCATTCGTGCCGGCAATAAAGTTGTGCGTTTCGGGGACGGTCAGGTCGTAGACGTAACCCTCATAATCTATCTCTTCCAATTCAAGAATATTCTCCCAGCAAATATCACTGAAAGCGAGAGCAGCTATCTTGATGCCAACAGATAGACAATCGGCCCGAATCCATTGTACGTACACCAAATTATTATCTCCAAATGAATTAAGTGCCAGTAATGGGTGCTCTTTCGTGCATTTTATTTCTTTACCTCCTGAAGTCTTAATTCTGACCAACTTTTCCGAAACTTTTTTTCTATAGACATGAGAAATACTTTTCTGTTCTATTTGTAAATTACTGCCTAGCGAGAGAACTTCTATACCTTTATTGCATCCCATGAAGTCTTCTTCACTATCATCAGATTCTTTTACTACTCTGAAAATGTCTTCTATTCTCTTCAGCGAACCGTCTGCCATGTGCACTAATGCGTTTGGTTCAAGGCATTTTCCCTCCCCCCTCTTGCCGCACAGCACAACGCAGTGCGGCCTCAAAACATCGAGCAGCATCGGCGTCGTGAGGTGAGCATCCTCGCCAGTTCCGACCAAATGCTTGCCCAGATAAATAGCTCCGCGCGTGCCGAATTTTTTCAAGTCCTCTGCGTCGCGCCCGACAACAACCTGTGCAACAGCTGCTTCTATCTGAGTTTCCCGTGGCATATGTTAACTATTTATATTTCAATACTAATAAATTTGGGTAAGGAAGCATATAGAAATTTGGTTAACAAACAATGAAAATTATTGGTTGAACTTTGACCGATTTTCATTCGCTGTATGGTATTGGTGCACGCTCATGAAAATTTCCGAACTTGATATCAATTCAAGAAGGATAACCCTTAAGGTAAAACTTGTGGACATAGAGCAACCTAGGGAGATAACCACGCGGTTCGGCCAGACCAAAGTCGCGAATGCAACCATAGAAGACGAGACCGGGCAGTTCATTCTCGTTCTCTGGGGAGACGAGGTCGACAAGGTGATGGCAGGTCAGACCATCCAGATAGAGAACGGCTACATCAAGGAATTTCAGGGCAATCTGCAGCTGAATGTCGGCAAATACGGAAAATTAAGCGTTGTCGAATGAGCTTCTTATAGCTTGTTTAGAAATAGTTAAACATGAACTACAAAGCTGGCACCGACCAAGGACAACCCAAGCTTGTTAGAATTCATTGTCATTATTTTCCTTTTGTGAGAGACGAAAGAGGTAAATTGCCGGACATAAATATACGCCTAACATTTATGCCCCCTTATCGTAATTCTGACCCCACTTCTGATACTACTTCTGCGCATTCATCTGAAAAATAGTTCCGGTTTATTTTGAAAGTTTTAGAAAAGTTTAGCTAATGAAATCATAGTCATACGAAGATGTAGGATACGGATCTGGTTGCGCTGTCCAGAAAACCGAGTGATAAGACGCCCTGTTCTGCCACATCGGAGCTGTCTTTGTGTACTGCACCCATGGCTGCACCTTCACCCCGCGGCCTGTGCTTGCCCCGCCATTTCCAGGATTGCCAGAAAACGTCGCATTGAAAACAGCAGAGCTTCCGACCATGCCCGTAACCTCTTCCCACGCCATGGCGTCATTATTTGGGTAGTAAAGATGGCATCCGCTTCCGGAGCAGCTCATGTTGAGCTTTGAATCATTCCTCCAGAATTGTCGGTTTATGCTGATTGAAATGTTGGGGTCTATATAATCATAAGAGCCGCTGCCTATCTTGTATTCGATGTAATTTGACCGTGTCTCGCCCGGACCTGGCGGCGTGTTGTCAACCACATAGCTGTAGTTGAAATCGCCCCTCATATCCTGCCAGTCCGATGAATTCAGGATTCCTCTTTTTTTGTACACGAGCACATTGGTGATGTCACTGCTATCAAAATTCATCAGGTACGTAACCGAACGCACCTTCATCTTCACGCTGCTCGAGCCGATATTTTCCGTGCTTTTTATCTGCAGTGTGGTATAGGCACCAAGTGTGTTGGGATAGACAGCATTTATGTCAGGAACTGATATTGCATAGGCGTCCCCCCTGTTTTTTGAGAGAGAAGAACCTATGTTCGAATATGTGTAGCTTGCTGTAAAGTTCGTATGGCCGGTGGAGTTGAAGAAGTATAAAAATTCCGCCCAGGCAGAGTGATTAGTCACAGAATTGCCAAAACCCCTAGAATAGTTGACTGTGAATGAAAAATTGAACATCCCACTGGTGAGCGTTTGCGAGAAATTCCAGCTGACCAATGTGATATTCTTGGGCGCATTCTGCCAGATTGAAAGCGGGGAAAGAATGGTACTGTTTATGAAAATTCTTGTATAGTTCAGACCATATAATCCCATGTATGAAGGGACATAAATATAGGATTCTATCATGTACGTCCCATTGGTGCGGTTATTGCTGTTGTCCTTGAACTGGTCTTTGATGTTGTTGCTGAGCTGTGTGACATCCAGGAAAATATGAAGCGTCTTTTTTTCGCTCGGCATCAGCTTGACAGGCTCGCTTGAGAGGTACGTGAGCACCTTCCTCCACTGCCCGTCGATGTTTTTGCTTATATGCACCGGCTGCAGCATCACGAACATGGGCTCGGTGTTGAAATTTGTGACATTGAATTCAAGGGTCGAATTTTTAACATCCGGATACAAGCCATTCATCGGCGCGCCTGTTAGTTCTACTCTTCCAATGACTGTGTGGCATGCTGCAATGCTTGCATTGAAGCACTGGACCTGCGCGCCTGTGCTGAGGTTCTCATCCAGGGCCATCCCAATCCATCCGTCCGCACCGTTCTTGATGGTTGGGTCAGACACGTTCAGCTCGAGCGTGACATTGAATCTAGCGTGATCGCTGGCCACCTCAAGCGGAGTTATGTACTTGTTGATGGTTGCCTTGCTGTAGACATAAGGGAGCAGTTTTAGCTGCACGCGGTTCAGGGTAGTGTTGACATTGTTTGCGGAAACTATCCACGATGGCTGGGTTGTCTGCGGAATCTCGCTGCTCTTTGACCAGAATTCTGCTGTCCATTCATATTCGTAGGGAATGGCCCACCATGTGTTCGGGAACAGCGCAGTGAAATTCCATTCCTTTTTGAGCGTGAATCCGCCACCGGAATCAGTCGTGGCATTCCCCCCAGGATACTGATATCCTGTCTCTATCTGCTCAAGGCTGTAGCTTATGTTCTTTTTATCATATGGCGTTTGCGCCTCGTCATTCAGGTAAACCTGCCCGTTGAAGAGAATGTATGACTTGCCGTTTTCAAACAGTGACGTGTGGGTGATGTTTATGCAATACGCCGTCGGAGGAGTGTACGAGACCTCTTTCACGACCTTCTGCCCTGTCACCCTAATCTGTCTTGGCGTGTTCTTGACGCACCACTCTGTTGTGTAGTCGTATGAATCCGAAGAACCGGGTACAAGACCGGAAGGAATCGATGCCACGCGTGCATCGTTCACGTACAAGGTCAGCCCCTTCAGCGCGACCGTGCCGGTATTTTTTATGTACACCTTGTTGCCGACCACGTTTTCTATCTTGAAATTCTCGCCGAACTCATAAGCTGTCTTCGAGCTCTGCTGCTCGGTGGCATTCTTGTAGGATTTCTCCATGTTTGTGAAAAACATGAAAGTGGCTGCTACCAAAGCAATGCTTATCATTACAAGAAAAATCATTGCTATAATCGGAGATACTCCCTTGCTCATGAACATAATATGGTTTTACCGAATATAAAGATTTTCAATTTAAAACAAAATTTTCAGAAATCAGACAAAGAAGAGCAGCGCAAACAACGCTATCGTCACGACAAACAAGATCGCCCATATTCTCTTATCCCAGTAAAACACCTTTGCGCCATCCAGCGGTCCCAGCGGTATAGAATTGAACAGAGCCAGCCAGACATTGATGGTTATGCCCATCAAAAAGACCTCCATGGGATAAAAGAAATAAGCAGCCGCGAATACCCCGGCGAGAGCCAGATTTATCAGTGCGCCTGATATCGATATCAGGCCGATTTTCTTTCTCGAAAGCTGCTGGACATTTCCCCACATGTCAATCTTCGGATGTATGTAAACCGCGCCCGGCGCAGCGAACACAAAGCCTGTTACAGACATCAGAAGAGCGAGCATAAGACCAAATGGCCACATCCGGTATTCTGCGAAGCAGCCGTATCGCCGGGCGAGCGTGCGATGCCCGAGCTCATGCAGGATGAAAGAAAGCGAGACAGCAAGCAGCACCATTAAAATATTATTTATGAGTATATTCGAATCGACACCTCCAAAAAGCCCGCCCGAAAGCGCGATTCCAAACGCTGCTGCTAACACGACTGCAGATACAACAATATCTCGGATTTCTTTGGGATTCATGATAGCCGCCCATTATCATAACTGCGCATCCTGAATTTCACGCGCAGCAATAGATGACCTAATGAGCAATTCACACAACAACAATAAAATTTGATGAAAGAGGATTTAAATCAGTTTACTTCGATATGTCTAATATGAATTACAGAAATGTGCTCAGGTTGGCAAAAACCCCCCTCACCTATTGTTTGATGGGTGTTGGTGTATGCGCTGTTATCATAACCCGTCACGCAACTGCTGGAGTAACGTACAAGTTAACGGATCCGGACAAAAAAGGATATATACAAGTTTACGAAAGGGGACTCGCACCACATGACACTGAATATTTCGGCAAGCACTTTAATGCAGCGGGAATTAATGATTTCAACGTCGTCGCATCTCGGGGTGGTGCGTTCGAAGCCCGTGACTTGAACAGAGATGGCAATATTGACGGATCCGATGAACTAAAAACATGGCCGGATCCAAACGGAGAACCCCGTGTCTTGAAACCAGAAGGAAACAGTGCTATTTTCTCGACTGCGAACAGGTTGATGAGGAAACTGGAACCAAGATATGAAGCAAAATTTGGCCGCAGTTCGCACTGACTTTTTCTTATTAATTTCTGATTAAATGAACATAGAAATATTATGGAGGCTCACCTGGTTGCCGAAATTCACGAACAAGGTTTATCCACAACCTCTGCTCCACTCAGCTACCCTTTACTCGCATACGAATCCCGAGGATTCGTGATACACTGAGCATCACTAACCATAGTTTAGGGCTGCTGTACTCGGGCAGACGACGTTCGTCGTCAGTCTGCTCTTCCGACCCTGACCCGGTTCGCCATAGCGCAATCCCAGAGGACTGAGCTTCGACGCTTTGACTGTGGGCCCTGCTTGCAAAATCCAACGCCCAGGAGATTCGGTCCCAACTGAAGCGGATTGTTGGTAAGCCCATGATTCCGTGGTGAACGGAATTATTACAGGCCCCCGCTACCGGCCCGACCTAGCCTCCAGATAAGAATTGAAGCGAAGGTATTAAAATCTTCAGAAAGAATCTTCCTGGCCATCTTTTCCGCCAATGCATGGTTGAGACCGACTCAACCTGTATCGGTGAAGCTCTGCTTCACCTAATATTGCGGTTCGTGTGCATTGATTTTACGCTGGATGCAGGAAATCTCTTTTCGTTCCTGCTGATTACCTTTTCTATCGCATCGTCGATGTCGATGTTGCTGCTGTTCGCGAGGAGAGCCAAAAACCAGTAAATATCTCCTATTTCATCTTCGAGCTCGTCTTGCTTTTCAAGCAGGGTCTTTTTGAGCTTCTCAATATCCTGTTCCCATTTAATCAGGTTCCTGATTTCCCCAACCTCTTCGACTATGCCCAAAAGCAGGTCTTTTGGGTTGTGAAACTGGTTCCAGTCCCGCTCGTCTGAGAATTCCTTTATGCGCCTTTGAAATCTGTTCATAAACTATTCTCCGAATAAGGTTATAGAAAAAAGAATTTAAATATCTCTGTTTTAGCTCGTCACGCACGTTGGTGTTGATGCGTATTCTACCGGAATCGGGCAGTTCATCGAAATAACGACCTTGCTGAAATTCACGCATGCATTTATTGTTGTGGTGATGTTGAACACAAGCTCTTTCATGTCACCCCGGACAATGTCCATTGGCAGCACAGTCGTATTAGTCAGGTTTGCAGACTCTCCTTTGTTGTTCAATAACTTCGCGGAAACAATCTTCAGATCAGCCAGCCCGGTGTTTTGCACAATCACCCTGCTCCTGTTTGAGGTGAAATCGATGTAGACGTATTTTATCTGTGCGTCCGCAGATGTGCACGACAGCGCCTCGCCCGTGGTATTGGTTATGTGCGACTGCTGCTGCTTTGTCAAGGATGATGACCAGCTCATGAGCAGGCCGGATATTCCCACGGCTACCAAGATAAGCATCACAGTTGAAATCAACGGCGAGAGACCCTTCATTATATCAACCCTTAAAGCCCGCACTTTTGGACTAAATTATAAGTTAGGCGACCATATATATAACTTTTTTAGCAGTTCTGATAGAGGACGTTTGACCCGGGAAAGGTGTCATAAACGTCAGGGCAGCTCGTTGTCACTGTGATTTCCTCGATGGAATTATTTATTCCCGAGCACAATTCCCTACTCACGTTTCCTGCATCCTTAATGTCTGAAATGTCCAGCGATGTGACGTTCGGCATCAGCGTATAGAAAACACCCGACCTGTTGACCAGATAGATTTTATTGATACCCAGCCTTATCTCGCCTGTATTTCTGATTCTCAGCGTGATGGTGTGATTGACATTTACATTGCAGTCGTTGCTGCAGTTATAAGATGCCGATGTTATCGTGAGACCACCTCTTTTGCATGCGAGCAGCTGCGCTGTCCTGTTCTCTAATCTCCTCGACTCCGTCACGGAAAGGGAGCTCATCCATGAGGAAACAAGAATTGATATCGCTATTGCGACCAGTATCAACATGGTGGTTGCTATCAGTGGCGACAGACCCTTGCTCTGGTTTGGCATAATTATATTTATTTGCCTGTTTATTAATGTTTGGAAATTTTAGGCCCAGAAATATATTATGAATTTATTAGAAATTCAAAAGGAAATGAGGCGGACGAGGAGAGAAACCTCGGTTTCTACTACTGTCTAGCACGGTATCTCTCGTGCTGATTTTCTCTTCTCCTGTGAATATTTATCGCACGTGACAGAAACAATTGTTATTTTATCAGGGCATCTCGTGTCGCCTGTTGCGATGCTCACGCCTGTCACGCCCAATGGTTCGAGCGGATCTGTTCCGCCAAGATCTTTAACATTATATGTCCTGCCGAAAGGCGCGCTCGAGTATTCAATGCCTATTTTAATATCAGAAAGGTTGATTGTTGCCTTCAGGTTTCTCACAATTAAGCCGATGCTACCTGTTCCTGAATCAAAGCTCTTCACCTCGGCGTCCAGGGCGCCTATGCATTCAGTCTGGCTTGATATCTGGCTGGTCTGTCCCCTGACATAGCTCGTTGCCCAGGTAGCCATTATGCCTGCTATCGCAAGCGTGAATGCTATGAGCAGCACTGAAGCAATCAATGGAGAAATACCCTTTCTTTTCATATAATCACATTTCACTATATGCATGCACTATCATTAATATTAACATCCCCTATTTAAATATTTTCTATCCGTCCCATGAAAACTCACTTGTCAGCGACGTTTCTGACATCAACCACGAGAAAATCAGCTGCCGAATAGAGCGTGTAGTAGATGTCATAGGTCATTGCTGTCGAATTTATGTAGAAATGCACACGGCAGAGCGGCAGGTTGTTTCCAGGCTTCAGTATCTCGCTGTACCCGCTGCCGTAAGAGGTCGTCAGGTTTTCATCTATCACGATGGATGAATTTGACAGGGTCAGCGTGGCGCCCGAGTTCTTTTCAGTGAGCGATAGTATATTTTTTTCAGTATTCATGCTTGCCAAACTTGCGGTCCGGTTTATCTTCTGAAAAACCGCTTTCAGATATGTGTTTTCCGCAACAATCTCTTTCTTGCCGTCGCCGTTCGCATCGCTTTCGTAGCAGTTCACGTCGCTGCCAGCTATGTAGAGCATGTTGCCATAAAGGCGCCGCGAAAGGTACTCGAAGGATCCTGCAGTTGGCGTATGATATTGAATAGACTCTTCGTTTTCATCAACGACAAATTCGCCCTTCGTGACAACCTTCAGAACCCGTGTGGCGCCCTGGCCTTCGCTGCTCACCTCTTTTATGGCATTGTCTACCTGATTAAGAAACTGCTCAACCTCGCTGACCTGAGAATAGGCTTTGGCGCTCTCCACGGTCTGCGTGCTGATGGTCATCATCAGCCCTATCGCCATTATAGTCATCATCACTATGATTGCCATTGAAATCAGCACATTCATCTGTTTCACCTGACTACCTGATAATAGACTTTTTTTCTCAAAAAGACATCGTTTTCCAGTATTATGTCGAAAAATCCTGAAGTTAGATTTTTGTTTGTATAAATGGGAAATCTTTCAACCGTGCGCGAATTCTGGTAGTCGTATACAAGCGTTATATTGGCACCAACCAGATTTCCCTGAAACTCCCATGTGGTGTTTCGTTTATCATTTATCTCAGCATTCGCGCTGGACGGGGTCGAATCAGTGACGTTCACAGTAACATTAATTTTGTCCTTCAGGAAATTGCCTACTGTGACTGAGTACTTCTGGCTGCTGTGGTTGACGCAGACAAAGACGTAAAGAACCTTGAAATCGTTCATCTCGCCTCCCAGATAGTTTGAGAAATTGGAGAGGTACAACATGCCGCTGCCGTTTACATCGTTCTGCATCGCCGCTGTCCTAATTATCTGTTCATACTCTCTTTTTATGTTGTCCATGTGTTTTCCGACCAGGAGGGTCTCCTGATATCGTTTTTCCTCGACTGTCGTATACAATGAAAACAGGTTTTTCATCACGAACAGACCGACGATCATAACAATGGCTGCTGCAATGAACATCTGCCCCTTGTTTCCGCATGTCATTTTGTCACCTGAAAATCAATATATCCTCCACAAAAGCAGCCTGACTTTTTTTGGCAGGTATGCATCCCTGTATCCGGACTGATAGTAATCTATCACTATCACCGTCTGGTTTGAAGGCACGTTGTCATAGGTTGTGCAGGAATCCCCCTCCCCACACACATGTACCTCGTATCCGCTTGTAGTAAGATTCCTGAGAAGGTTTTCTATCTGCGTTTTATTGCTGCTGAAAGCCAGTGACCTCAGCTCATCTGAATTCTCCAGATACTCCAATGAATCAAATCCCTGCTCCTTTATGATGCTGATTTCGGTTTCAGGCTTGGCCGGCGGTGTCCTGAACATCAGCACGGTGGCCACGATTATCATGGACATCGCTATCAGGACCTCAAGCGTGTACATGTATCCCTTGGTTTTTTGTGTTCTGCTCATTCACCACACCTTAACCAGCATCCTTGCTCTCGATACTCCTGCTGTCGAATTTTGATATATCACGTATCTCTGCAGGGAAATAACGTTTGTCTCATTTGGTGCATTCTCACCAAAAAAAAGCACAGATGCACCAGTATTGATATCGTTCATGCTGATGTAAAAATTGAAGAAAACTCCAGTAGAATTTTTCATCCTTTCATAGCCAGAGTTCTGGAGCGACTGTATTTTTCTGAACTGCAACAGTGATATGTCCTCGACTGGAAAAATTTTTTCTGCAAGATTGTTGCTCCCGCTTATAGAGACCGTCCTGTCGGTGAAATTGCTGTCATCATCAAAATAAACAGTGAACCATCTTGCTGAGTTTGCCGTGATGCTCGCGGAGAACGTTATGACGTCGCCTGACCTGCTATAACCTACAACTCCACCGCTCTCGTTGTATATCATTGTGGAATTATAATCCGGATATGAAACCCCGAGAGAGCTATAATTAAAGCTCACCAGCTCATTCGTCAAATCACCCACAGTTCGACTCTGGTTTAGCAGATTGCCTTGCGTGTTGTTTACCAAGATAAGAAACCTGTGTGCATCTGACTGAAGACCTATTCTGACAGGATAAGATTCGTTTGTCCAGTTTTCAGGATAGAACCCCCTGTCCGCGATACCCATCAATGAAACTGCCTCGCTGCGAAGTGTCGTGACTTTTATGGGGTCCTCGACTGTTTTGAAATAGTTCGTGATGTAATTTATCGTAACTCCAAAGATGATTATGAATATGCCTATCGCGATTACGTAGTCAATCTGCCCCTCACCCTTGCGTCCAGATTTCATTCACTCACCTCACCTATCATAGTGATGTCATGGTTATTTCATCAGATCCATTTGCATATCGCGTCCAGGTTATGTACGTATTTCCACCATTGCTAGTCCCACTAAAACGCGCTGGAAAACCGATTTTGCACGTCTGATTTATTTGCATATTGTCCATGCCGATGTAAACGCTGCTATTGAAAAACATGGCATGATACCTGCTGTCAGCGATTCTTCTAGGCAGCTCCATTTTTATCATGCCCAGAGTCGAATTTGATTGTGATGTGTAATTCACAGTATCGTATATATCCTCCACCGCTGACTTGACAGAAAGGCAAACCTGTTTGACCTCGTTTTCAGCGATGAATTTTTGATACTGGTTCCTCATGTTGCTGAACGTAGCTATTATCACTATCACGAGCAGGACAGACATCGCGATGGCAAGCGAATGGCTTATCAGCAAGGACTGCGCCTTTCTGTTTGAATTCATTCAAAAACCTCTTGCGTATCATATTTTTATATGAAGCATTCGTAGAATGCATATTTCTTTTAGGGCATACAAAGACCTTTTCTTTAAAGAAAAGGGATTTGTCATCGCATCACCATGCTGATCTTCCAGCTTCCCTGACCATTTTTTCCCTCGTTTTTGATGACCAACTCGCCCCGTGTTATCTCTGTCGAATTCAAGATGTCGACATCATAATAATCGAGCCTGATGAAAAGCGGGAAGTTATCGGGGATTATTTTGAAAAAGTGGCCGAACGTTGTTGAAAGCAGATGTTCTTTGTCTATGCTTGAAATCTTGTCCTGAACGTCTGACCAGCCGCCTTTTGTGAAGACGACATAAAACTTGTTGTTCACGGCGGATTGCTTCAGTTGGAGCGAATAGTCTGCAGCACCGCTGTTATTAACAACAGTCCCGAAATCCTGCGAGCCAGAGAAAATCAGGCCTGCAACAACGCTGTCGTTTGCGAGCACGTAGGTGTTGTTGTATCTGAACTCGTCATCATTCTTAGAGGTGCCTATGTGAAAATTCAGATTCATTCTCACGGAGCGGCCGTATCCGTAAAATTGGGTACCAAGAACCGGTGTTGGGTAAGGCGTCAGGAATATGCTTGCCTGCATTGATGCTGTTACATTTCTGGTGGTTGAGTTTGTATAGTATCCCGTCCTCCTCACGGTTATGGTATAATTGTTGTAGCTCATGTTGAAACCTGTACTGCTAAGTTTTGTTTCGGAAACCGTGAACGTAGCGATGCCAGCTGTGTTCGTTATTGCAGAATAGTTGATGTTCGAAGAATCATTTATGTTGACCGAGGCGAAGGAGAGCTGGCCGGTGCTGTCTGTGACATTGACTGCCAGGAACCATTTTATCGTGAGGTTGTTCTCCCCTGCACCAAAACGGATATCACTTTTATTGAAATTCAGGTTCGTGAAGTTGTTGTTTGTGGAATTATCATAAGAATATATGTTGAAATATTGAGTGGTGAAACCTTCTACCAAGGTATCATTCTCGAACGTATTAAATGTCGTATTTTTCAGGGCTACCCTGGTCCCATTTGCCCTTACAGTGTTGTTCCAAAGCGTATTGTTGTGGGAATTTTCCAAGAAAATTCCAAAATTGTCTGTCGAGTTTGTTGTTATATTATTGGAATACAGCAGACTACCGTAGTTTGTACCGGATACCGAATAGAGATAGATGCCATGACCCCGGCTGGCACTTATTTCATTGTCATGCACATTATTATCATGGGTATCAGAAGAAACTATTATGCCGTGACCCACATAGCCGCTGGTTTCTATGGTGTTGTCGTAAATATGATTACCATACGTCATCGACTCCAGTTCAATACCATATGCCTGAACTCCACTGGCATTAATTGTGTTTCCATGGATTGAATTTTCATATGCCACTGAATACAAATAGACACCGTAGCTGCTCTCTCCACCTGTCATTATCGTATTATTATAAATATCAGAACCCTCCACGCCAGTATTCGCATAAATCCCGTGCGAAGAAAGTACCGCATCACTTCCCTGCACGATGTTGCAATTCTTTACAGTGGTACTGTTCCTTGTCGTTATGTTCACGCCATAGCCTGTCGACAGCTGAGAATAATTAATCACGTAACCTTTGCAGTCAAGCGTGATGTTATTGGCAGTTATGGTGAAGCATGTCCCCGTGGAATTCACGCTCTGGTTCAATTGATATAGCATATTCGCTGTGCTCAGCGTCCCGCAGTCGCTCTGCGTGACTGCCTCAGCAAACCCGGTTCCAATTACCAGAACAAAAAATGCAACTAAAACTCCACTCGCGATTCTCATAAAATATTATATAGAATACTTCATATTTATAGAATTTCCCGCGAAATAGCTAAAATGAAAAATTACAAAAAGCGTGGTCTGGATGCTCTATGCGTTCTACGGGGGGTGTAAATTCTCTTGGTGACACGCCCCTGATTTTGCGGAATCCTGTATTGCTCGATGGGGATGTAAAACCAGCATACAGCAAGAAATGCTCAGCCTTCAAGGGAGGCTTTCCAGAAGGCGCGATATCGCCAAGCGCTTCTGGATGCATCATGAAATCTTTATCCCTTTCCCGGTAACACCCGAGAAAGACATCGGTTTCATATTGATCTGGATTAAAGCCCCAGTAAATGATAGGCTCGTCTTCAGGGCCTGCTCTCTCTTGCAGAGCCACCCCGGTAACTGGATTCACCGCTAAGATGCCAAACAGTCCCTTTCCTCCCAGAACCTTCTGAAATCCAGCGGTGTACCATCCTCCTTTCAAAAAATTATATTCGCGGACCTCTCTTGGGTATGTTTCATCGGTATCCTGGCGACCGTTTTCCCACCTTCTTGGAGTCCTCAATCTCGTAGATGTGCACTCGAAATAGCTCTTCCCTTCAGGGTTTCTTCCGAACGTATCGTCAAAAAATGTGGAATCTTTCCCTTCTTTAAAAAGATGAATAAGCAGGGAAGCTGTTGGTATTGAAAAGTCATTCCCATTTCTGCAGAGAATTTCAAGCGCTGTATCTGACATCCTTACCTCGGCGATATTTCCGTCTATATATCTCGCCAATCGCGGCGATATCTCTACTTGGTAACCATCCCGCCTACGGATGCCGTCGCGTATGGAATAAACAGCTTCAGGTACTTCTATCGTTTGCAGTGCATCCATCCGTAATTCTTTTGCAGCCATAAAATATCTATATAACTATACCAGAAATGCTTATAAAATTAAATATTCTTCCCAGCATCGGTTACTCAGTCACTATAGAATCTATATCGATTGTCCAGTCATTCGATGAGGCGCCTTTAGCAGCACCACTTGCTCCCTGCAAAATATCGGCAGCATTCGGTATGACATAGAAAACAATCACGAGCAGGGCTGCTAAAATCACTATCGACAAAACAAACCTCTTGTCAACCTTTGTCATCTTTCTCATACCATCACTATTAATCAGTTTACCTTGATTCTCTTGCTGTAATTTGTTGTCTTTCCCTGGTTGGTGACGCTTATCCCAATCGTGTAGTATCCTGCATCAAATGAAGTCTGCGGACAGATGATGACCGTGAACCTTCCCTGGCTGTC
>Ga0315293_10001392_pt1 | contig 23472 bp, 21 predicted proteins | sample YL17G13_20_MG_FD_203071 | JGI IMG/M metagenome (GOLD analysis project Ga0315293, IMG submission 203071) | Sediment microbial communities from Yellowstone Lake, YNP, Wyoming, USA - YL17G13_20 | ecosystem: Environmental > Aquatic > Freshwater > Lake > Sediment | place: USA: Wyoming | collected...
AAGGGCAGCAGCGACTCCAACGATGTGGATGCGCTCAAGCAGGCTCTCGACGCAGCCGTCGACGCAGTGGGCGAGGACCTCGGCGACGCCGACTTCATCAAAGACTTCCTGGACAAGCAGTGACCCTCGTGCGTCAAGGAGCATCCTGACGCGCAGACCGACATTCTCGCAGAAAGTACGACATGACCCGCATCACCATTGACAACGTCGAACTCACGCTCTCCCGCCCTATCAAGACCGACATCGACTGGATCGGCCAGCCTGAGCCGCTGCGTCAGCTCCTGGCCTGTTGGATGATGGTGTCGGATGACGATCTTCCCCTCACCCCGCGCATTATCGGACACCCGGGCCTGGGCAAGACCACGCTGGCCATTGCAGCCGGGAAGCGCCAGGGCCAGGATGTGTACATCATGCAGTGCACCTCCGACACGCGGCCCGAAGACCTGCTCATCACACCCGTGCTCTCCGACAAAGGCTCGATCTCCTACCATGCAAGCCCGTTGCTGTCGGCAGTGATCACCGGCGGCATAGCGATTCTGGATGAGGGCAACCGCATGTCGGAGAAGTCGTGGGCTTCTCTTGCCGGGCTCTTCGACAACCGGCGCACCGTTGAGTCGGTGGTTGCGGGCATTGTGGTGACAGCACCGAAGAACTTCCGGGCAGCTGTCACGATGAATGAGGACTCGTCGACATTTGAGATTCCCGACTACATCATGTCGCGCCTTCAGCCGGGCATCGAGCTGGGTTTTCCCGGCCGCGATGACGAAATGCGCATTCTGAGCTACAATCTGCCGTTCGCCGACGAGGATGTGCTCAATCTCTGTGTCAACTACCTGCAGCGTGCACACGGGCTCGATCTGCCCTACTCCATTCGCGACGGCATTAATGCAGTGCGCTACACGCTCAAGCAGAAGAAGAGCAGCCCGCAGGCAGTTGTGCCCGATCTCTTTGCGACCGCGATAAAGCAGATACTGGGCGCCGAGGCGCTTGATCTCGATGCGCTGGCAGTCAAGCGCAAGCTCTCGGGTGAATCGCTGCCGCGCATGAGCATGGGCGACATCTTCTTTCCCGACGACGACGAGCTGAACCCCGATGCTTCCGAGGACGAGCCGAAGTGATCCTGAGCCCTGCCACGACACTGGTTCCGTTTCTGCACGGAAGCGTCTTCTTTGCCAACCACGTACGCCGGCTGTGCACACAAACCCGGTTCGACTGCATTGCGATCGACCTGCCCGCGCCCTTTGCCGAGGCCGTGTGCGCTGCGGTTGACGACCTGCCATATCTGTCGCTTGTGGCGGCTCGCGGTGTGGACGATCCGCTCTACTACGTTCCGATAGATCCGTGTGACGCCGCTATCGAGGGCGTGCGTCAGAGCCGACAGAGCAGGTGCGCCTGTGAGTTCGTCGGACACCCGGTGCTGGCGGAGCCCGAGGCGCTGCCACCCATGCCCGATGCGTTTGCGGTCTCGCGGTTGGGCGTGGATGCCTACACCACGCTGTGCGTGCATGCCATGGAGAACCACAAACCGTCGGAGGCCACAGAGGCGCACGGGCGGCACTGCGCAGCCATGTTGCGCCAACTCGAAGCGCGGCACACCCGCATTCTGGCGCTTGTGCATCTGAGGACTTTGGTGGCAACCGTGCGATGGTACGCGCGGGAGTCGTCGCACAATGCAACCGATGTCAAGGCGCCAACGTACACCACCGACACTGCGCACATCAATCCCGACCATGCCTACTTTGCCCTGGGAGAACTGCCGTTTGTTGTGGGCAAGTTCGAGAAGGAGCGGCACGACCCGTTTGCTCCGCCAACCGATGTGCTTGACACAATCAAGGACCTGTTTCGCGAAACGCGCGACGACTACTACGAAGATCCCGACAGTGCGGTGACGCTCTCTCCGGCGCGCATCCAGACCGCTCTGAAATTCCTGCGCAATCTCACGCTCATGGACAGTTGTTTCCTGCCCTCGCTCCCCGATATCGTTGAGGCGGCCAGGGGTGTGGGCGGCAACAGCTACGCGATCCGGATTCTCAAGAGCGCCAAGTACTATCCGTTTTTTCCGGTCGAGGGCGCGTATGCCGATGTGGGTATTGACAAGGTGAAGCTGCCCGGGTCACATTCTGCGAGTCGCGCGGTGAATCTTCTGCGCGACTTCTCGCTTCACTGGCGCACGCTGTCGATCAAGCCCGAGCCCTCGATGCTGAAGATGCGCAAGTACCGCTACCGATGGAACCCCATGGGCATGTGTTCGCACCTGCCCGAAGACCGCCGCATCGAGAACTTCAATGCCCATGTGCGCAACAAGACGCTGCGGGCGATGGTCGAGGATCTGGTCAAGAGCGAGAAGTTCTCTTCGTCGGTGAAGGACGGCATCGACTGCCGCGAGACGTTGCGCAATTGGCACACCGGAAGTATCTACGTCAAGGAGATTCCTCCGCAGCGCGGTACGGTTGACACGGTAGTGATCATCTTCGACGGCGAGCACGACGATCGATACCCGCATTCCGCGACATGGTTTGCCGAACACCCCGAAGAGTCGACGCTCACGTTCTTTGCGACCGACCCATTTGCACACCTGATCGGTCCCGGGGTGGCGCGCGCGTACTACGGGGGACTCTCGCTGCTGTTTCCGCCCCGACACATACCCAACACGTTCGATCTTACGCAGGGCCTCAACCTGTCGACGCTTGCGGAGCAGCTCACATACGGAGCCATGATGTTCAGCCGCGAGACCAATGTGGCGTACGTGTCGGCGCGGCGACCGAGCGTTCGTCTCAAGGTACTGGGGCGTGGACTCAAGAGGCATCTGGTGTGGATACCCATTTCGACATTCAGCACCGAGACGTTGCGCAAGTTGCGCAAGTTCCACGTGCTCAACGGGAAGACCGTGCGGAGTTGGGCTACCCGGTTCATCGGGGAGTAGCGGAGGAGGCGTCAGTTGTTGCACACACCGATTGGCCTGGGAACTGCGAATGCGGGGCGCAGAGGACATGCCCCCGTCTTGACGCTCGTGCGTTGCGCTGCGTCGATCGTGACAACCGCACTGCTGCTGGCCGCGACGACCCGGGCCTCCGACGAGAGGCCAACGCGTGAGTTCTTCTCCGAGTTGCTCACCCGATACCGAGCCGAGTACCGGGCATGCACCGGAGACTCCGCAGCAGTGGCAGATTCGACGGTGGTTGCCTGGCGCACGGCCCTGAGCGATCGCATCGAGCAGCTCAACTACCCATCCATTGTCAAGGAGTACATTGCGGCAACCGGCGCCAACAAGTCAGACGTGCTGCCGTGCAAGGTTGTGGAGTGGAACGATGTGCGGCGGAGACGCGAGGCCGCGATCGCAGCAGACTCCACGGGTCAGCGATTGGTCGCGGCGTCCGGCGCCCGGGTGCAGCCGCCGGATTCGGCGACCGTGGCCAGGGCGCTGGCGTCACTCCGCGACAAGTACGGCGCATCGTCGTTTGATATGGCGGGAATTCCGTTCGGGGTCACCCTGCGCGAATGCGTGGAAGCCTGCCGAATCACTCTGCGCACCGAGCCCATGCGGGAGGCCACCAGCGTGCTGGTGCGACGCGTGGTGGTGGACAGCGCAGTGCTTGACGTTCGGTTCTACTTCTCCAGGCGGGGCTCCCTCTACCGCTACGACTTTCTCGGACGCGCGCTTCCCGCCGATTCGCTGGACCGTGTGGTGCGGGGCGAGGCCGCCGGCATGGCAGGAGTGCTCACGCGCGCCGTGGGCAAACCCCGCGTTCGCTACTATGCCGGGCTTTTCGACTTTGCGGAGGGCGCGCTGACGGTTCTCGGGTTGTGGCGCGACAAGAACCACCTGGCCCAGTGCGGAATCATCAAGCAGGACTACCGGTACCGGGCGTGGACCGTGGTGATTGACACAAAGAGGAATGCCGATCGGGGCGCCGAGGACGTGGTCACGCACAATCCGGAGCAGTAGTCGCTATCTACCACAGGTGCAGCGGCCTGGTGAGTGCCACGAGCGCCACTGCGGCCAGCACTGTCAGATCGATCCAGAGCTGCAGCGGGGTGATGACTGCGGGCTTGGCAGCCTTGGATCGGGGGCTCGGTGCTGAGGGCGAGTTGGGTGACACAGAGAGTCCCTGGTTCAGCGGCAGGAGTTTGGCCACACTCATTATACGCACAATCGGCTGATTTGTCCAATGTCGTTACACGCGCGCCTCCCATTCCGATCTTTCACGCCACTCGATGCAGCGGTCATTGTGTGCGTGGCAGGCGCGTGTGCGGCTGCACTTCCGCTGCTCGCCTCTCCGGGGACTGCGGTGGTGGCGGTATACGAGGAAAACCGCATCATTGCGCGCTATCCGCTATCGGAGGACCGGCGCTTCGAGATACCGGGCGCGTGTGGGCATGTGACCGTGCGTGTCGCCGGCCGGCATGTTGACATACCGGAAGCTACGTGCCCCAAAGGCCTGTGCACACTGAGTCGCCCCATTGCCGCGCCGGGGCAGCAAATCGTGTGTGTGCCCAACCATGTGATAGTGCAGATCGAGTCGTCCAAAGACACCGAGCGGCCCGACGCCGTGTCTGAGTGAGTGGATCCATCGCCAATGACCATCCCGACACAACCGACGGATCGAGATGCCATTGCCCCCAAGGCAGCGCTGCTGCTCACGGCCATGGTGCTCACCATGCTGGAGATGTTCATCCCGCGCATTCCGCTCTTCCCCTGGCTCAAGCCGGGCCTGGCCAACTGCGTCACGCTCGTGTGGATTGTGCGATACGGAGCGGTTGACACGCTGCTCTTCACGCTGCTGCGCGTGTGGATTGCCGGGTTCTATTTCGGATTCTCATTCGTCACATTGGCGTTGAGTGTGTGTGGCGGCCTTGTGGCCACGGTGGGCATGGCGTGTCTGTGGCAGGTATTCGGATCGAGGCGGCTCATGGGGATCGTGGGCATTGCCGTGGCGGGCGCGGTGCTGCACAACGTGGGTCAGCTCGCGGCCGTCTACGTGCTCATGGCACGCAACGCATACCTCTTCTGGCAACTCCCGATCATGGGGCTCGCATCCGTTCTCTTCGGCACAGTGACGGGTGTGCTGGCGGTCTTCCTGTGGCGGATCTCGGAGGCGTCCAGCGACGTGTCACGCACAGAGGTGTTGCCGCCACGCAGCCAACCGGTGAGTGCCCGAAACGCCATAGCATCGGTGGCCGTGCTCACGGTGAGCGTGGGGCTGGTGTTCGTGGAGGATCTGCGCGTTCTGACAGTGGGGTGTCTTGCGGCGACCACTGCCGTCCAGATCATGCTGCGCGGATCGTGGAGCGCGCTGATCCGGCCGCTGCGCGCATTCTGGATGCTCTTTGCGTTCATCGGCATCTTCCACGCGTTCTTCACGTACGGAAGGGTGGTGCAGGCGCTGCCGTTTCTCACCTGGGAGGGATTGACAGCTGCAACGGTGCAGTGGCTGCGGTTGTGGATATGGTTGCAGCTCTCCTTCGTGCTCACGCGTCTGCGATTCCACACGGTTCTCTTCTCCGCGCTGCGACGCCTCTTCCCACGCCACCGCGACACGTTGTACGCGGGGATGCTCGCAGTGGAGTATCTGCCGCTGCTCTTTGAGGGCCGGGCGGCGCGACCCCGGCTCCAGTGGGCGTCGATGGTGCGCCATCCGCTGAAAGGGCTGACCGAGGCTGTGGAATCGGCATTCCGAGCGATGGTGGCATTGGTGGCCGGAACCCAGGAGCGGGGCATCGCCGAGGAGGGGCCTGCCGCGAAGCAGGACGTGCAGGATCCCCGTGCACGTCCCTGACAAACAGGAGGCCCCGCTACAACTGCACCGGCTGAATCACCCGCTCCCCGTCAAACGCGCGCGCCGCAAGCACCCAGAACACGCATCCCAGCCCCAGCAGCACCGCAGGCAGCGCTCCGGGCGTCCACGTAAGCGCCACAGACGAGCCGACCATGGCCATGCTCAGAAATATATTGACAAGATGCACAACCCGCGGGCTGGCAAAGCGCACCGAGAGCCACGCTCCACTCATGGTGGTCATGAACGCTGCCGCCGCGAATGTGGCCGGTCCCTCCCAGCCCATCGTGGACCCTGCGCCCATCCGGGGCATCAGCGCTGCCCACACCAGCGAGAGTGCGAGAGACAAGCCTCCCAGCGCCAGCGACATCGCAAACGCAAAGAGCGCCTTGCCTGCCAGAATGCCCCGCCGCGACACACCGCTGGTGAGCAGCACTTCCAGCGCCCCGGTCATGCGCTCGGCCACGAACACCGTGTTGGCAAATGCGCTGTTGATGACCATGGCATACACGATCCACCACACCGTGCCAAGGCCCGAGGCACTGTTCGTGGCGAAGACGAGACTGTAGATGGCCACGATGAAGCCGTAGGTGACGAAGAGACCCGGGTCGCTGCCGAGAAAGCTCTTCCACTCCTTGCGGAATATGAGCAGTGTGCTGTTCATGGGCGCTGCATGCTCCTTCGCACGGCCGACCGAAGGCTCTGCGGATCGGGGCGCACCTCGCGCACTGGGCATCCTCGGTTCACCAGGGCTGCAATGATTCGGGGGATCGCCTCGGCTGGTTGACATACCGCAAACCGCCACGAGCCGTCGATGAAGGTGACGCTGCCGATCGCGAGCTCGCCAATAGCCGTGCCGAACGCATCGTCACCGGGGCCGACGATCAACCACGGCTCTCCGGCCGACGCATCGGCAGCGGCGACGACATCCGTGATGCACCCGTCTTTGAGCAATCCCACCGACGTGCAGAATGTCTCGATGGGCTCCAGCACGTGCGAGCTGATGATCATGGTGCACCCGCGCGACCGGGCCTGGCGCACGAGCGTGCAGAAGTGCTCGTAGGCCTCCACGTCGAGCGCCACAACCGGTTCGTCAAGCACGAGCATTTCGGGCCAGCCGAGAAACGCCCGTGCAACGGCACACTGGGCACGTTGACCGCGCGAGAAGAGCTTGACCTTCCTGGGGCTGGTGCAGATCTGGATACCCGACCAGAAGGTGGTCAGGTACTCATCGAGTGCCGACCGAGGGACGCCTTTTGCCTCTGCATACACGCGGATGTTGTCGCCGAACGTGAGGTTGCCCCAGAATCCGTCGTTTTCGACAATGACGCCCAAGCGTCGTGTGTACGCAGGCTCGTGCTGCCAGGGAGTGTGTCCGAGCACCGAGAGATCTCCCCCACTGGGCCGCAGCAGTCCCAGGATGAGTCGGAGGAGCGTAGTCTTGCCGGCGCCGTTGAGACCGACCAGGCCGAAGAGCGTACCTGGAGCCAGCGACAGAGACACATCGGAGAGCACCGGGCGGCTGCCGAAGCTCTTGCGCAGATGCTGGATGGTGAGTGCGGGGGGGGTCATGGTGTGGGGTCTGGGCGCATTCATCGAGCAGCGGTGGAAGCGTGGAATCCCTGGCTCCCCCTTGCACAAAAATGGCTTCTGCGTCCCCAATGTGCGGCGCGGTTGACCAGACCCGGGCAGTATTTTCAGAGGGAGGCGTTGTGGTCCGTGCCCGTACAACCGGGATGCAGCGTTCGAGGCGACACGGAGTCCAGAGAGGTGCTTGCTGCTGAGCACCTCTGGCGCGGGCGTAAGGGTGCGCAACCCCACGCGTCTGCTCGAACTGGCGACACTGCACCGCTCCCTCGCCCGCAACAAGGGCACGACAGTGTCGATCGGTGGCGCCACCGCCCCGGACCTCGTCATGAAAATCATCATCGCACAAACCGCCGGATTCTGCATGGGTGTCAAGCGCGCCGTTGACATGGCCATCGACGTATCATCCCGCAAGGGCTCATCGCTGTACACGCTGGGAAAACTCATCCACAACCAGCAAACCATCGAAATGCTGCGCACGCGCGGGGTGAAGCAGCTCAAGGACGAAATCCCCGAGCAACCCTCCACGGTACTCATCCGCGCGCACGGGGTCCCTCCCGCAACCGAGACGAAATACCGCTCAACCGGCCACCGCATTCTCGACGGCACATGCCCCAAAGTCAAGACCGTGCACAAGGTGATCGAGAAGTTCCGCACTCAGGGCTATGCCATCATCATTGCCGGCGACGCCGGACACGCCGAAGTCATTGGGCTGCAAGGCTACGCGGGCGACGCAGGGCACCTCATCCATACACCGGAAGACGTGGATGCCCTGCCCGAGTTGCCCCGAATCTGCTTCGTCTCGCAGACAACGTTTGACCGCAGCACGTTCGATGCCATGGCAGTCCGGATTCAGCAGCGATTCCGAAGCTTTGAGGTCGTGATCAAGAAGACCATCTGTTCAGCCACTGACAAGCGGCAACAGGAGACCGAGGAGCTTGCTCGCAGTGTCGATGCCATGATCGTGGTGGGCGGCAAGGACAGTGCAAATACATTGCGTCTTGCCAACATCTCCGCCGCATCAGGCGCCCCCACGCAGCACGTGGAGACGGAGAAGGAGATCGATCTTGCCGCGCTTGAGGAATGCGCAACAGTCGGCATTACTGCCGGGGCCTCAACACCGCACTGGATGATCAAACGGGTCGTTGACTACGTGCAACTCAACGCACAGCGTCGTCGCCGGACACCGGGCGCTCTGGCCTGGCAGGCGCTTGACGTTCTGGCCAATCTCAACATCTTCGTATCGCTGGGCGCGGCGGCCATGTTCTACGTGTCGTGCGTACTGCAGGGCATCCACCTCGATTCGGCGCGAATGACACAGGGCGTGTGGATCTCGCTGCTGTACTTCCTCTCCATGTACCTGTGGAACAGCCTGGGCAGCATCGAGGCGACCAAACATCTCGGGCTCTCACGCTACGAGTTCTACCTCAAGTACCGGCACTGGCTCCTTGGCTTGGCTGGTGCAAGCATCATCGCCATTGTCGTCACCAGCTACTTGAGTTCGCCGGCGCTGTTCTGGATGATGCTCTTTCTGGTATGTGCCGGCACACTCTACCATGCGACCATCGTACCCGGGTTCCTGTTGCCGATTCTGCGATACCGCAGCATCAAGGATGTTCCTACCTCGCGCGACCTCTTCGTGGCGCTGGCCTGGGGGGTGCTGATCACGTTCGCACCGCAGGCGCTGGTAGGCACGTTCGTGTTGGGGGACTCGGCGGCTCTGGTCTTTCTGTGGGTCTTCATGCTCTCGTACCTGCGCTCACTCATCTTCGACCTCCGCGACATCGAGGCTGACCGCATCATGGGTCGGGAGACGCTGGTTACGATCATCGGCGAAGACCGCGTGCGTCGTGGTATCAAGGTGGCTGTCGGAGTAGCTGCGGTCGTGGTTCTGTCGGTGTGGATCGGCGGGCACACGCATCTGATGCGATTCCTCTCCAATAACCACAGTGTCTGGTTGCCGCAGTTGCCTGTCCTCGTGTACCTGTTCGCGTTCGTGCTCAGAAGCCGGCAGTCGCACATCCAGCGCTCCTCGCTCTTCAGCATACTCGCCGATGGGCAGTTCTACCTCTCGGCGCTCTGCGCGGTTGCGGCCCGGGTCTTTCTCGGTTGACCAGGCGCGCGTCACCGCCTCTGCCGTATCGTCGATACGCCTCGACCGTCGATGAGTCCGTGGCGAGGCACGGTGCGCCGATGGTATACTCTCGTTGATGTTGACGCGGGAATCCGTCCGAGCGGCCTCGGCACCGGCACGACGCACTCCGCCCCCCCCCTCAAAGGACCGCCCCATGGCTCTCTTCGGCAAGAAGAACGATCCGGCGAAACTCCTCAAGGCATTCCGCAAAGGCGACCGGTACCGCAAGCTCGATCTTCTGGGTGAGGGCGGCCTTGCTCGGGTCTCCGGTCAGTTCGACTCGTATCTCAACCGCGTGGTTGCCGTCAAGGAACTCAAGGAGGAGAACTTCGAGAACCCGCACCTGCTCAAACTCTTTGTCAACGAAGCCAAACTCATCGGCTACCTCGATCATCCGGGCGTGATCTCGGTGTACGACACCTTCCTGCAGGAAGACGGCGCCCTCTGCTACACCATGAAGCTCAATACCGGCCGCAAGCTCACCGACATTCTGGCGCAGCATGCCGATGCCGAGGCGTTCCGCCGATCGCTGCCGCTCTTCCTCGACATATTTGTCAAGCTCTGCGAAACCATGGCCTATGCGCACGATCGCGGCGTAGTGCACCTCGATCTCAAGCCCGACAACATCATGATCGGCAGGTACGGCGAGGTGATGATTATGGACTGGGGCAACGCGCGGCTCTTCGACCGGCAGCCCTACGAGGCCTACCTGAAGGAGCATGTCAGTGACTTCGAGAAATACGAGTTCGGCGAGGAGGAAAAGGGCATGATTGTGGGCACGCCGCTGTACATGTCGCCGGAGCAGACCAACAGCTCGCGCGACGCTCTGAAGCCTGCCTCCGACATCTTCTCTCTTGGCGTGGTCTTCTACGAGATGATGAGTGGGCGCACCCCGTTTGTCGGGGAGGATGTCTTGGTCCTGATGTCTGCGGTACGGTCGGAGGATCCCATGCCTTTGCACGAAGTCAACCCCGATGTGCCGCGAAGGATATCGCAGATCTGTTCGACCATGCTGGAGAAGGGCCTGACCGATCGGTATGTGAGCTGCAAGGATGTGCTCAAGCACCTGATTGAGTGCCGCAACTCGGGCCAGGCCTTTGCGGTGCGCCAGTACCTCCCGGGAGCGACGATCTTCCGCGAAGGAGAGCCGGGCACGTTCTCCTTCACCATTCTGGACGGCCGGGTCGAAATCTTCAAGGAAACTGCCGGCCGCAAGACAATCCTGGCGGTTCTTGGCAAGGGAGAAATTGTGGGCGAAGTGGCGATCTTCTCGAAAATGCCCCGCACCGCAACCGCCCGGGCAATTGACCCCACCACCATCCGCATCATGGTGCGCGAAGACATTGAGAAGGAGCTGGAGAAGCTCAGCCCGTGGGTAGGCCAGATGCTCACTGGTCTCTGTCAACGATTTGCGGCCCAGAACGAGCGCATTGTGTCGCTTGAGGGATCGGGGCCCGGGGCGTAGCGCCGGGCAGGCGCCCGCATTGCACTGACGGTGTCGCGGTGCCGACGAGGCGCACGCCTCTACAGCGCCTGTTCCAGGCGCTGCACCACCGTACTCAACGTCTTCACCCGCGCGTACAACTTGCAGTTGGCCTCGACTATCGTCCACGGCGCATACGACGTACTCGTGCGCAGAAGCATCTCATCCACTGCCGCGCGGTACGCGTTCCACTTCTCCCGGTTGCGCCAGTCCTCGTCGGTGATCTTCCACTGTTTGTACGCAATCGCCTGCCGTGCCTTGAACCGCCGCAACTGCTCCTTCCGATCGATGTGCAGCCAGAACTTGACAATAGCCACACCAAACCGCGCCCAATGCTCCTCCATCTCGTTGATCTCGCGGTAGGCGCGCCGCCAATCGGTCTCGGCGCAAAACCCCTCAACCCTCTCGACGAGCACACGGCCGTACCACGTGCGATCGTAGATGGTGATGTGCCCGGCTTTGGGCAGCACGGTCCAGAACCGCCACAGGTAGTGATGTCGCTTCTCCACGTCGGAGGGCGCTGCGAAGGGCACCACCTCATAGCCGCGCGGATCCATACCTTGCACCATGCGGCGGATGTTGCCGCCCTTGCCGGCTGCATCCCATCCCTCATAGGCAATCACCACGGGAATGCGCTTGCGGTAGATCTGGTGCTCCAGATCGCGCAGGCGGGCCTGCAGGCGGTCCATCTGCTCGTCGTAGGTGGCAGCGTCCATGGAAAGTGACAGATCCACCTTGTCAAGCACGGCGCTCTCAAGCGACGAGGTGCGAGGTGCGCTCTTCGCCGCGGGTGTCGGCCGGACTGCTGTCGTGCCGGTCTTCTCGGCAATGCGCCACTGCAGCGCCTCGATGAGCACGGCGAAGGCCTTGACTGCGGCATAGCGCCGATCGTGCGATTCCACAACAGTCCACGGCGCCCACTGGGTGCTGGTCTTCTCCAGCATCTCCTCGGTGGCATCGACGTACTCATCGTATTGCTCGTGGCGGCGCCAGTCGTCTTTGGTGACCTTCCACGACGTCGCCGGATTTTCGAGGAGCTTCTTGAACCGCTTCTTCTGCTCCTTCTTGCGAATGTGGAGGAAGAGCTTCACGATCACTGTGCCGCTGTCGGCAAGCTGGCGCTCGAAGGTGGTGATCTCCTCGTAGGCTGTGGCCCACTCCTTCTTCTTCACGATGCCGTCAACCCGCTCCACCAGCACGCGACCGTACCAGCTCCGATCGAAGACTGCCGCGCGTCCGCTCTCGGGAGTGCGCGCCCAGAAGCGCCACAGCCAGGGCCGCAGCAGTTCCTCCTCGGTGGGGGCATTGATGGGATGCACCTTGCATCCGCGCGGATCGAGCGCGAGACTCAGTGAGTTGATGAGCGTGCCTTTGCCCGCAGCATCCCATCCCTCAAAGACGACGGCCACCGGAATTCCCATCTCCCGCGCGGTTCGCTGCAACTCGGCCAAGCGGAGCAGGAGTGGAGCCATCAGCTTCTTGTACTCGGACTTGGCAATCTTCTTGGAGAGATCGATCTTGTCCAGCATGGCGTACCCTCCGTTTGCAGGTTCGTTGCGCCCCGGTTCGAACCAGTGACGCCCGTCTGTGCCGCCGGTGACGGGATGGCCGCACCTTGGTCCATTCTACCTCATGTCCGCCGGATTGTCGAACGCCCCGTTGCGGATCGGCACGCGCACCCTCTCCGACAGACCAGTGCTCGAAAAATCAATGCAGCATTCCATTGTGCGCGAATGTAGAATAGGATTGAGAACCGGCATCCCATGCTGCCGGCGCATCGCGTGCCAACGGCAGAAAACGATCGTCTCTATGGCAACACCCGCCCCCTCCACAACGCCAAAATCACGCATCCTCATCGTGGACGATGAGAAGGGCATCTGCGATATCCTGCAGATGTCGCTGCAGCTTGCGGGCTTTGAGTGCCTCACGGCCTACAATGGCGACGATGCGGTCCGCATCCTGGAGACCGAAAGCCTCGACGCGGTCATCACCGACATCCGCATGCCGGGGGTCGATGGCGTTGAGCTTGTCAAGATCGCCCGCGAGAAGCACCAGGTCGACAGTATCGTGATGACCGCGTACATGAAGGAGTACACGTACGAGCGTATCATCGAGAACGGTGCGAGCGACTTCGTCTTCAAGCCGATCACTCCCAATGAGTTGATTGTGCGCCTGCGCAGGGTGCTGCGTGAGCGGGCACTGCTGGCCGACCGCAACCGCAAGAACCTGGAGCTCCACGCTGCTCTGTACGAACTGCGTGAAGCCTACCACGACACGATCAATCGGCTGGTACTGGCAGCGGAGTACAAGGACGAGAACACGGGCGACCACGTCATGCGCATTGGCCGCATCAGTGCCCTCCTTGCCGAGAAATCGGGGCTATCACGCAGTCAAGTCGAAAGCATCTTCTTCGCCGCGCCCATGCACGACGTGGGCAAGATCGGCATCCCCGACCACATCCTTCTCAAACCGGGAAAGCTCACCGAAGACGAATTTGCCGTGATGCAGCAGCACACCACCATTGGCGGCGCGATTCTGGCCAACCCCAAGGCGGAGATCCTTCGTCACGCCCGAGAAATCGCGCTCACGCATCACGAGCGGTGGGACGGCAAGGGATACCCACATGGCCTTGCGGGCGAAGCCATTCCCATTGGCGGCCGGATTGTCAAGCTGGTGGATGTGTTCGATGCGCTCACGTCGGTGCGACCGTACAAGGATCCGTACCCTGTGGAGGTTGCGATCGAACTCATTCGAAAGGACAGCGGCACGCACTTCGACCCGAAGCTGGTGGAGTTGTTCCTGGGTCTGAAGGATGAGATCGCGGAAATCAAGAAGCGGACTTGCGGGAAGCAGGGTGCGCCCGCAGAGTTCCGATTGAGCGAGCGCGACCAGGGCGGCAATCTCGCCGACATGATGAAGAGCATCGCGGCAAAGGCCACCTTGGTCGATGCGGAGAAGAAGGCGGCAGCAGTGCCCGCACCGCCGGTATAAAGCCCGCAGCCAGTGTGGAGTGGGGAGTTCGGAGTGCGGAGTCAAGGACTGATCTCGACGAACATCCAGAGGCGTTCCGCAAGAACGCGCTCACCGGTTAGTCGGGGCCTTTCCACAACTCCACAACTCCGAACTCCGCACTCCCCACTTCTCCTACCGGGTGAGTTTGCGGTAACTCGTCCGATGCGGACGGTCGGCCTCTTTGCCCAGACGCTGCCTGCGGTTCTCCTCGTATTCCGAGTAGTTGCCCTCGAACCACACCACCCGGCTCTCGTTCTCAAACGCCAGAATGTGCGTGGCAACCCGGTCGAGAAACCAGCGATCGTGGCTGATGACCACTGCGCAGCCCACAAAATGCTCCAGCGCCTCTTCCAGCGCGCGGATGGTATGCACGTCAAGATCATTCGTTGGTTCGTCAAGCAGCAACACGTTGGCAGGCCGCTTCAGCACACGCGCCAGATGCACTCGATTGCGCTCGCCGCCCGACAAGACCCCCACCTTCTTCTGCTGCTCCTGTCCGCCAAAGTTGAAACGGGCAACGTAGGCGCGCGAATTGACAGTGACTGAGCCCAGTTGCAGGTTGTCGGCTCCCTCCGAAATCACCTCCCAGATGCTCTTGTCGGGATCGAGCACATCTCGCAACTGGTCAACGTAGGCGAGCTTCACGCTCCGGCCCACGGTCAGCGTGCCGCCGTCAACCGTTTCCTGACCGGTAATGAGCTTGAAGAGCGTGGTCTTGCCCGCGCCGTTGGGGCCGATGATGCCCACAATGCCGCCGGGAGGAAGGCGGAACGACATGTTCTCGAACAGCACCCGATCGCCGAATGACTTGGTGATGTTCTCGGCGGTCACGACAACATCACCCAGCCGCGGTCCCGGCGGAATATAGATGGAGAGCTCCTGCGGCAGCTTCGATGTCTCCTCGGCAAGTAATTTCTCGTACGAGGTGATACGCGCCTTTGACTTGGCGTGACGTCCCTTGGGCGACATGCGCACCCACTCAAGCTCGCGCTCCAGCGTTCTCTGACGCTCCGACTCGGCAGCCTGCTCCTGCGCCATCCGGGCCTGCTTCTGCTCCAGCCACCCAGAGTAGTTGCCCTTCCAGGGGATCCCCTCACCTCTGTCAAGCTCAAGAATCCATCCAGCCACATTGTCAAGGAAGTACCGGTCGTGCGTTACCGCGATGACGGTACCCTCGTACTGCTGCAGGTGCCGCTCAAGCCACTGCACCGATTCGGCGTCGAGATGGTTGGTGGGTTCGTCAAGCAGCAGAATGTCGGGCTTCTGCAGCAGCAGCCGGCACAGGGCCACGCGCCGACGCTCGCCGCCGGAGAGCACCTTCACCATGCTGTCGGGCGGGGGACAGCGCAGCGCATCCATGGCCATTTCAAGCCGCGCGTCGAGGTCCCACGCGTTGAGAGCGTCGATCTTCTCCTGCAGCGCGCTCTGCCGATCCACCAGCGCGGTCATCTCGTCATCGGACATGGGTTCGGAGAACTTCTCGCTTACCGCCTCGTACTCGCGCACGATCTTGACAGTGTCGGCAACAGCCTCTTCCACCACTTCGCGCACGGTCTTCGTATTGTCAAGTTCAGGCTCCTGGGCCAGAAATCCGACGGAATACCCGGGCAGGAAGGTGATCTGCCCCATGTACTCGGTGTCGATGCCCGCCATGATGCGCAGCAGCGTGCTCTTGCCCGAGCCGTTGAGCCCGAGAACGCCGATCTTCGCGCCGTAGAAGTAGGAGAGCGAGATGTCCTTGATAATGGGCTTGTTATTGTGGTGCCTGCTGACGCGCACCATGGAGAAGATGATTTTGTCGGGAGCGGGCGCCATGAAACTCCTTGGTTGACCTGATTGTGTGGGAGGGCGCTGAGCCTCAAGAAAATACGCCGGGGGCGCGGATCCGGCCAAATGTCGTGAGCGCCAGATGGTATACTTTGTTGTTCGTGGACCACCAGAGCTGCCCAGCCGCTCGTCGAGTCTGGGTCTGGTTGGGGGGCGGCAATTCCGCCCGTTAGTCGGGCCGACCCCGCTCCAGCCACCCCGCGAAATCACGACACGGGAAACGCACCTATGAACTTCGACGCACACAAAGACGAAGTCCTCCGCAAGGCCAGGGAGATCCACGGTCAGAAGGCCTCTTCGCGCCACGATGTCCAGGAGTCGTGGAAAACCCTCAAGCGCCAGTCGGAATCTGGTCCGGTGGAGTCGAAACCCCTGCAACGCAAAGCGCTGGTGTTCTTCGGGGCAGTGAGTGTGTTCTCGCGGTCGCTGCTCGAGAGCCTCGAAGCCGCCTTCGAGGTCAAAGCATTTGACGATGCCGACGAGGCGGTTGACTACATCGTGCAGTGGAGCCCGGTGGGCGTTGTCGCCGACATGGATCCTCCCAGCAGTTGGCAGAAGACCACCGATGTCTTCACCACCTCACGCACGATCGGTTCGAACGTGCCGTTCATTCTCTGCACCGCCCGCCCAACCGACCGCGACGTGCGCACGCTCGAAGCGCAGCGGGCATGCGTGATGGCAAAGCCAGTGTCGGTGGACGAGGTCCTGCAGGCTCTGGGATAGCAGTCGAGGGAGATCCTCCGCAGCCGGTGCGCGCAGCGTCTCTACGGGTGCATCGCCGGCATCCTCAACTCTGCCCTCCGCCCTCCGCCCTCCGCCCTCCACCCTCCACCCTCTGCCCTCCGCCCTCCGCACTCCGCACTTCCCCCTCACTTCACCTCGCCCATCACAAACTCCACCGGCACTCCCCCATTGCTGAACTTGAGGCGGCGCGCGATCGGGAGACCCAGAGCCTTCGCATGCGTCGGCTCGGCCAGCAGAAGTCCGAAGTGCCACCCCTTGCACGACTCCCGCAGCCGCGCCCCGAATTGGCGCAGGAGATCGCGCGTTTCGTCAACTGTGCCGATCCGTCGCCCGTACGGTGGATTGCAGATCATCAGGCCCTGCGCGCCCCACGTGCCGTCTTTGTTGAAATCGCGGCAGTCAGCCTTGACAAAGGCAATGCCTTCGACAACCCCGGCACGCTCCGCGTTTGCCCGGGCCGCGCGCAAAGCGCCATCCTCGATGTCGGCGGCAACAAGTCGCGGCAGAGTCGGCGGCCGGTCGGCAGGCGCCGCCGATGCACGGAACCTCTCCCACTTGCCGGCGTGGAACGACGGCCAGTGCTCGAAGGCAAAGTGCCGGGCAGATCCGGCAGCAATGCCACGCGCCATGAGTGCGGCCTCAATTGCGCACGTCCCCGCCCCGCACATGGGGTCGGCGATTGCGGGATATCGCTGCCACTCGCATGCCGCAAGCAACGCAGCAGCAATGGTCTCTCGCAGTGGCGCCTTGGCCGTTGCCTCGCGATACCCGCGCTTGTGGAGAATCTCTCCCGACGAGTCCATGCTCAGTGTGCATTCGTCGTTATGCATGCGAACGTGCACGCACACCGGCGCGTGCTCCGACCGCGTGACTGCGACGCCCAGGCTCCTCATGTGGTCGACAATGCCGTCATACACCGCCGCAGCAGCGTTGTCGGTGTGATGGAGCCGGGATTCCCTGCAGGCAACCTCCAGGGAGATGGACGCGCTGAACCCGGTGAGCAACTCCCAGTCCAGGCGGCGCACCTTGCCAAAGAGCTCGGGGTACGATCGTGCCGTGAATGACGCAACACGCAGGAGTACACGGTTGACAGTGCGCAGGTTCAGATTGGCGTGGTAAATCGTGTCCAGCGGCCCAGCGAATGTCACGCCTCCTGCCTCGCCGGCAACACCGGTCACGTTCGGCAGCGCCCCCACCTCCTTGGCGGCGAACTCCTCCAGTCCCGGCGTGCATATCGCGAAGAACTGCTGCGGCTGCTTGAGCAGATGGCGCTTGAGGCGGCGTGCAAGACCCGGTTGCGTGAGGGAGACCTGCTGCATGTGAAAGGGGTTTCCGCTGGTGGAGGGACGATCGATGTCGACATTTGAGAAAACGTAGCTGCTCAGGTCCCTCTGACGGCCACGTCCATGGCGCTCGTCGAGCGCCGCACTGAGCCCGGTCGAAGTGTGCCCGTCGGCTGAGACGGGCTGTATCGAGGCGCCCGGCTGAGGTGTATCCAGACGAGCATTGAGGACCTGAGCAGTTACGAGAAAATACTGCTCTGCGGCGCGGTGTCCGGCACTCAGCGCCCATCGGGAGAAGGGCCACCGCGCAGCGGTCTCCTCCTCTCCGCGCTTGATGGCGCCTGCCGGATCGACTATTTTACCGCACACGCTGACACGCTCCGCGCACATGGCTTCTCCGCAAGCCGTGATGCGGGGGAGATCAGGCTCCACGGTCTCCGACACTCTCTCGGACGCACACCCATGTCAACGGGCATCAAGTTCGGCTCTTCCGACACCCCGGCATCGCCAAAGCCGAATCCCGCATTCCGTGCAAGCGACTTCATGCCGCCGCCCGCGATCAATGAGCGCATCGGCAACCTCCGCATCATCGAACCCATTGCCTCGGGTGGCATGGCCTTTGTCTACAAGGTAATGCACGAGGAACTTGAGGTCGTGCGCGCCATCAAGCTGCTCAAACCCGGGTTTACCGAAGAGACACGCCAGCGACTGCTCACCGAAGCCAAGATCTCGGCAAATCTCCACCATCCCAACATCGTACAGATCTACAATGTCGCGTTGTGGAAAGAGGAGATCCCCTATATCGAAATGGAGTACGTGCACGGAACATGCCTGCGCGACACCATTGCGCATCACACGCGCCTGCCCTTCCCGGTGGCCGCCTCCATCGCAGGCATCGTGAGCCGCTCGCTGGACTTCGCGCGCCAGCAGACATTCACCGTGTACGGCAAGAGCTACTACGGCCTGGTGCACCGCGATATCAAGCCGGCGAATATCCTCATCTCGTCAACAGGTGCGGTGAAGCTGGCCGACTTCGGCATCGCCCTTCCCGGCAGCGTCAGCCTGCACACCGCCGACTCCGTGATAATGGGCACATCGCCCTACCTGAGTCCCGAGCAGATCAAGGGGCAGCGCCTCGATCACCGCTCCGATATCTATTCACTGGGCACGGTGCTCTACGAAATGCTGTGCGGGATCAAGACGTTCCCTCAAACACTCATGCCCACGCTCATGAACGCGAAGATCGAGGGCACGTACGAGCCCATCCGCACGCACCTGCACAATATCCCGCCCGGGCTCGCCGATGTGCTGGCAAAGTGTCTGATGGTTGACAAAGAGAAGAGATACCAGGACGCGGCGGAGCTCTCGGTAGCGCTGGATCGCATCGTCTCCGGCTACACCGACAAGTCGCCGTCGTGTCTGGTTCGGGAGTACGTGGAGAGCACCTCGTCGGAACAGACCCCGGCGGTTGTCGCCACGGTCCAGGCGCGGCCATCGAGAAGGTCGTTCACCATCGGGATAGTGGCCGCATTTGCCGCAGTGGTGGCGCTCATGGTCGGCACGATCGTGGTGCAGACGCGTATCTCTGCGACGAAGGCAGCTCTGGCGGCAGCCGTGGCCGAGGCGAAGTCCTCGGGCGTCGCGCCGGCGCCGTCTGCGGTGGCCACGCAGCCAGTTGACGCGATGCCACTGACGCCCGTGGTCCAGTCCGTCTCGCCGGCCAGGGTCCAGACGCCGCAATCGGCACGCACGGTCGCACCGGCCGCTCCGCAATCAGCGGCCGTTGCGTCGATCCTGCGCTCCGGCGACGCGATCCCCGAGCACAGGCCGGAGTCGGCATCTCCCCGCCGCAGCGACGCAGATTCGACCTACGCCCTGGCAACGAACCGCTCGGCCGTGTTCGACGCAAGGCCCAACGCAACCAACCGCCACGCCGCATTGTTGGCATGGCAGGCATTTCAGAAAGTTGCATGCGCCCAACTCGTCGCAGACCCGCGATGCCCGGAAGCCTCCTCGATCATCAGTGCCCTGTCGCAGTAGGCTGCCCGTACCAGGGTCCCTCGACGCACCACATTCGGTCAGGCAACTAACGGTCCCGACGATCTCACACCAACACGAATGCTCGTGGGTGTCGCGCACCGGGTGCACCGGACCTTCACTCCCGCATGACGCGCCACCCGGCTTTGCCATCCAGACCCGGCTGTTCCTGCTCCAGACGCCGCTCATCCGGGAGGGGCGACTAGTGTCCGGCGGTCTTGGAGAAGACGTTGATGGTGACCACGCCTGCGGCGATCAACGCGATGCCGACTATCGCCGGTATGTCAAGCCGCTGGTGATACACGAAGAGACCCGCAATGGAGATCAGCACAACGCCCGCGCCCGACCAGATCGCATAGGCGATGCCCACCGGAATGGTGCGCAGTACCAGCGACAGGAAGAAGAACGCGCCCGCATAGCCAACCACCACGATGATTGACGGAACAAGACGCGTGAAGCCCATTGACGCCTTGAGAGCCGACGTGGCGAAGACCTCCGACACAATTGCGATACTCAGATACACCCAGTTCATTGGATCCACGATTCTTTCTGATTGAGCGGACGTGTGTCGGGCGCCGTACCGGTTGACCCAAGGCGGCGTGCGGAGCTGTGTGTGCGCAGAACTACGGGCGCTTCGGGTTTGCCTCTATCTGGAATTCGCACGTCACCGAGTCTTTGATTGCGTCATTCCGAAGATCGCCAAACGGGATCAGGGCACGTGCGGTCGCTTTTCCAAGAGAGCAGGATGGTTCTTCCAGACCCAATCCACAACATCCTGTCTAAGGTCTTCGACAAACGAGATCAGTTCATCTGCGTCCGCGTTCGTTGCTCCACCAACATAGTCGTACTCCACGGTGTTTCTCTTCGTCCTGCAACTATCGAGGTAGTCGGCATCAGCCTCTTTCTCAGGTCCAAGCACCAAGGGCAGGGCCTGCAACGTGCGATAGTGCGCAAGCGTTTTTTCGGGCCGATAGCCCTCAGAGTAGACCAGTATCGTGCAAAGCTTCAGGGCTGCATTGTAGGCAATGCCGAAGCGCCAGTCCGACGAGACACCGATCTGTCGTGCGTCCTTCAGATCGCGCTCCACAATCTGAAACAGTTGCCGGATTTCCTGCGTACTCGTCTTGTGGGCACGGAGCCAACCGTTACTGGCCCAATCGACCAAACCCATCTTCATCTCCAATGATCATCAGTTTTGGCGACTCCACTATGCCCGCAACGAAATGCTCCTTCGCGGTCTTACGCTCGATGAATTCCTCTCTTGTCATTACGTGAGAGTTGATCTCACGCCCGATCTGCCGGCAGGGCTCTCGCAGCAGTTTGCTGAGCGCTCGGAGTCCGATGTCGCCAATGACGAACAGGTCGAGATCGCTTTCGGCCTTCACCTCCCCTGCGGCAACTGAGCCGAACACGAAGGCGAACGAGATGTCCTCATTGGTCAGGGATGGTCGCAGAGTGTCACAGAGGCCCGAGGTCTTCAGGACAAGTTCGTGGACTGTCCTGTAGAGAGGATGCTCCTTGTTGGCGCTGTAGTAGGTGCGATTCCCGTCTCTACGCATCCTCACCAACCCGAGTTTTGAAAGCTTGGCAGCCTCCTGTCTCACGGTGCCAATCGCGAGTTTGGAGCGTCTCTCAATATCCCTTAGATGAAACTCGGGCGAGTCCATGCCGAAGAGAAGCCGGAAGAACTCTGAGCGCCCCTTCGACGAAAGTATCTCGGCAAGCATATCCATGGCAGCCCCTTTGTATGCCCATAACATACAATTGTGCGGTTACAACGCACAAAGTGTTTCGGCGATACCCATCACCCCAGGGCAACATCGAGCAGCATCATGGTGGCAAACCCCAGCATGGCGCCAATGGTTGACAAATCAGTCTCGTTTCCGGTTTGCGATTCGGGAATCAATTCCTCTACTACCACAAATATCATGGCGCCTGCGGCGAATGCGAGCGCGTATGGAAGCAGCGGGGTCACCATCAGCACCAGACACGCACCGATCACCCCCGCAATGGGTTCGACGATGCCGGAGAGTTGACCGGCGTTGAACGCTTTCATCCTCGAAAACCCTTCGCGACGCAGTGGTATCGAGACTGCCGCGCCTTCAGGAAAGTTCTGCAGCCCTATGCCGACGGCCAGCGCAATTGCGCCCGCAAGCGTGCCTGCGGTGGGGTCGCTGGCCAACGCGCCAAAGGCCACGCCAACCGCCAGTCCCTCGGGTATGTTGTGCAAAGTTATTGCCAGAACCAGCAGCATGCTCCTCTGCCACTGTGTCTTGATTCCTTCCGCATTCTCCGTCGCCAAGCCCATGTGCAGGTGCGGCAACAGCTTGTCAATCAACAGCAGAAAGGCCCCTCCTGCGAGAAACCCTACCAACGCGGGCACCCAGGGAATCGAACCGTTGGCCTCGGCCATCTCAATTGAGGGCTTCAGAAGCGACCAGAAGCTCGCCGCGATCATCACGCCAGCGGCAAACCCGAGCATGGCATTGAGAATCTTCTTGTTGATGGTCTTGAAGAAGAAGACCATCGACGCGCCCAGCGCCGTGACGCCCCAGGTGAAGAGCGTGGCGAAGAGCGCCAGCAGTATGGGGTTGAGTTCAAGCAGTTGTTCGGCAGTCATTGGGAGGTCCCTTCAGTCTTCCACGATCCGACGGTTTCGGAACCCGTTCGACAACAATGCGACGTTCGATGGGTTGTGTGCCTAAAACATACATTCGTGCGGTTCCGACGTCAGGCCCGGACGACTGGGGTCAGCGCGTCGTCAGAGAGGGGACTCCATCCGCTTCTCAAAGTGCACACCTCGGAAGCCGTGCCGCGAGATCACCTCGTCCAACGCGTCGAGGCCCGCGGCAACATGCTCCGGGTAGTGCGCATCGGAGCCCACGGTGACTTTGGTTCCGCCCTCGGTGGCGTAGAGTTGACAGATGCTCTCACTCGGGTACGGCTCGGAGAGTCCCTTGCGCAGGGGCGAGCTGTTCAGCTCCAGAGCGATGTCGCGTTTGACAAGCTCCCGCAGTATCTCCTCAATCAGGTCCTTGGGCTCGAAGGTCGTGCCCAGGTATCGCTTCGGGAAGTCGATGTGCGCCAAGGCATCAAAGCCCCCGAGTCTGACAGTCTTCAGCACTTCACCGTAGTACATCTCGAAAATCGACTCGGTGCTGTGGCGGCGTTGGGAGTCTTTGTCGGAGATCCACCAGTCGCTGAACCAGTGCACACTGCCGAGAATAAAGTCAAAGTCACGGGCCTGGAAGTCCTCAAACTCCCTTGGGTATGCATGCGGCTCTCCGAACTCAATGCCCTTCAAGACTCGCAGGGATCCGCTGTACCTGTCCTGGGCGTGTTTGATCTCGTCGGAATACCTGTCGAAGTTGAAGAAGTTGAACCCGCTGTCCAACGGATTCAGGTCGCAGTGCTCGGTGAAGCAGATCTGCGCGATACCTTGACCGATCGCAGCACGGCACATGTCGTCGATTGAGGCTGTTGAATCGCAGGAGATGCGAGAGTGGATGTGGGAGTCAGTCCTGATTGTCATTGGGGTGGATTCTCCAAGATCCGATCGAGTCGCGATCTGCCGCATCTAAAACAGCCTGC
>Ga0315293_10001393_pt1 | contig 23471 bp, 23 predicted proteins | sample YL17G13_20_MG_FD_203071 | JGI IMG/M metagenome (GOLD analysis project Ga0315293, IMG submission 203071) | Sediment microbial communities from Yellowstone Lake, YNP, Wyoming, USA - YL17G13_20 | ecosystem: Environmental > Aquatic > Freshwater > Lake > Sediment | place: USA: Wyoming | collected...
ATCCTTTTATTCTCCTCCTTCGTCATGTCGAAGGTTCCTATTCTCAAATCAGGAAACTTCGTCACCCACTCCCCTAACTTTGATTTCACCCCTTCACAGTGAAGGCACCCATGCGTATAGAAAAATGCACCATACACAATCTTCTGAGAACGCTTTTCCTCTTCTGTGGGGGCATGAGGGATCCACCGCTCCGTCTTCGTTACTTGAAGGGAAGGCCAAGGGACTCCTCCCTTATCAGCATAAGACTTAACCAATCCCTCCAGACCTTTTCGAATCTTAGCCTCTCCCCCCAAAATTTTATCCCCAATGATAACAACAGGGAGTTCGTTATCCTCTTGCTTCAATTCTTTTTCGAATCTACCAAGAAGGTCATAATTCTCCAATTTGTTTAAGGAAAAAGATCGAATCTCGATAGGGAACTTCTTTGCAAGAGGGGCAATAAATTCTTCTTTGACCTTCTGCCCTCCACTTTCTTCAGGATAGAAGAAGTAAAGCCTCACTGGTTCTTTTGAGAAGCTGACCTGAACGGTGGTAGGTATCAGGAGAACCGAAATAAGACAAACAATCCAGATCCAATTCTTTTTCATGGCACCCTCATTTTTTTGGCAATGCATCCTCAAACCCCTTCTTGATTTGAGACGCCCACTCCGTTTTTACACTCTTTAGAGATTCGGTGAGATAATGCTGCCCCTCTTCTTTCGCCTCTGCAACTTTATTATCATTTTTCATATTCTTGTAAACGGTGACCAATTTCAGGTCATTGTCGGCGATCAAGAGGTTGGGCAAAAAAATGACAACTTGTTCACCATAGATATTGCGGTAAGCCTCATCTTCGGGAAGATATTTAATGACGACCCGCAAGAACCGATTTGATTTTTCAAGATGTCTCCGCGCCTCCTCCCATCTGCTTTCTTTTATTAGTTTTTCACCTTCTTCCTTCTCCTGGACGCCTCCGCGGTAAAAGTCATGGACTGTGGTTGCATTCTCTTCCAGAACTTTTAAGCCCCGGTTCTCAATAAACACTTTCTCAAGATTAATCTCCGCTAAAGAATGAACATAATCCTTTGGATACGTCTTTTGTTCTCCTTTGTGGGTGTCCGTCGCACACCGGATTCCCAAAAATCCAAAGATCAGGATAAAAACCAAATACGATATCTTCTTTAAATTAATTCGACTCATTTTTTCTCCTTCAAAAGATATTCAATAAGGTCTTTCATGTTCTTCGTTGTCCAATCCATTTCCTTAAGCACTCTGCCGATGATCTTGCCTTCCCGATTGATAAAAAAAGTCTGAGGGCGACTCCAGACTCCATAAGCAGTGGCCACAGCTGTATCATCCTCAAAGAGGATCGGGGAAGAAAAATTATGTTCTTTTTTATATTTTATTATATCCTTCTCTTTCTCTTTAGTCGCCACCTTGAGCAGGACAAAATCCGGGTTCTTGAGCTCATCACTAAGTTTAGCCAAAGAAGGAGACTCCCTCTGGCAATTCGGTCACCACGTGGCGAAAAAGTTTAACAAAATGATCTTCCCTCGCAACTCTTTGAGAGAGATTTTTCCTCCACCTAACTCCTTTAGGGTAAAATCAGGAGCATCCACAGCAACCCTGAGTTTTTGTACTCCTGCCTCTGAGAATTGAGCGGTCACCATCGGTGCGTTCCCCAATAGGAAAATGAGTAGAAAAAAGATAACCATTAATAGACGTCGCATTGTCATCCCTCCTTGTGTTAGCTCGTTTAATCTTTTAAAGTGAAAAAGTGAGAAAAATCCAGCCGGCCATCACCCCCTTATCAACTCGTAGAATTTACACAATCATAATGTCTAATTTTTGTCAATAGTTAAAATAACATTGTGAAAATTATCTCTTTTTTGCAACACCACCCACCGTAAAATTCAAGGAAGCCCAGACTTGCCATTGTGTTGAAAGAGTAAATTTCTTCGTAATCCCTCAGTTATGGGGGAGGAAGGATAGCTTAACCTGTAACTCAGCCCTTTAGGGCTGATGAATCAGGGCTCCTGCGGCAGGGCCCTGAGTTACGTGTTCCCAAGGGCGTTTACCACTCGTAACTGAGGGGTTACATTTCTTCTTGAAAAGTTCTTGACACGACCTTAAAAGTATGTATTTAATTAACGACGATATGGCAAGGGAAATAAAAAGATTTAAGAGCGCCGTAAACTTAACCCCGTTGTTGCATTAAATTCGGCGCATGGATTTACCCCGTTAGAAATAATGCCCCGCTCAGTTTCCAGTCCCGCTATAGCGGGACTGGAATTTCTAACGGGGTGAACCCAACCCTTACCCAGAGAGGGATGGCTGTCAAATCAATGTCGTCACCTGGATCAAACCAAGAGTGACCTTTGGAAGTTATCCTCCCTCCGGGCCATGAGGCCCTCTGGGCCGGCGGCAAAAAAGTAGAAACAGCCTTTTGATGGGGGTATGCAGTTGATTCAACCGCATCTTTATGCAACAACGGGGTTAACATATTCCCAGACCTAAAATTTGATCACCTTCCCAGGCTTTTTATTTAAGAAAGGATGCTATTTCAATTGTTGTTAAGTGATTCAAGAAGGGTATAAATTAAGAAAGGAGGGAAATGATATGAAAAAAATGATTTTATTAAGCTTTTTAGTCTTATTTATTCCAGCCATTGTATGTGGTCAAGATAAGGTTCAAGCCCCTGTTTGGAATATAGGGGACAAGTGGACTATAGCAGGGGATGTTACGATAATGGTTGTGAAGGCTGATGAGAGTAGCTATGCGGTGAAATATTTAACTGCCGGAGGAGAATCGATTTTAATTTTTGAAAAATCCTCCGTTAATAGACTCTACGTTATGGACAAAGATAAACGAATACCGTATGAGGGAAGAAACAAAAGACTTTTTAATTTTCCATTAGATATCGGGAAAAGTTGGAAAGACAAATTTATAAGTAAAGGCGCGTTAAAAGAATATACCTATTTGGAAACTTTCACTGTTTTGGGATGGGAAGACATCGTGGTTCAAGCTGGAAAATTTAAAACCGTTAAAATAGAGTATAAGCAAGCAAATGCTGATGAACCAGCCAAAGAAGGTAAGTTATGGTATTGGTATTCACCCGATGTGAAATATATGGTTAAATGCCAATACGGAAAAGGTGATTATTGGGATGCCATTTATGATTGGGAATTAACCTCTTTTGAATTAAAAAAATAAAGTCTCAGGATGACATTTGCCGTATCAGGTAAACAAAAAAGGCAGAGCCAAATTTGACTCTGCCTTCATCCTCCCCATCCATTTTTTCTCTTATTTCACTCCTCTAACTCTTTAAGGGGTTTTCCTCTCAGGCGTTTCTTTTTGGAGTGGATCTTCTTTTCTTCTATTCTCTTTTCGATGGCCTTAAATGAGACCGAGGTTGGTATTCGGCGCTTTTTCGGTCGATTTAACTTAATCAGACGCTCCCGAAGCCTTTCAAAGGCAAGTTTTCGATTTTCTGCCTGGGATCGGTGTTCTGTTGCGATTACAGTGATTCCAGAGGGCAGATGCTTTAGACGGACAGCCGTTTCAACCTTATTCTTCCTCTGGCCCCCAGGTCCACTCGATCGGTAGGTTTCAAGAACCACCTGCTTTTTGAGAACTTGAGGATCAGTGTCAAACTTCTGTCTCACTGGTTTGATCTCCTTAAATTCCAAATTACAAATCCCAAACAAATTAGTCATGGCCAATTGGCCCCCCCTGCCTGCGGCAGGCAGGGGAAATTATTTGTAATTTGGTGCTTGGGATTTGGTGCTTATCTTTCTTTTTCCTCTTCTGCTTTTTCATCCGCATGGTGTTTGATGACTAGGGCATCGACCATAAAGATCACATCTTCGGCAATGTTCGTGGCATGGTCGGCAATTCTCTCCAAACATCGGGCAACAATCACCAGATGGACCGCTCGAGTAATGGTCTTGGGGTCTGACATCATATAAGTGAGGAGTTCTCTCACCACTTGATCATTTAATCCATCAACCAGATCATCTCTTGCGCAAACGGAACGGGCCAGTTTGGAGTCTCGGGTTACAAAAGCATCCAGGACATCCTTGACCATGGATTGGGCAATTTCAGCCATGCGGGGAATATCGATATAGGGTTTGAGTTGGGGTTCCTGGTTTAATAAGATAGCGCGCTCGGCGATATTCACTGCCTGGTCGCCCATTCTTTCCAGGTCGGTGATGATCTTCATTGCCGAGGTGATGAAGCGGAGGTCAACTGCCACCGGTTGTCTTAACGCGAGGAGTTTCAAACACATATCATCGATGATGATTTCCATTTTGTTAATTCGATCTTCAAACTCAAACGTCTTCTGGGCAAGATCAGAATCCCTTTTGACCAGAGATTGGACGGAATCAAGGATGGCCTCATCGACCATAGCTGCCATCTTGAGTAGGTTCTCCTTCAATTCCTCTAATTCTTTTTGAAAATGGGTTTCCATGATTGCCTCCTACTATGATTATAACTGATGACACCGATTAAAATGAGGATTAAACAGATTAGAGCTCTACCTTTTATTCATGTCATCTGCTTTCGAAATCTGTGTCATCAGAACTTCTCTATCCGAATTTTCCAGTGACATAATCTTCCGTTCGCTTATCTCTCGGTTTGGTAAAGATTTGATAAACCGGACCTTCTTCAACCAACTCGCCATTCAAAAAAAATCCTGCCCGGTCAGCCACCCGGGAGGCCTGTTGAATGTTATGGGGCACCAAAATGATGGTGTAGCCTTTCTTTAATTGAAAGAGAGTTTCCTCAATGCTGGCGGTAGAGATGGGATCCAGCCCCGAACAGGGCTCATCAAGCAGGAGAACCTCTGGTTCCAAAGCCAGGATACGAGCGATGCAGAGGCGCTGTTGTTGCCCCCCAGAAAGTCGAAGAGCCGAAGTATGCAGACGGTCCTTGACTTCTTCCCAAAGCACCGCAGATCGAAGTGCTTTTTCGACAATTTCATTCAACCGATTCCTTCGATTTGTGCCGCTCAGTTTAGGGCCATAGGCAATATTATCGAAGATGGACATGGGGAGAGGGGTTGGGAGATCAAAAACCATTCCAATGCGTCTCCTGAGATGCGTAAGATCCACCTTGGAATCATAGACATCCGTTCCATCTAAGAAGATGGCTCCGGTGTGACGGGTCCCAAAGATCAGATCCGTCAGTCGGTTAAGGCTTTTGAGGAGTGTCGTCTTTCCACTTCGAGCCGGGCCAAAGACGGTAAATATCTGGTTGGGTTGGATAGGAAGGTTGATATTCCGAAGGGCCTGAACGGAATCGTAGTAAAAATTGAAATCTTTGATGACGATTTTACTTCCTTGAGACATAAGACTCCTTTACCCCGTTAGAAGGCCCCGCTGCTTACAGCGGGGATGAACCCCGTAAGACCTCTGGTCTCTTACGGGGTGAAGATATAATTACTTTTGGAGCGAACACGGGGTTTAAAGCCCTGCTTGCCCCGTTAGAGACTTTCTCTAATGGGGTGAATGAACCCTCTCATTGGAAGGTCAAAGACCTTCTAACGAGGTTTAGGTCCGATGCCGGATATACCGGTTAATCAACCATTGAGCCATCATGTTTATCATCAGGACGAGCAAGATCAAAGCGGCTCCAGTCCCGTAAGCCATTTCCATGGAAATTCCCTCTCTGGCGAGGATATAAAAATGAACGGACATGGTTCGAATGGGGGAAAATAGAGAAGTGGGCATCACTAAAGAGGAGCCGGCCGTTAGAATGACCGCAGCGGTTTCCCCGATACTCCTCCCGATACTGAGTAATATGCCTGTAAAGATTCCTGGCAGTGCGCTGGGAAGCACCACCCGGGTGATCGTTTGCCACTTCGTTCCACCCAGAGAGTAACTCACTTCTCGGTAGGAAGGGGGGATTGCCCTGATCGACTCTTCAGACGTACTGATCACAGTAGGCAAGATCATGGCCGCTAAAGTTAATCCACCAGAAAGGATGGACCATCCCATATTAAGCTGGATGACAAAAAAGACAAACCCGAACAACCCAAAGATGATGGAGGGCACTCCAGCCAGGCAGTCCGTCCCAAAACGAATGACGCGGCTGATCTTACTTTCTCTCGTGAACTCCCTCAGGAAGACGGCTGTCCCAACTCCCAGAGGAGCACCAAAAAGAATGGCCACACCGGTCAAGGCCATCGTTCCAATGATGGTGGAGAAGATACCGCCCTCTCGGCCCATATTTTTTGGAGAATCGAGAAAAAAGCGGAGGTGAAGGACAGGCAATCCCTCCTTTAGAATCTGGAAGAGGATCAAGATCATCACCGCAATGGTCGAGAGGGCGCCCATCCAGATGAGAAATTTTGCAATGGACTGAGTCATATATCGAGACCGATTGATTATCAATGGACTCTCCTTCGTGATAGAAAGATGGCCAGGGTATTCAGTGCCATAATGATGAAGAAGAGAACAATTCCTGTTGCAAAAAGGGCCTGTCGATGATCCCCAGAGGCGTACCCCATTTCAATGCCGATATTTGTGGTGAGTGTCCTGGCTGAATCCAGGAATGAGGTTGGCATTTTTACTGCATTCCCCAGGATCATAATCATCGCCATGGTCTCCCCGATGGCACGGCCCATCCCTAAAATGATACTGGCGACAATTCCGGACCTGGCAGCAGGGATCAATACCCGCCAGATGGTCTGCCAGTGTGTTGCTCCTAAAGCGAGAGCCCCTGCTTTATAAGAAGGAGGAAGGGCTTTTAGAGAGTCCTCTGAGATCGTAATAATGGTAGGAAGGATCATGAAGCTTAAGACCAGAGATCCTGCAAGGATGCTCAAGCCAGGTCCTCCTAAATAATTTTGAATCAAAGGGACAAGGACGATCAACCCCCAGAATCCATAGATGACCGACGGAATGGCAGCGAGAAGCTGAATGGCAGGCCTTAACAATATTCCTATGGAGGGAGGGATTAATTCTGTTAAAAATATCGTACAGGCCAATCCTAGAGGGATGCCTAAAAGCAGGGCCCCAGAAGTCACCCAGAAAGAGCTGGCGATCATGGGGAAGATGCCGAAGGCCCCCTTACTTGGAATCCATCGCTCCCCGAGGAGGAAGGCTTTAGGGCCAATCTTCAAGATTAAAGGAAGTCCTTCTTCAAAAATGAAGAAAGTGATCAAGGCAAGTATCGTAATGGATGAGAGGGCGATCAGAAGAAATATTTTTTCAATGATTTTCTCTTTAACTGGCATGATTATTCCTGAGCAATTTTTGCGAGAACGGGTACGAGCCCTTCTTTAAAAAGCATTTTTTGAGCCAAAGGGCTCAAGACAAATTCTAAAAAGGATTTGGCTTCTCCCACTGGTTCCTCATTAAAAACGAACAGGAAAGGCCGGACCAACGTATATTTACCATTTTCAATATCAGTCAAGTTGGGTTCTACTCCTGAAATTTTTAATGCCTTTATCTGGTTATTGACCAACCCTAATGAGATATAACCAATGGCATTGGGGTTACTCGCCACGACCTGGCGGACGGCACCATTGGAGTCCTGGACTAAGGCTTCAAGGCTGATATCTTCTTTTCCCATTACAAACTTTTGGAAAGCCTCTCGTGTTCCTGAACCTTCTTCCCTGGTGACCAAAATGATGGGATGGGAAGCGCCCCCCAACTTATCCCAACTTTTTATGTTTCCAGCGAATACCTCCCTAATTTGATTCAAGGAGAGATCCTGAATAGGGTTTTTGGAATTGACGATGATCGCAATAGCATCCTTGGCAATAGTTACTGTATAGAGTTTTTTTTCTTCCCCTATTAGATTGCGTGAGGACATTCCAATTTTTGCGGCGCGGGTGATGACTGCCTCAATCCCTGCCGTGGATCCACCGCCCTGAACATAGATATGGGATTCAGGATGACGGGACATATATTCCTCAGCCAATAATCCAGCAAAGGGCTCAACGGAAGTGGAGCCCGCCACAGTGATCCCTGCCTTAGATCTTTGGCAACCCAGCGTTAAAAGGATGAGAATGAGAGTTAGAAACCATAACGAAGCTTTTGAATTTGCCTGCATAGAATCGATGCCGTCCCTATGGAATGATGGAATATTGGAATATTGTTTTTCTTCTTTTTAACCCATCATTCCACTATTCCATTATTCCAATCTTCTTGTCAGTGTGTTGGTTATCCATATCTTCCTGTAATATAATTTTCAGTTTGTGGGTCTTTTGGATGTGTAAAAATAGTTTCTGTTGGACCGTATTCCAATACCTCCCCCAGATGAAAAAATCCTGTCCAATCAGAGGTCCGAGCTGCTTGCTGCATGTTGTGGGTGACGATGACGATGGTATAGTCCTTTTTTAACTCCTGCATTAACTCTTCAATCTTAAGGGTAGCTAAGGGATCCAGGGCAGAGCAGGGTTCATCCATCAGAATGACCTCGGGTTGCACTGCTAACACACGTGCAATACAGAGGCGCTGCTGTTGCCCCAGGGTGAGGCTCAAAGCATTGGAATGGAGGCGGTCTGAAACTTCTGACCAGAGAACGGCTGCCTTGAGGCTCTGTTCTACTTTTTCTTCGATTTCTCTTCTCGTATGGATTCCCAACACTCTTGGACCAAAGGCGATGTTTTCGAAGATACTTTTTGGAAAAGGATTTGGGCGTTGAAAGACCATGCCGACCCGTTGCCTGAGAGAGACGACATCCGTACTCGACTGATAGATGTCCTCACCATCGAGTGTGACAGTCCCTTCGATACGAGTATGAGGGATAAGTTCGTTCAAGCGGTTGAGAGTTCGGAGAAAAGTCGATTTTCCACATCCGGAGGGTCCGATCAAGGCGGTGATCTGGCGCTCTCTGATCAGAATGTTGATATTTTTGAGGGCATGGGTTGACCCATAATAGAAATGGAGCCCTCGTATTTCCATCTTGATAGCAGGGCTGGATTCTGTCATCGGGATACTTTCATAATGTTTAACATCTTTTTGGAGATGGGCAGGTTGGAAAAGGACCTTCGTTACTTACTATTCGTTTCACCCTATCTGAAATTAACAAATTATGATCTTTCGATCAAGGGAATTCATCCGTCTACGCAGGAGACCACGCCTGCGTGCCGAAACGTCTGTCTGTATAAAGCGTTTCGGCGAAAGCAGGCACTCCGGCGTGCAGGCACGGCCTTGGCCGTGGAGGAATGCGTAACACCCGTTGAGAGCAAGACAACAATACATCCATTAAGCTTCGGCGGATTTCGCTCACTGGCGGATGACCCACCGAAGCCTTGGCGCTTGCGCACCGAAGCGCTTCAGCGCTCAGGGGCGTAAGTGGGTATGGTTGTTGGGGACCACGCCTGCGTGCCGTAACTCTTGTCGAGAAAGACAGCCAACCAGGGCACTTCGGTGTGCAGGCACGGGCTTGCCCGTGGGGCTCCATGTTTCGGCAGGTTTCGGTTCTTTTTGACTCTTGACCTTTATGAGCTGATCTGTTATCCTGCCTCATCCCTTCTGGGTTGATCCATGGAGAGAGGAGGAAGGATCGGTGGAGAAAAAAACTCAACTTTCAGTGATTTTAACGAATGCACCTGGGGAGCTCTCGAAACTCTGCGATGTGCTCAAAGCGGCAAATGTTAATATTTTAGCCATGAGTATTCAAAATGCAAAGGATTCCGTCAAAGAGCTTTATAATATGAGAGAAAAAACCGGTAGGCGAATTGCCCTGGCTGAGAGTTATCGGGGTGTCTTAAAAGACTCCTCCGATTATTCCCTGATCCGACTCCTGGTTGACAAAGCGACCGAAGCAGAGAAGGCCTTAGTCAAATCCAACCATTTGATCGATAAAGATCAGGTATTAGTATTCAGACTGGTGAATCAACCGGGGATGCTGGGGAGAGTGGCGAAGAGAATTGGCGAAGCTAATGTGAACATCGACTACATCTACGGGTCTGCGATGGAAGGTTCCAAGGAATCCATTTTCGTTGTCCACATTGCAGAAACAGATTTCGATCGAGTCAAAATTTCTCTCAAAGACCTTTAACTTGGGCATCCAAGAGTCATTTCCCTTCTCTGGATAACCTTTAATTTTATGATTCTCCTCAGAGCCGGCGGCCATGCCGGCCTTGGCTTATAGAAATTCGGACCCTTCCCTTTCCATCCCATATTTTTCTAGGAATTCTGTGATCAGTTGCTCTGCCACAACGAATCGCTGTACCTGGTTGGTCCCCTCATAAATCTGAGCGATCTTGGCATCCCTCATGGTCCTTTCGAGATCGCCGCTTTTCAGACAGCCATAACCTCCAAGAATTTCGACGGCGTTTGTGGTGATCTTCATGGCTACATCCGAGGCGAAGAATTTAGACATGGCTGAATATTTTGTTGCGTGAGGGAGCCCTTTATCGAGATGCCATGCGGCCTTATAAACCAAAGCCTTGGCGGATTCGATCATCGTCGCCATTTCTGCCAACTAATCCCCCCCAACCCCCCTTTAGCAAAGAGGGAAGAGGGAGATTTCAGATAAAACAAATTTTATCACAGGAAGAATCAAAATGGCAAAGGATGAGGTCTTCGGAATTTGCGAGGGGCGGCAAGCCAAACAAGCAGAATGGAGATAAGATTGAGAAGAATGGCCAAGACAAAGGCCCAGAAATAATTCTGGGTTTGATCATATGATATATCCGGCAACCCAAGCCCCCAAGGCAGATCCTAACCCAATAGCCCCTTCGACCATCCCGTAGATCAGTCCAAAGTTTTTTCCTTTATAAAGGTCTCCGGTGACGGACATAAACATGGGAGCAGTCACCCCCCAGCCTGAACCGAAAAAGAGGGCAAATAGATAGAGAAGGAGAGGAGAGGGAATATATTGAAACAGGAGGTAATTGCAAAAGTCCGTAATTTACCCTTCGACCGTTCGACCGTTCGACAGGCTCACGGCTCACGGCTCACGGCTCAGGGTGAACGGGCTTAGGTTGAAATCATTGACTTTTTCCGTTCGTGGTGAGCTTGTAGAACCACAAAAAAATACTTTTGCAATTGGCTCACAGGAGAAGAAATAGGATCCCCAATGAAAAACAGGCTCCTCCAAGAGTAAAAGTGATCTCTCTGCCGCCCCGATCGGAAAACCATCCCCAGAAGAATCGAAACCCTGCGGACAGGGCACCTATGACAGCGAAGAGTGAAGCTACCCAAATTTTATCCATCCCGAGATCTACCAGGTATTTTATGTGGTGGACGACGATGATATAGACACCAAAGGTCGTGAAGGAGGGGAAAAAGATGGCATACCAAAATCTGGCCGTTTTAAATGCCTCCTTAAGCTCCTGGTTCTTCTGAAGAGAGGATAGGTGCAAGGCATCATTATGTTGTACCTTTTGATGGTCCTCTTCTCTTAGATAATTTGAGGAGTTGCCGTCCGGAAGGAGGCCCATCTCTTGAGGCCGATATTTCAAAAAGAGTGTGTTGAGAGGAAGGGGGATAGCAAGGATGAGGAGGGAGAAGATGAGATAGGCAAATTGCCATCCTTGAGAGGAGATCAAATATTGGACCAACGGGACCAGAATAAGAACTCCAATGCCAATTCCCACTCCGGCAAGGCCATTGACTGTTCCCCGTTTTCTCTCAAACCATTGAGAAAGAATGACTGTAAAAGGGGCGATACTGAGACAGGTCACACCCATTCCAACGATGACACCGAAAAAGAGATAGAATTGGAGGAGCGTTTGAATTTGTGTGCAGAGAAGAAATCCCAATCCAGTTAAAACGATCCCTGGTAGGACAACTTTACGAGGCCCGATTCGGTCAACCAGGATCCCTGTGATTGGAGCCATAATCATATAAACAAGCATGGCAATGGATTGGGCGCCTGCTGCCTCTGCCCGTCCCCAATGGAAGTGGTCAATGAGGGCCACAAAGAATACGGAAAAAGTGGTTCGGATGCCAAACCAGAACGCCATGGAGACCATGGAGAGGCCAACGATTACCCAGCCGTAATAGAATCTTCTTTTCTCCATAAATCAAAACCAATTTAAGAAATTTTTACATCATCGGTCAAGGAATAATATTTCCAAGGAGGTAATTGCAAAAGTCCGTAATTTACCCTTCGACCGTTCGACAGGCTCACGGCTCAGGGTGAACGGGCTTAGGTTGAAATCATTGACTTTTTCCGTTCGTGGTGAGCTTGTAGAACCACAAAAAAATACTTTTGCAATTGGCTCCAAGGAATAATATATCTTGATTTACTTCTATTTTTTTGTTAAAAAATCAAAAGAATTTTAGGAGATTTCTGAAAAAGTCCAGAAATCTCTGATTACATAGATTACGAAACGATTACACAGATTAGAAATGCATTTAAAATAGAGAAAATCCGTGTAATCTTTTTTTGAAATTTGTGTAATCAGGAGAGCAGTAAATAGTTTTTTAGAGCTATTCTTAGCAAAGGAGGGAACCCTTGAAAACGATAGCGAAATATTCCCTTATTTTTACCATGATCCTACTGCTAATTTCCTGTGCAGGGGGAAGCAAGACGGAAAAGAAAGATAAAGCGGCCACCGTGGAGGAACATTTTCAGTTGGCTTATAGTGCCGCAGAGAGAGGGAACTTAGAGGAGGCGGCTACAGAGTATGAAAAGGTATTGAAATTGGATTCAAAGAATGCAAAAGCCCACCTCAATCTCGGGATTGTTTACGGCAGGCGGGGAAAGTGGAAAAAAGAAATTTCAGAATATGAAAAAGCGATCCGCATCGATCCCCAATTTGCGGAGGCCCATTTTAATCTTGGGGTAGCCCATCAGGGAAGAGGAAACCTCAAAGAAGCAATGGCCCAGTATCAGAAGGCCCTTCAAATCCATCCCCAATACATCGAAGCCCATACTAATATGGGAATTCTTTACTTCAGAAAGGGAATGCTCGGTGAAGCCCTTGCTGAGTATCAGAAGACCATTGAAATCAAACCGGATTATGCAAAGGGTTATTATAATATCGGGAGTGTCTATCGGGAAAAGAGGAATTTAGAAGAGGCGATCGCTTCCTTCCAAAAAGCATTGGAAATCAATCCTAAATTTGCAGAAGCTCATTATAGCCTGGCTGTCGCCTATTACGAGAAAAAGGAATTTAAATTAGCCATTGAACATTGCGATCAGGCTGCGAAATCGGGGATGCTCGTTGATCCTAAATTTTTGGAGCGCCTCAAACCCTATCGGTAAACCCTACTTCGGTTTCCACCTTTCCTATGCCTGTCCATCATCCTCAAAAATGTTAAGGACTTACCGAGGTGGAAAGATGCTTAATTCCCTGTCCTTTCTCTGATAATTTCCCTGCCAATGAGAAAATGTGCCTCTAATTTAAAAAATCCTTTACAAGATTCCAACCACTGACTATCATAGAAGATGGTCTCGTAAAAAGTCAGCATCACCCTTCGACCGTTCGACAGGCTCACGGCTCAGGGTGAATCCCGCGAAGCGCGGGATAACCTATTGATATTCCGTTCGTGCTGAGCTTGTCGAAGCATGAACGACATACGGAATATGACTTTTTACGAGTTCATCATAGAAGCGATAGGAAAAAATGGTTTTGATTTCCCGAGGTATCCGCTGACTAAGAAAGCGGACTTACCAAAGAGGAGGGTTGGATGGAGACAAGAGAAGCGATTTTAGATTTTCAATATTCGGAGAAGATGAAATCCGGATTGATTATCGGAACGACCCTCCTGGACCAATTGGCGTCCCTAAGAAATGATGGAGAACTCTCCGGGGGCAAAAAGGTATTGGTATGGTATTTGGAAGGATTGCTCCGGGAGATTCGAATTGCAGAGAATGTCTTGGGATTGGGCCATTATGCTGACCTGGAAAGAAAAGTAATGGAAGTGATTGGAAGAATTCACATGTCTCAATTTCAAGAGGTTCAATGGTCTTTTTCCGAAGCCATCTCCCTGGCCACCACATCGTGCCAAAAGGCGATGAATTTTTTGGTAGAGAAAAAACTGGTTTAAAGATTTATAAGAGGAGGAGACGATTTGAAAAAAAATCTTATAATCTTATTACTCGGGTTTTGTTTCCTATTTCCCTCATTGGCCCAATCCCAACCGGATAAGTTTTTTGAAAGATTCTTGGGACCGATGCTCCAACCCGGTGATCTGAAGGTCCTTCAGTTAGAGATGAACCCTGATCCTGTGCGGGAGGGGCAGTGGTTGAATTTTCAGGCGGTCGTCTCTAATCTCTCCAGGCATTCTGGGAGGGTCAACCTTTTTATTAAAGATAGGGATGAGGTGGTCGCTGCTGTCTATGATGTTGCACTCAGGCCGGGAGATAATCGGATTGCCTTCCCTCAGACAAAGTATCGATTCCAGCGACATGAATATTGCTTCACGGTAGAGGTGGATATCGAGCGAACGAGAAGGCTCATCGATGTCGCAAAGGAATTTTGTGCGCGGAGAACTTATCAAGGATGGTCCATGACAGTACCCCGTATGGGCCCCCTGTTTGTTGAGGATCTCGATATGTATCCAGATCCGGTCAACTCTGGGCAAGAGGTTCGTTTCAAAGCAAGGTTGAGAAATGATGGGAGTCCTGTCCGTGCCAACCTCAGGATTCAGGACCGTGATCAGGTGGTCGCCCAATTAAATGAGGTTCTCCTGCCCCATGGAGCTTTCGATTTCTTCTTTCCGTTTACCCGATACCAATTTCAACGGTTTGACCACTGTTTTACTGTGATCGTGGATGTGGAAAGGACACCTTATCGAGTGGATGCCGCAAGAGAATTTTGTGCAAGACCCTTTGGTTGGTCATTGAAACCCTAAGATTCCATTTTGTGAGGTATTGATAAAAGTTGAAGCCAGGAGGTCAGTTTTATGATCAGGACACCCAGCGCAAGCTATAGTATTCAAATCCGGGTCGAGATACTCTCTAAACCAGGGATGCTGGGAAGAGTGACCTCTGCCATCGGCAAAGCAGGAGGGGATATCGGTGCTGTGGATATCGTTGGATTTAAGAAGAACATCACTATCCGAGATATCATCGTAAGTGTGGCAGATATCCAAACAGGGCAGAGGGTGGTGGACCGGGTGAAGCAGGTGAAAGGAGTCAATATCCTCAATGTTACAGATCGAACCTATATGATTCATCAGGGAGGAAAGATCGAAATTAAAAATAAGATTCCCCTGAACACCCGCGAGGATCTTTCCATGGCGTACACGCCTGGCGTGGCAAGGGTCTGCATGACGATCCATGAGGATCGAAAGAAGGTTTATGACCTGACCATTAAAAGGAATACTGTAGCCATTGTCACGGATGGGACGGCGGTGCTTGGGCTGGGAGATATCGGACCGGAGGCAGCGATGCCGGTGATGGAGGGGAAGGCCATGCTCTTCAAAGAATTCGGCGGCGTCGATGCCTTTCCCATTTGTTTAAAAACTAAAGATCCAAAACAAATTGTCACAGTGATTAAATCTATATCCCCTGGATTTGGTGGAGTGAATCTGGAGGATATTTCTGCTCCCCGTTGTTTTGAGATCGAAAGACGATTGAGAAATGAATTGGATATTCCTGTCTTTCATGATGATCAACATGGAACAGCCGTAGTGATTTTGGCAGGATTGATCAATGCCTTGAAAGTTGTTAACAAGAGATCGGAAAATATCCGAGTGGTGTTCAGCGGTCTGGGCGCCGCCGGAATTGCTTCCATACGACTTCTCCTTTCTGCAGGAGTGAAGCAAATTATTGGATGCGACCGAAGTGGTATTCTCTATAAAGGTCGAAAGGAAAACATGAACCCAATAAAGACACTCATCGCAGAAAATACAAACCCAGAGAGGATTCGTGGGCCCATATCAAAGGCCCTAAAGGGTGCTGATCTTTTTATTGGCCTTTCTCAACCTGGCGTCATTCATGTGAGCGATATCAAGAAAATGGCAAAAAACCCGATTATCTTCGCCATGGCGAATCCCGATCCTGAGATCATGCCTGAGGAAGTAGGCCGATCAGCGAGGATTATTGCTACAGGACGCTCAGATTATCCCAATCAGATCAATAATGTCCTCTGTTTTCCAGGTCTCTTCAGAGGCGTTCTGGACTGTCAGGCAAGAGAGATCAATGATCAGATGTTGTTCGCTGCAGCCAATGCCATTGCTCACATGATCTCTGAGGAGGAATTGAGCGAGGATTATATCATTCCGAGTGTCTTGAACCGGAAGGTCCCAGAAAAGGTGTCGAATAACGTGAGGGAGGCGGCTATCCAAACAGGGGTGGCGAGATTGGAACATGGATATGCGTCATCATTTTACAAGATGTGGGAGAGATAAAATTGATGGTCTTGTAAAAAGTCCCGATTTGTCATCCTGAACGCAGTGAAGGATCTGAAATGCCTTGATATGATTAGATTCTTCGCTTCGCTCAGAATGACAGGGTGCCATTGGTAGGCTTTTTACGAGATCATCAAAATTGAAGATTTAAAAATTTAAAGACAAATCGCTTATGGGAGGTGAACTATGCCGGAAAGAACATTGGAGGCTTTTGAATTCAAAGGACCGAAGCCCCGAACCATTGGAATCCTCATTATCCTTCTCATTATTTTCATTTTTTTATGGAGTTCCTTCGCACTCGTCCCTGCAGGCCATAGAGGAGTGGTCCTCTGGTGGGGAAGCGTGGAGAAAAGGATCATGGGCGAGGGTCTTAACTTTAAAGTGCCTATGGCTGAAAGGGTGATCAAGGTCGATGTCAGGGTTCAGCCCCATCCATTCAAGGAGATTGATGCTGCTTCAAAGGAATATCAAATGGTAAAGCTGACCGGGATGATGAACTTCCATATCAATCCGTCCTATGTCAATGATCTCTATCAGAAGGTAGGTCTCGACTTTGCCAACAAGGTCATTGATCCAGCTTTCAACGACTTTGTCAAGGAGGTCGTCCCGATCTATCAGATCACCGAGATCCTTCCCAAAAGAGAGGATATTCGGAAGAGGGCTATGATAAAATTAGGGGATAATCTGGCCAGATATCACATCATCGTCGATGACATTTACTTCGCCAACATTCGCTTCTCTCCTGAATATGAGAAGGCAATTGAAGCCAAACAGGTTGCCCAGCAGCAGGTGGAAACCCAGAGACAGGTATTATTCCAGCGAGAGATCGAAGCTCAGCAAAAGGTTGCCACGGCTAAAGGAGAGGCTGAATCGATTCTGGTCGTAGCTCAGGGACAGGCCAAAGCGAACGATGCCCTCTCCCGTTCGATCAGTCCCATCCTGGTTCAGTATAAAAGTATTGAAAAATGGAACGGAATTTTACCGCAGGTTTCTGGAGGGGGAATTCCCCTCATCGATATAGGAAAACCTGAAGGAATGTTAGGAGGAGGAAAGAAATAAATTGCGGATTTCGGAATTCGGATTTCGGATTTAATTCCGCAATCTGCGATCCGAAATCAAAAATGATTCTTTGGGAGCATTACCGTAAAGGTGGTTCCTTTACCCAACTCGCTCTCAATCTGGATCTCTCCTTGATGGAGTTTAACAATCTCCTGAACGAGGGAGAGCCCGATTCCTAACCCCTTGGCATTTCCAAGGGGTTTTGTTTTTTCTTGGAAATGGCGTGTGAAAACCTCCTTCAGAGATTGATGGGAGATTCCAACCCCTGTGTCGGTGATGCGGGTGAAGACAAATTCAGAATCATGATCGAGGCTTACACAGATCTTCCCTCCCTGACGGTTATATTTGATGGCATTGGTGAGGAGATTATCGAAGAGCTGGTTGAGTTTATCTTCGACCCCGGAGATCTTTACTGGTTCTGGAGGGAGGTTAGCTTCCAGGTGGATTTGATGTTCCTTCGCCAAGGGTTCGACGGTGGAGCATGAAAATTCGATGACTTTAACAAGATCAATCGGTTCGAATATCCAGGACTCTTTTTGTATTCCCAGTTCGGCCAAATCCAAAAGGTTGTCAATGTTCTTTCCCAGTTTCAAAAGGTTTTTGTAAGATATTTCTAAAAACTTTTTCTGCTGTTCTGTCAACGAGCCAACCTTCTCCTTTAAGATCATTCCGATGTAGCCCATCACCGAGATCATAGGAGTTTTCAGCTCATGGCTGACGTTGGAGAGAAAGTCATCCTTCATTTGATCGATCCGTCTTAATTCTTCATTGGCGATCTCTAATTTTCTCAATGCCTCTTTGAGCTCATCCTCTGCCTGTTTTCTTTTAGTCACTTCTTGGCTAACCACGACGACGCCCAAGAATTTGTTTTTGGGCCCCCACACGGCAGAATAGGTATTGTCGTAGAATTTTCCTCCCAGCGCCTGGATGTTCATCCGGTGCCTTCCTTTGACTTGATCGGACTTTAAGTCTTTAATGATTTGGAGGACTTTCGAGTGGGACTTTATGGGATGGCACTTTAAGATGGACTGCCCTAATATATTCTCCAGTTTAACGTTTCGAATCTTTTCCATAGTCGGATTGCAATAGGTGATTCGATTTTGGTCGTCGATAAAAGCGATCCCCTGTTCCATGGAGACGAAAATGTTTTTTAGAACGGATAGATTCATATCTTTTTGATTGCTTTTAGTGAAGTACCCCGCAGCAGAGCTGCGGGGCATCCAATTCTCTAAAGAACTTTCCTCCCCCTTGTCGAAGATCCCGCTGAATTATGGCGGGGATGGGGGAGGATTAAGGTGGGGGTGATGATAAGATCATTTCCCCCTCACCCTAACCCCCAGGGGAGAGGGGGGGGCATTCATCCCCCCAGCAGAGTTGGAGGGAATTCTCACACATTTTAATAAAAAATAACACGGAACAAAAAATTCGACAAGGGGTGTCAAACTTTCCCATCCCCAGTTTTTTACTCACGCCCCCTTGGTTTGGATGGATCCCCTTAGCCAGCTGGACGAACCCCTCTTCGAGGCATCATCAGGCCGTCTTAGATCGATGAGTAACTTGCTCCTAATACTCTGGGGGATTCCGTATGGGCATTGAAACCCGGTGCACAATCATTAAGTGGTACGACCGATGAAGCCTCTCTGAGCGTCCCGTCCAGTTAGGATTTTTCCCGATTCCCTGGCGAACTAAAAAAACTGGAGGAGGACAAGGGGAAGGAAAAAGACTTTATAGATCGGAAGAGTTGCCTCAGGAGCTTTTCTCAGAAGAAGAGGATCTTTGAAGAAGATTTTCAAATGTCAAGGCCCTCATGGGGTCAGAGAGAATAAGTAAAAATTCTAAGAGGTCCAAAACCTTGAACTTCTTTCCCATTTTTTTAGCATTCAGAGAGATTGTCCGTTTGCACTGTTGACAGGCTGAAAGAACGATCTCTGCTCGGGTCTCTTCGATCTCCCCAATCTTGCGGGCAGCAATTTCCCTGGTAAGGTTAGGGAAGAACATTTCGAGATCCCCTCCGCCTCCGCAGCAGGTGGCATGGCGTCCATGGTTTCGCATCTCGACGAAACTCAATCCAGAGATCATCTGAATGATTTCCCGGGGGGATTCATAAATTCCCGACGCCCTTCCCAGGTCACAAGGATCATGGTAAGTGACAATGGCTTCCAGGGGGTGGATGGGGATCCTTTCTTCTTTCAATAATTTCAAGAAATAGTCTGTGCTATGGATGACCTCAAATGGAATATCTTTTTTATAAAGGCGAGGGTATACATTTTCCCAAACATGATAACAAGAAGGGCATCCACAGACGAGGGTCTTTGCTCCCATGGCCTTAACGGCCTCGATATTGTGGGTCATCATTTCGTAGACCATTTCCTCTCTTCCCATTCCAATGAGCGGCCAGCCGCAGCACCATTCCTCTGGACCCAGAAGCCCGAAATCTACCTTTGCTTTTTCAAGGAGGAAGAGCATCGCTTGGGGAATAGAGTAAGTGACTGGGAAGAAGGAGGCAACACATCCTACAAAATAGACAACTTCTGCGTTGACTTTACGGCTACTATGCCGGAACATTTTGGGCATATTCTGTAACCATAGCAATCGGTCAATGTTGGTGGGGTAGGCGACATTTCGCCCTTGCTGGAGATTCTCAAGGATGGGACCGGGGAGGGGAAGCTCCAGACCCGCCTTTACCATATTTTCCCGCAGAGAGATCCTGATCTCCTTGGAATGAATATTGACGGGGCAGACCACGTCACAATGACCACAAAGGGTGCATTGATAGACCTCTTGAGAAAAATTTTTCAAACGATCGGGGGTCATCTGATTTCGTCCGAGAAAAATCTTCCGAAACCAGGATTTACAGATCGACCAGTCCTTGCTGGCCTGCAGCGTATTAAATGCAGTGACCCGTTGATCATTGGTCACGATAAAGACTGGGCACTGTTGGATGCATTCACCACAACGGGTGCAGCCATCAATCTCAATCATTTGTTTCAAAGAGAGCTCTAAGGATCTCATTTTCCCTTTTCCACGGAATTAATAAACAGAACCATTGGACTGACCAGGATGTGGAACATTTTACTGAAGGGGAGATAAATGATGAACAATCCGGTCAGGATGCCATGAACATACCAACCATAGGGATAGACAAGCTCCCATCGAACAGGGAGAATTCCAAAAAATAGGGAGAGAGGATATCCAATAAAAGAAGGAAGGGCCAAGGAAGGCGGAAGGGCGGTCATGAGGATTCTCATCCCCTCCATCATAAAGCCTGTGATTAGGATCGCTCCGAGCAATCCTAAGGCGATCATATCCTGACTTGTGGAAGGACGGTTCTGAAATTTCTTTTGAAGTCGTCTCATCGTTGCACCAGCTACTCCAATTATAACACACAGACCTAAAAAATCGTACAGGAAGGCAATGGGAGGATAATTTTTATCAAGAAGCATCGAAATTTTTGGACTCATCGGGAAGGTCTTGGAAAGGATGAGGAGAATCAATCCGATCACGAAACGGAGAAAGAAGGGAAGATAGATGAAGCTATGGATCGTCCATCGGCTCAAACTTTCTTTTAGAATGTTCCTTAAAAAGAGAACGTCCACCAATAATACCTTCAGAAGGGTTAAAATCTTTCTCGAGAAGACCACCTGCCATATCTTTTCTGCGAGGTAAGAGATCTTTTCATGGGTTGAAAAAGAGTTGTCACCGATTGTTCCCTTAAACCAGAAGGAGAGGGTGATGGCCATGCCTCCCAAAAAGAGAATGAAAGTCACGATGGAGATCGGATCGTTTAAAGTTATTGAGGCGCTATGGCATTCAATGCATATCAGGCTCTTGGCTGGAAGAACACGGATAGGAGCCCCTAATTTATTTTCATTAAAATGGCATTTTTCACAGGCCTTGTGCTTCTTAAAGTCGGCGAGGCGGTGGGAGGTCATCTTGAGAGGAAGGCCTTCTTTCACTGTTATTAAAACGATCCTTCCCGTCTTAGGATCCTTCATCACTTCCTTTGACTCATGGTGGCAGGCTTCACAGTTGACACTTCGGTGTGGGTCATGGGCTTTCCCCTCGCCATGATATCCATGACAGGAGGCGCATTCGATCAGGGAAGTGCGGTGGGGAGAGGTAGCAATCCCATCATGACATCGGACACAGGCAATCCTTCGATGGACGGTTTTCCCATATTCCTTCTCATCCATAGAGAGAGAGATCGATTTGCCATCGACCTTCTTTTCTACATCCTTTTTCCCATGGCATTCCTTACAAAGTAAGATGGAAGTTGTGATCCCTTCGTTGCTGTTGAGATTGGGCTGACGATGGCACCGCCAGCATAATTTTTTCTCTGCCTCCATCATCTCTTCATCTGTCAATCCCCGAGCAAAGGAGAGAGAGGGAGCAAAACTACAGATGAATACGATGAGAAAGAGAATGAAAAGGTCTTCCCTCACCTTTCGTTTCTTTTTTTTCTCAGGGTGTTGATTTAGATACTCCCATTCCAGAGGATGACGCTCGATGATCTCTTTGGCATCGATCTTTCCTGTGAAGATGGATTTATCCATTGGAAACACACCGGCACGAAGATGAGCATTGAAGAGGTGAACGATGAAGATGAACCCTGTAGCCAAAAGGGCCTCATCACTGTGGATCGTATAAGCGATGTTGAAAAAGAGGCCTGGCAAAAAACGGGAGAAAAACTCTGGAAACCAGAGCAAAAGGCCTGAAGCGCCAATGAAAGCGATTCCCCAGAAAACGGCCCAATAATCAAATTTTTCCCAGTAGGTAAATCGATCAAATCGAGGAGGTTGGCCTTTCCCTAAAAAATAGAGGATATGACTGTAAAGATCCTGGAAATCCTTCCGGGAAGGAACCAAGGAATCTTGGCCTAATAATTTTCCTTTCGATATGAGAAGGTAATAAAGAACCCAGAGCAGATGGAGGGCAAAATAACCGAAGGTGATACCGGCACACCACCGATGAATGATTCCAGCCCCCTTTACTCCTCCCCAAAGAAACATAAGCCCCTTCGCCCAGAAGGCACCCGGATATTTGAGAGGAAGACCGGTTAAAGCAAGGCCAATGAAGGTGATCATCATCACCAAATGGATAAAGCGATGGAAGGCATTGAACCTCCAATAGGCCTCACGGTGATTTTCCTTCATGGCCATAAAATTAATCCCTTTTCAACCACTCATGAACCTTTCTGAGAATCCAGACCAATGTATGGGAATAGAAGAAGGCCAAAACCACAAAGACAAGGATTCCAAAACCGATCTCGATCCAACGGATGATCTTTAACTTTTTTAATTTCTCTACATCCTCTTTCTTTACTCCTTCTTTTGAGGCGTGGATCACGAATTCCGTAAACCGAATCTGAGCATTAGGATGACATTTCTGGCATACTTCGAGCACCTCTTCTTTTTTCTTTAATGAGAGACAATGATGCGCACCATGGCAGTCGGTGCAGTAGGCTGAAGCTTCATATCCCAGAGAGGCAGCGGCTTTCCCGTGATAATTTTCGAGATACGTCTTCTTGGCAACAGGATGGCAGACGCCACACATCTCTGTCATCCATCTTCCGAGTTCGAGGCGAGACTGATTTGAAATAACATAATGGGTGACATGGCAATCCCCGCAGGTGGGGGCATCCTTCTTCCTCTCCACCAGGGCCTTGGCGTGTGCTCCTTTGAGATAACGCTGGTATTCTTGTGGATGACACCTTTCACATTTTTTGTAATCGTAAAGGAGTGTAGAGGATCTACCCAGGAGTTTTTGATCAGGATGTTTTACCCCTTTCTCTTCAATATCTGAATGGCACTCGGAGCAGGAGAGGCGTCCATGGGAAGAAGATAAGAATTTTCCCATGTCAATGGACCAGGAACGTTTAGGAAGGGCTTCCGATCCTGATGTTTGGGTAAAACATACAGTTACAAAACATACCGTTACATAGAAAAGGCATACAATCATCGCATGTGAAAAATGTTTCTTTTGCACGGGTCTTTTATAAAAAATATTATGAAGAGAGTCAACTCTTTTTTTAACATCTTTATATCATTAAGAGATTACCTCTGTGAGTGAATGATCGCAGTGGACAACAGTTCACATTCCTGGCTAGGATAAGAACGAAGTTCCTTTGCTTGACACTCAATTGATTTTACCCCATACTAAATTTTG